>ERZ772807.177-NODE-177-length-42215-cov-20.352538_pt1 | contig 42215 bp, 53 predicted proteins | sample MGYA00511472_ERZ772807 | MGnify/ENA primary metagenome ERZ772807 (study PRJEB29015, sample SAMEA2737947) | human oral metagenome | biome: human oral; feature: human-associated habitat; material: dental | place: China | collected 2039 ... | reverse complement strand
CCCCTCCGAGGCAGAAGGAGCCTCCTGAAGGCAGGGGGGAGGGGAACACCCCCCCCTCCGAGGCAGAAGGAGCCTCCTGAAGGCAGGGGGGAGGGGAACACCCCCCCGGAAAGGAAACACAATGATCCTCAGCGACCGCGGCATCACCGCCGCCATCAACAACGGAGACATCAGCCTCAAAGGACCCCGGCCCGCACGAACACTCATCCAACCAGCCAGCATCGAAGTCACCCTCGACCGGCAGGTCGCCGTCCTGTCCGACCACCCACGCAACAAGAAAGCCGTAGACGCCGTCACACCAGACGGATGGTACAGGCGGCTGTGGCTCGACCAGGCCGGCCCGATCCGACCCGGCGAGATGTGGCTCGCATCCACCCGCGAAACCATCCACCTCGGCCCCGGATACGCAGCCCAGGTCGGAGGAAAGTCCAGCCTCGGACGCCTCGGACTCACCGTCCACCAGACCGCAGGATTCATCGACCCCGGATTCCACGGGCAGATCACCCTTGAGCTCGTCAACCTCGGCGGCCGCCCCATCACCCTCACCGAAGGCATGCGCATCGCCCAGCTCACCATCTGGACACTCGACCAGCCAGCCGAACGCCCCTACGGGCACCACGCGCTCGGCAGCCACTACCAGAACCAGGCAGGACCCACCACAGCAGGAGGACACAAGTGAGCGGCCTCAAGTTCGACGACAAGCGACACAAGTACACACTCGACAACACACCAATCCCATCAGTCACCACCATCCTCAACGTCCTCGACAAACCCGGCCTCCCCTACTGGTCGGCCGGCCTCGTCGCCCGAGACGCCATCGAGAACCACGACTACTGGGGAGACCGCATCCACTCAGGCGAAGACACCAAGCAGATCATCCGCGACCTCAAACGCACACCCTGGAAGGAACGCGACAAAGCCGCACGCCGCGGCACACGCATCCACCAGGTCCTCGAAGCAGCCGCACACGGAGACCCCACCGACTGCCCCCAAGACCTCCTCCCCATGGCACAGCAGGCTGTGGACCTCCTCGACCGGGAGAACATCCAGGCCCTGGAAACCGAGGCCCGCGGCTACAACCGGGGCCTGTGGTACGCCGGGACGATCGACCTGATCGCCGACATCAACGGCAAGACGTGGCTGCTCGACTGGAAGTCCAGCCGCAGCATCCACGAGACCCACATCATGCAGATCGCAGCATACGCCCACATGGACACGATTCTCACGATCGACGGGGAGGAGAAGCCGATGCCGCACATCGACCGGCTCGGCATCATCCACATCAGCGACGAGTCCGCCACACTCATCGACGCCGGCGACCCCGACGGCGTCGCGTGGGACATGTTCCAGGGCGCCCACACAATCCACACACGGAAGCAGGAAATCACCAACATGATCAAGGAGGAAGCATGAGCCACGCAATCGGCCCCATCGGGAGGGAAGACCTCCAACCGGGCGACATCGTCGCCATCAGGGACAAGGCGGGTTCCTGGCATATCCGCCGCGTCGACTGCGATCACTTGCCTGAGGGCTCCCGGCACGTTCTCCTGGGGCGCGCCGCACCTACCTGCCCGACCCTCGTCATCAGCAAGGGGCGGGTGGACGCGGACCCGTCCGTGGGGAGGCTGGAGGACACGATGCTCTGCGATGACCTCGCCGTCAGGGTCTCCCGGGAGGACGGCGGCCGCTACCTCATCGTCAGCGAGGCCCCATTCATCCTCGACGCGGATGCGATCGCCAACATGCGCTGGTACCCGGTCAGCGTCCTCAGCACGGACGAGCTCAAGAGCATTGCGGCCTCGTACTCGTACCGTCGGTTGTCCCTGGTAATCGACGAGGCTTGGAGTGCAGACAATGTCTGATCTCACCCCCGTCGAGCCGACGCCCCGCCTCATTCTGTGCGGGACGCCGGACGGCGGCCACGATTCACAAGACACTGGCATCAATCACCTCCACGGTAAAGGAGAACCAATGAGACACGAACCCCGAAACGTCAGCCGCGGCGACCTCGTTCCGGGTGATGTCGTCGCGGTCAGGCACCCCCACGGCACCTGGAGCATCCGTCGGGCCGGAGCGGAATACATCATGGAAAACGCCGAGTACGTCCTCCTGGAACGCGATCTCCCCGACTGCCCCGTCGTCATCATCAACGAAGGACACCTCGACTCCGACCCCGACGTCGGCCGCCCCAGCGCGGACCTGCACGACGCCCTCGCCGTCCGAGTCAGCAGCCCGCCCTACGCCGACGGGTACCTGGTCGTATCCGACACGCCATTCATCGTATCGGCCGACGACGTCGCGACCACGAGGTGGCGGCGAGCCGTCGTCCTTGACTCGCAGGAGATTCAGGACATCGCCGCCACCTACTCATGCGCCGACCTCACAGGGGCGCTCAGGGCCGCATGGGGTGAGAACGATGACTGACCTCACCCCCACCGAGCCCTCACCCATGCCGCCCTCGACCGCCTACGAGGTCTCCACCGACCTCGCCTCATGGGCCGGAGCCATGGGAGACGCCATGACCCTCGCCAAAGGCCTCGCCGGCACCGCATTCGTCCCCAGCCACTTCCAGGGGAAACCCGCCGACACGGCTGTGGCGATCATGAAAGGGGCGGCCCTCGGCCTCGACCCGGTCGCAGCACTCGAAGCCATCTACGTCATCAGCGGCAAGCCGGCTCTCTATGCGAGGTCCATGGTGGCGCTCGTCCTCGCACGGGGGCACGAGGTCTGGACCGAGGAGGCGGACGCCACCAAGGTCACCGTCAAGGGCAGGCGGCACGGTAGCAGCCACGTCGAGGAGTCCACCTGGGACGTCGCCCGCGTCAAGGCCGCCGGCCTCGACCGCAACCGCCAGTACGCGGCCCACCCGGAGGCCATGCTCTACGCCAGGGCCGCCGCCGACGTCTGCCGCCGGATCGCCCCCGACGTCCTCGCCGGCCTCTCCTACGGGGTGGAGGAACTTCAGGAGCCCGCCGTCGAAGCGGCAGCCACAATCCAGCGCAAGAGCAAGCCCCACCAGAAGGAAGGAGAACCACATGAGTAGCGACATCGTCGAAGCCATCCCGAAGGTGCGCCGATACCTCGCCAGACAGATCACAGAAGACAATATCCGGCAGATCGCAGACAGCCTCGACGAGTACGTCTTCGAGGACCCCGACGGCGAGACGCGAATGAGTCTCGGAGAGGAGAGCATCCCCGCCGGCTGGTGGGTCGTCTGGGTCAGGGGCCTGCACCTCGACCGGAACTTCTACTCCGACAACGAGTTCCACGCCATGTACAAGATTCGGCGACCGCCGTTCACCCCCAGGCTCGCCACACCCGAGGAAGTCAAGGAGGGAGACACGTACGTCGCCCGCCACAAGGATGGAGAATGGACAGTCCCATCTCAGGGCCCCGTCACCCGGCACGATATCGACCGTGTCGTCCTCCTCGAAAGCCGACAGTAGACACAAGGAAAGCAGGAGCACATGAGAAACACGATCACACTCACCATCGACGGGTACGCCGCCCGCGACGCCGAAATCAAGTACACACCCCAGGGGACCGCCCTCACAGAGGCACTCATCCCCTACACGCCCCGCCGCCTCAACCAGCAGACACAGCAATGGGAGGACGCCGGGGAGACCACCTGGGTCACCGCCTCGTTCTGGGACAAGGACGCCGAGGCCGCCCAGCAGGCAATCCGAAAGGGCACCCCCGTCACCGTCACCGGAGTGCCCCGGGTCCGCGCCTACACCGGCAAGGACGGGCAGCCCCACGCCGCCCTCGACCTGAGGGCCCGCACCTGGGGCGTGCAGCCCTCCACACCCAAGCCGGCCACGCCGCCAGCCGCCACCCAGCAGGCAGACCCCTGGGGCAACAGCCCCCTCGACCCCGGCCACCCGCCCTTCTAGAAAGGAGCCACCCATGACTGACAGCAAGGACAAGGTTGACGGCCCCGTCGCAGCCGCCTGGCTCGGATACATCATCCTCATCGGCGGTATCGCCGGACTCGCCGGCTGGGGATGGGCCGCCGTCACAGCAGGCTCCCTCCTCATCATCGGCAGCGTCATCGCCATCAACGACAACTAGCCAGCACCCCCGCCCGGCACGCCGCCGGGCGGGGGCAGGAGGACACGATGGCATCGACATGGCAGAAGAGAATCGAGGACGCCCGCCGCGACCTAGACCAAGCCAACCAGCAGGCCGACCAGGCACGCCAGGCCCTCCACACCGCCGCGAACAAGGCCTGGCGGGACGGCGCCCGCGCAACCGACATAGCCAGATGGGCCCATGTCACAACCCAGGCCCTGCACCTATGGAGAAAAGAAGAACAATGCGAGGACTCGCAGTAATCACCGGAAGCCAGATACCCAACATACGCAAGCACATCGGGAAGCCCGCCATCATCGCCAGCAACGGAGACCTCATCGTCACCGACGAACACACCCACAAGGTCGAGGTACTCCGCAACGGCGCCGCCGACCACCTCCCCCTCATCACCGAGGAAGGCCTGGACCGGGCCCGCACATACTGGGCGTGCCTGGGCGCCCTCGAAGGAGCAGACGGCGCCCACGAGCACACAGACAGCATCATGGGAGACGCCCTCCGGGCCGCCGACGACATCCTCGACAGCCTCATGGAGGGGCTCCCCGCCCAGACGCACGACGAGCACCTCGCCGAGGTCATCCAGTGCCAGGCCATCCGAGACTACCGGGAGGCGCGGCGATGATCCCTCAGGTATTCAACGGGCGCACAGTCTGGGTTGCCCGCTGCGGGGCGCCCGGCTGCCACGCGGCACGCCCCAGCCGCCCCGGGGACACGCTCCTCCAGGCCGAGCGGCGCGCCTCCAGTCACGGATGGCGGTTCACAGCCACACCCCTGTGCCCCCGCCACGCCCGCCAGTACACACCCGGAAAGGAGACGCGATGAACTCGCGAGACGCGGAGAAGGAGGCTGCCGTACTCTGCGTAGACATCCTCAGCCTCATCAACGCAGAAGATCGGACGGAGCGTGCAGCGATCGCCCTGGAGGACGCTGACGACTACCGCGGCATGAGAGGCGCCCTCCTGGAGGAAGGCGCCTACGACAGCGCTGCCGCCAGCGCGGTCGCCGACTACGCCGCAAACCGGGTCAGCCGCTGGCCGGAAGCACTCCCACCGCTTCTCACCTGCGCTGGCGCCCTGACGGCCGCCATCTACCAGGACAACCCGGACGGTGCGGCGTCCGCGTACCTGACCATCATCCGCCTCCTCGAACGCATCGCCGACCTGGAAGGAAACGGTCGTGAGTCGTAGCCGCGCCACGGCCCGCAAGGCCGGCGCCGCATTCGAACGGGCTGTCGCCGACTACCTCCGGGACACGCTCGACGACGACGGCATCGACCGGCAGGTGCGCACCGGCGCCAAGGACCTGGGAGACATCCGCGGAGTCCGAGACGCCATGGGCCGCCCCGTCGTCATCGAGTGCAAGGAGTACGCGGGCCGCCTCCACCCAGCCACCTGGATCGTCGAAGCGCACCGCGAAGCCGGAAACGCCGGGGCCGCCGCGGGCATCGTCGTCGCCAAGCGGCAGCGCGTCCAGAACCCCGGCGACCAATGGGTCCTCATGACGTTGGAAGACCTCGCCACCATACTGAAAGGAGAACAATGAGCCGCATACCGTCTCATGTCCGCCTCCTCAAGGACAGGTGGTCATACCGCCTGGAGGTCTCCGCGGAGACTCTCAAGGCCTTCAACGGCCGCCTTGATGAGAGGGTCCTTCGCGCCGACGCGGCCTGCCGCCTCCGGGAGTTCGCGGACTGTACCGAGTCCGTGAGCCTCCCGCCTGGCGTCATCGTCGCCGAACCGGAGGATGACTGCCTGCGGATCGTCGTCGACCCCGGGAGGGAGGCTGCCACGCGGGAGGCGGTCCTGCTCGACTATGATGAGATCCCGATCGGAGTTGTCGCCGTCTCTGGCGGACGCGTCGCTGCCCCTCTCGATGGGGCGAAGCACGTCGGCGTTGACACGGTTACTGGTCTCCCTGCCTACATGACGCCCTAGCAGCGAAATCCCCCGGCAACCTTCAGCGAGGTTGCCGGGGGATTTCTTCGCACCACCACATGCTGGGCCGCGCTCCTCGTCGCCTTCAACAAAGCGCGGCCAGGCGCAGACTATACCACACTATCCGGGTCCTGAGGAAGCCGGGACAGCGAGCAGTCCGACGTCGTCCGCTCCAGCGCCGCCACACGCTGAAAGATCTCACCATGATCCATGCGCGCCGACAAGGCGAGCCTGTCAAGCTTCCGCCCGAACTCCGCATCCGTCTCACGACGCACACGGGACTCCGCCGCCAACGCGTCCAGAACCAGGTCAACCCTGCCCTGCACCGCCGTCAGATCATCACGCAGATTCGTCCCGTGACTGTTCGTCGTCTGCTCCGCAGCCTGCTCCGCAGCAACCTTGATGGCGGCGATCGCCTTAGCCTGCTCCTCCCGCTCAGAGCGGGAACGAGATCGGCCGATCATGATACCAGATACCATCGCGGTCACCGCCGTGACAAGGGCTGCGGCTGCGTTGATCATCTCGGCGTCCCACCACCAAGGAGCCAACAGATGCCCTTACTGGGCCTCGTCAACCGGAGCGGCAGGAGCCTTGTAGACGCCGCCCGTATGAAGGAACGCCACCACGCCAGTCAGGACACCGATCACCGCAGTGACCGCGTCGGCGACGTGGGCCACATCCTGGGGGGTGAACAGGTTCGTGGCCAGGCCAACCGCCAGCAGGGCGCTGGCGAGCCCGTAAAACGCCTTACGGCGCTCCGGGGTAAGCCAACCAGCCAGGGTAGTACGGTCAGTCGTCAGAGCAACACGCTTGCCCATACTCTCACATCCTTACAGTAGTACCGGAACCCGACAAATGTCAGGCCGCCTTCTTGGAGGACTCCTCAACAGCCTTCTTGACGGCAGCAAGATCGGCGCTCATCCCGTTCACGATCTTCTCAATGTCATCCAGCCGGTTGTACGCCGACTTCTTGCCGCCCTCCTGCAGAAGCGCCTCAACGCGCTTCACAGCCGCCTGCGTCTCAACGAGCCGCAGATAGAGATCCCCCGCATACTTCACCCCAGCCTTCCCCGGGGTGACAGCATCAGCGATAGTCTTCAGATAGTCAACAGCAGCAGGCATAGCGAGCCAGTCCTCATCAGTAGAAGTGTTGTTGGCGAGCCCGAGAACATCGGGCCGGTAGCAGACATTCAGATCCAGGTCGTTGTCCCAGCCGGGGGCGCGCCCCTCGCCGGTGTACTGCCACGCCAGCGTCCACCAGCCGTGGCTGAACGGCGCGTACGGGCAGTCCGGGGTAGCCGGCACCTGAGGCGCCGAAGACGGGTAGCCGGCAGCCCACAGCCAGTAGTCGCCCGACAGGCCCTCCCAGTCCCCGTTCTCGGCGACCGATGCGGGCATGTAGATGAACGGCTTGATACCCGTCCGCTCATGCACCTGGTCGAGGAACTGGCGGGCCCACGAGTAGTCGTAGTAGGCACCGCTGTCCTCCCAGTCAAGGTACAGGAACGGCCGCCGGTCAAGGTACGGCCGGATCGCCGCCACGAACGTGTCGACCTCCTCGCCCACGCCGTTCGCCGACGGCCATGCAAAGTGGTAGAAACCGAGGCGGGCACCCATCGCGAGCGCCTGGGAGGCGAAGTCGTCCTTGCACGGGTCCTCGTACCCGGACCCCTCAGACGCCTTCACAACCACGTAGGAGGCGCCCGTGGGCGCCAGCCGCATGCCGCGCTGGTGCATGGACACGTCAATGCCGAAAGCCCGCCCAGCAGCCCGTGGGGCGGCCTGGGCGCCACCACCGGACAAGCCCCTGTAGCGCAGACACGTAGACCACGACGCCGACACAGTCAACGGGTGCGACCCGTACCTTACCAGGCGGGACTCGCCACCACTGTCATCAGCAGCAGAACCATCACCACCGTCACTACCGTAGATACTGCCAGCCGAGTCAATCCACGCCTCCGCAACCAGAGGATTCCACGGGTCGAACGAATCATCCTCGTCACGGACAACCATCGCCACGTGGCCACCCTCACCGGTGGTGCGCAGCAGCAGGTCACCCACAGTGAAGCCCCCGTCCGGGGTGCTGCCCGTCCAGGAGTCACCAATGTCCTCGAAGCCGCGCGCCTGCCCCTCCTGCCTGAGGGACTCCGTCCACGTCGAACGGGGGAACAGGGCGGGGCGTACCCCCTCACCGAGACACTCATGGAACGCGATGTTGTAGGCGCCCGCCACACCGGCGGAGCAGTCCATCTCACCCGGGCCCTTGAGCCAGCCCTGCCAGTCCGACGCATCATAGGCGGACCACCGGTTCGGCTGACTGTATCCCACGCCACCATAGTCCCAGGTGCGGCACCAGTACCGCATCTCGGACGCGGCGTACTCGTTGACCGCGGTCACTCCTCAGCCCCATTCTCATTAGAGAGGGAGTCGATCCGCTCCCGGGCGATCGCAAGGTTCGCCGCAGCGGTCACAAGCTCCTCCTCCACCCGGGCCAGGCGCTCACGGTACGAGACGACCAGGCGCTGAAGGACATCAACCTGGCGCCCCAGATCCTCACTGGTGGGCGTATCACTCATACCATTAATCCTATCACTCGGTCGGTACGGGCGGCTCGTACAGCCACCGCAGGTCCTTCGGGTCAGTCACGACATCCCCATCCAGGGTGGGGGCCGGCCGCATCGCCGGCGACTCCACAGGAGGATGACCGCGATCAAGCGTGCGCGTGTGCTCCGCCCGCCGGACCGCCTTCACCAGCCACGACACCGTCGCCCCAGGCTCCCCGTGCACCGTGAACCGCCCCATTCTCACCCGCGTCGCCCAGGGGGACCCTGGGCCCGAGCAGAGCACCGCAAGAGGAAGATCAGGCCGGTGCAGAGCATTGAAGTAGTCGGGGAGCGCCACCTCCACGGTCCCGTTCTCCCCGACCGTCGCCGTGTCCCAGTACTCGACGCCGGGCCATGGCGACTCCGTGCACGAGTGCATCAGCATCTTGCCGTACGGGTCCAGCGGGTGCTCGATAATAAACGTCTTGTTGTTGGCGCCGAGCCTGCCGTGGACCCACGTGTCACCTACGAGGGTGATACTGTAGCCGTCGTAGTGCCCCTGCCGGATCTGTACGAAGTGGCCGTGGGAGGCCACCTCGATCAGCTGCCCCCTCGTGTCCTTGGCCGTGTACTGCCTCACGGAACAGTTCGAGTCCCACGACAGGTATATGCCGTCTACGTTCCCTTTGACGCCGAACGTGCCCGACGAGTAGCGGCCGCTCCTGAGGTAGAACTCGCTGTACCCGCTGTAGACGGCCGACTTGCCGTTAGCCTGCGCGTAAAACCCATCCGAGTCCAGAAGAATCGCGCCACCTTTGGAGTAGGAGGACGAGATCGCTATCCTGTCCTCGGACAGCTCGAAGCGCGGCGCATCACCCGTCTTCCGGGAAGGAGCCTGAAAATCCAGGCGCGGCACGCCGGAAGCATTCTCAACAATAGTGATCGCCCCGGACGTCCTGTACGGATTGTTCGTCCGCTGGAACTCGATACCCACGCCGACGCGGCGCCCGTTCCCACCAATATCCGTGCCGGTTTCGTTCGCCTTCAGGTCAATGAACCTCGCCCACGACCACGTGTCATTGATGCCGACCTGCCCGTCGATCCAGATGTTCCCGCTGCTGTTGATGGACAGCGTGTTGCGGTCGTTCTTGTCCCACACGTACATGCCGTCCGAGGAGATCGCAATACGCGGGTACTGACCATACTTCTTCGTCTGGAACAGGGCGCCGGTAATCACCATGCCGTCAATCGCCCCGGCCTTCACCTCGTCAGCAACCACGCGGTGGGCCTCGATCATGCCGGCCTTCAGCTTGCCGAACTCGCCCTCCTTCGCGGTGATGATCCGCGTCCAGATCTTCTGGATGATCGCCTCGTTGATGAACGCGGTACCCGTCACCGTCAGCTGGTCCGTGCTGATGTTGATGAACCGCTGGATGCCCTTCGCGGCGTCCACGGCGGCCTTGACGTCACCGGTCGCCTGGGAGCCGTCCTCAGTCCACTCCCACCCGTACCGGCCGTGAACAACCTTCGTGTCAGGGGCGGTCTTGTTGCCGCCCGGGTTCGTGCGCTCACCCGGCGGCATCCCCGGCCCGGGCCAGGGAATGTACTCGGTAGCCTTCCCCGCCATGTCAGGACGCCCGGATAATGAAGTTCAGCACAATATATGGGGGCATGTTGTTGTGAGGGTTACCCACCCCCGTCGGGGCCGCATGAAGATTCGGCGTGCCTGCGCCCGTGAAGTTCGTGACCGTCGTCCACCCGGACCCGGCACCAAGGTTCGTCTTCTCCAGGCCACCCTTGAACGAGATCCCCACGCCCTTGAGGATGTGAGTGTGGGAAGGCATCTCATCTATGCGCAGAGTATGCCGCTCCTCACCACCCTTGGAACCCATCTGACCAAACGTCATATGGTTATCCGACACCCCGACAGGGACGCGCGTACGCAGGTCCGGGATACTGAAGTGCTGAGCGTCCTCGGCGCCGTACAGTGTGCCAATCGCCTTGAACAGGTCAGGGTACGTCCTCCTGTCCAGGGACTGGCCCTTGCACAGCAGCCAGCCGGCCGGCGTCGCCAAGCCGGCGTAAGGCATCAGCGCCCCAACAGGCACCTTGCCGCTGCCGCTCTCAGCGAGGTTGGTCGCGTTCGCGATCCCCGCCTCGATCGTGTTCAGGTGGGCGGCCATGATCGGCGTATCACCGGCAGGATAGTCCTGCCAGTTCGCCCTGGCCCGCTGGTAAGGCACTACTCCTCCTTGTTTCCGCGCTTGCTGCACCGGAAGATACGGCCATCCGGAGACACCCAGAGACTCTTCCCGACAACGCCGCGCGATGGCGGCCACGCACTGTCAATGATATCCCCGGACCGGCCCATCTTCGCGAACATGTCCAGGATCTCCTTACGGGTAGCCTTCGACAGGGCGTCCCCCTTCTTCAGGGCCTCCTCAACAGACTTGTTGATCACATCCGGGTCCACCGCAGCAGTCAGGGTGATCGACTCACTAGCCCCCCACCCGGACTCATTCCCCGTACGATCCACCGCATACAAGGCGACCGACAGGGTCTCGTTCAGGGGCAGGCCCGCCAGGATGCACTGGCCGCCCCGGACCAGTGAGCCGCGCACCACCAGGGCCCCGTCAGCAGGCGCCTTCACACCCACGTTCAGGTAGGACAGGTCCGCAGGCATACCCCCACCGTCAGCGGACTTCCCGTCCCACATCACCACGAGAACACCCTGACGCTGCGACAGAGACGGCTTCGACGGCCTCGGCGGCGGAGTCACGTCCGTCGGCATGAGCACATCCAGGGCCTGCGACCACTCAGACACGACACCATCCGCAGACACGGCCTGCACCTGGAACCGGTACAAGACACCCGGATCCAGGTCCGGGAAGTCACAGCTGTTCGGCCCCACCACCTGCAACGGCAGGGCCACGCGCCGCGTCGTCCCATCCGTACCAGTCACCTCGTGGGAGCAGGCGACACGGTACTCGCGCACATCAATCGCCACACCACGCTTGTCCACCGTCACCGCAGCCCACGTCAGGCGCACAGCACCGTAGTAGCCGCCACCCGACTCGGTCGGGACGATCACCCCTGACCCGACCACACCCAAAGGCTTAGCGGGCACGCGCCTGTCAGCCGGCTTGGACGGCCGCACCCCGGACCCCGACGTCGCAGCCAGGCCAGCGATACCCTTCGTCTTCTTCGCCAGCCTGGACAGGTAGTCCTCCAGGACCGTCCCGAACGTCGTGTGCCCACTGATCCCAGACGAGTTCAGGGTCACAGACACCTGCATCACACGGAGCCGCTCCAAGCCGCCGGAGCGCTCCACACGCATCCAGTCACCGACCTGGTAGTCCACCCACGGCAGCAGCACACCATCCACGCCGAGGTCCCAGTCCCGCTTCACCTCCTGCTCAGGGTGAGCGCCACTGACGAGCGTCTTCTGGGCGATAATCCGGGCAGTCGCCTCCTTCTCCACGCCGCCCGCAGACACGACCTTCTCCGTGCGCCTCAGACCCACCGGCGCCTCACTGTTATGGAACCGCCACCTGTGCGTGCCCTCACCATCCACGAGGACGTCCGTGCACATCTCCTGCCACGTCACAGCCTCCTCCGCCGAGGAGGAGCCGTTGAACAGCCGCCACACCCTGTAGTTCGAGGCCGCCATCACCGTGTCATTGTTGAACAGGGACAGGGTGCGGCCGTCCCACCGGTAGTCCATGATCCCCAGGTCGTACAAGGACTTCACCAGAGACAACAGATCAATCGTCGGATCGTAGGCGATCGTCATGATCGACTTCCACTTCGCCCCGGCGGCGTCCGCAGACGAAGAACCCCGCAGGGTCAGGGCCTTCCCCCAGCCCCGTGCCACCGCGGCGTCCCACACTGTCCTGACGATCGTCCCGGAGTTCACGGACAGGAAGTTCCACTTCCCATCCGCGTCCTGGGCGCTCTTCGGAGGATCCCACACCAGGGCCCCCTGAAGATGGTGGCTGATGTGCACACACTCCGCGCGCCTCGACTCGGTTCCGTCAGCCAGGAGGTTACGCTCCACCTTCGTCGTGATGAACCTGGCGCCGGGCGGCTCAACCCAGGAGGCCCCGTTGTCGGGCGTGTACTCGACAGCAAGCTCGATCTCCCCGTCGAGCAGGTCGCCCCGCACACCCCCGGCCACCGGGTAGGACACAGTCAGGGTCGGCTCCTCGTTCAAGGGCGACGTGAGCGTCATCTCAAGGACGTCCGGCATAGGGCCGACACGGCCACCGTCCGGCCAGTAGGCGACCAGCCGCAGCCCGAAACCCGAGGCAGTGGTCACTGTCAGTAGCACCTCCCCGCACGGATCCGGATCGCGGACCCGCCAGAGGCGGTCACCTTGAACGTGCCGCTGCTGTCGGGGGTGATCGCCCACCCGTACGGTGGGATCGATAGGGACCCGGACCAGTCCTTCCCGGTCGTACCGAAATCAGTGTTCGTGAATGTTGCCGTGTAGGCGGACGTGTCGACCACCAGGTGCGAGTAGCCGGCCTGCACCGTTCCGTTCCACGACACGGTGCCGCCGGAGGCTACGTCCTGGACCGTGATCACGCCGGTCGGGGACGTCACGTCGATCAGGGCCCCAGTCACAGGCAGAGGAGACCCCTTCAGGGCGGACAGGTCCGAGGCGGCCATCGTCGCCGGCTGCTCGTCACGCCACACGCCCTCAACACCCTCGAACACCAAGGACGCTTCCAGCATGTTCTCATGGTAGTAGAAGGTAGGCTCCACGCTGCCGGTCAGGCGCACCAGAGCCTGCCGCCCCACACCCCCCGGAGGCCGGTGCTGCATCATCACAGGGGAGCCGACACGGCCCGTACGCCCCATGAGGGCGTGCCAGTTCCTGTCCAGGCCGCCGCGCCCCTGCCCACCGTCCTGCACCACGACCTTCACGGTCACCTGGAACGGGTCAACAGTCCTTGTCGGCAGAGGCAGCACACCAGACCGGTACGGGACCGTCACCGACGGGGCCCTGGCCGCCGACACCGTCGGCAGCAGCGTCTCAGACGTCACGAACCAGCGCCCCGCCGGATCATCCAGAGGGACACCACCAATGTAGTACTCCGACGCCACCTCGGTCACCTCAGGTAGGGGCGGGCCCTCACCTGCGCGCCGGCCGCGGAGAAGCCGATCTCCCCAGCACCGTTGGGGAGCATCATCCACTCGTCGTCCACGACCAGGCCAGCACTGACATCCAGGCCGTCGACGATGCTGAACGGCGTGTTCGACAGGAACGCGAGCCTCCGCGCCGTATCAATAACAAGGTTCGTGTAGGTGCCGGGGTCGCCGTACCAGCAGAGGCTGCGGCCGGACCCCCAGTCCCCGAGAGACAGGCCAGACTTGGGCGCGGCGAAGTTGATGAGAACCTCCGTGATCGGCCTCGCGGAGCCGGGGAACTTCTTGGCGCCCGGCTCCTCCGTCACGGCCTCGACGGCCCGCAGGCCGTAGTCGTCCACACTGAAGCAAACCTGGATGAAAGTCTGCCCGGCAACGGCGGGGCCGAGGATCCGGAAGCAGTCAAGGTGGGCGGGCGCCTCCACGGCCTTCGTGTCCACCAAGGTGCCGAGGGTAACACCGGCACGCATCGGAGACAGGAACTTCTGTAGCCTCCACCACACGTCACTGTCCATGCTGGTGTCGCCGTCCATGGTGAGCACGGTCCGCTGCACCGGCGGCGAGTAGTTCCAGGGCTGGGTGACAACCAGGGACTGCTTGCCGACAGCGATCTGCGGCAGGTACTCTCCCGGGCTGACAGCCGCCTGGTAGAACTCGCGGGTCACGCTCCAGCCGGGGTCCCCATCATCGAGGGCCTTCCCGTTGAACGTGTATTCAGCCATTACGGCTCCTCTCTCACAGGGCCGCGGCCAGGCGGATGCCGGACGCCACCTTGTCTCTGATGCTTGAGTCGGACTCCTGGACAGGATTGTACTGGTTGATCGTCACAGACGCCCCGCTCTTCGCGAACCCGCCACCATCCACCTCATGGTTGACGGTCATGTCACCGATACGGCCCGTCAGGCCACGCAGAGACGCCTTCACAGACGGCTCCTCCTCCTCAATACCGGTCACCAGGCCCTTGATCAGAAGGCGGCCCGCCGGCCGCAGGATACGCCGATCCACAGGGGCCGGCCCCTTCCAACGGGGCAGCATCCTCGTCAAACCCCCCAGAGTGGAAGACACCCGCCCGAACATGCCGCGGATACCGTTGATGAACCCGCTGATCAGGTTACGGCCGGCCTGGATCAGCCACTGGCCGGCATTGGAGAAGAACCGCCTGACCATGTTCGGGAAGTTCCTGATCAGGTTGATCGCACCGGTCACGCCCATCCGGATGGCGTTCAGAGTGAACGTCCACCCGGTGCGGGCGATCGACGCGACAACCTGCCACAGCGTCGTCATGATCGTCCACACTATCGTGCTGAACCACTGGAACAGGCCAACCACAATATGGACACCGCCACTGATGATCCCGGATATGAGCGACCACACGCCGGAGGTAATGTTCTGGATACCCTCCCACACCTCAGACCAGTCGCCGTGAAGAATACCGAGGAACACCTGCAAGTTACCCTGGATGATCTGGAGGGCGCCGGTCACGATACCCTTGATGATCTCCCAGACACCAATCACGATGTCCTTCATGCCGTTCCACAGGCCGTTCCAGATCGGCTCCAGCCACTCGATCATCGCGTCGATCGACTGGAACATCGGCAGACCGAACTCCTGCCAGAACTGGCTGATCGCTTCCCAGCAGCCGGAGAACGCGGGCACGAGCTCATTGTTCACCCAGTCGGTCACGGCTGTCACGGCCTCCCCGATAGCGTTCCTGACCTGCCCCCAGTGGCGGGTGACAGCGTCACGGAATATCTCACTGTTCGTCCACAGAAGCACGAACACGGCCACGAGAGCCATGATGGCGGCAACCACGAGAGCGGCCGGCCCAATGACACCCAGCAGGGCCGGCCCGAGGCCCTCCACGCTCGTCAGGATCGGCACCAGGGTCGAGGCCAGGGACAGCAGGCCCGGCAGCATCCCCAGGACCGCATGGAAACCGAGGAACGCAACCACCAGACCTGTCACAAGACCGGGAGACTCCGTAAGCTTGTTGATAAGCGGGATCAGGAAATCATCAATCAGCTTCGTGATGAACGGGGAAAGCTTCTCAATAGCGGCCACCAGCCAGTCACCCAGAGCAGTAGCCAAAGGCGCGAGCGCCTCCAGCAGGCGCGACACCGGCGGCCCAAGCTTCTCAAACGCCTTCGCCAGAACCTTCCCCACCGTGCCAGCCAGGGCCCCACCCAGCGTCAGGATCGACCCCAGTAGCTGACTCACCTGAGGGGCAGCCCCCTGCAACGACGTCAGCCCCTGGTTCAGGCCGGCGAAGAAGTTCGCGACGCCAGTCCCGAACTCGCGGCTCCCGAGGACCTTCGCCAGGAACTGCCAGGCGTTCCCTGCGGCAATCGACCCGTCAACCATGGACTTCCTCAACGTCCACGAGAAGGCGACAACGTCGTCACTGGACCTCCGCAGGGCCTCGGTCAGGGCGTTCATGCCGCCCGCGGCGCCCGCGAAGATGTTCGCCAGGATCGTCTGACCCTTGATACTGTTGAGGGCCTTCGCGAACCCGTTGATGCTCTTCTCGGCCCGCTCGATCGTGTACCCGCCCTTGTCGGCGGCCCTGAACACGCCGGCGATCGCGGACCCGAGGTCACGCATGATGCGGCCGGCATGGCGGGCGGCCTCCGCACCCCGGGAGATCGCGGCCTCGATACTGCCGTCCCCGGCCGCCCGGTGCGCCCAGGCGGCGAACTTGTCACCCAGGTCGGAGAACCAGTCCGCCAGGCGGGGCAGGTACCTGGAGCCGACCTCGCCGATCGTCACCAGGCCCTCAGTGAACGACCCGAAACCGCGCGTGGCCCTCCTGGCGCCCTCGGCCGTGTTCACCAGGGACGCCTCCAGCAGCGGCAGGTGCCCGTGAACCGCGTTCGCGACGGCGGCGGTCCACTGCCCCTGCGCCCTAGCCAACTCAGCCAACTGGGTGTTCAGGATCGGCATCGCATCGGAGGCGAGCGAACGGATCGCACCCTCGGCCTCAGACCAGAACGCGGCGGAGAAGTTCTTCCGCACCTCCTTGAACGCGTCACCCACGTCCTCCAGGTGATCCTTCGCGTCCTTCAAGGAAAGAATCAGGGTGGCGGCCCCGGTCGCCATCCCCATGAAGATACCCGGCAGGGCGAGACCTGCCGGGACGATACCGGCCAGGACACGCAACAGCGCCCCCAGAGTCCCCACCAGGGCCGTTACGGCAGACCCCATGGCCAGGGCGCCGGACACCACCACACCCATGGTCAGCGCAAGCTTGTCCATGTTCTCGACGACATCCTTCGCCTGCCGCGCCCAGTCGGACAGGGCCCGGTAGCCGGACAGGCGACTGAAGTAGGCCTCCACCTTCGCCAGAGCCGCGCTGTCTGCGACAGCCTGGAAGTGGACGTACCGTCGGCGCCCCAGCCACGCGAACTTCGCCCTGGCCTTGCCCGTGTCCGCGTCCGCGTTCACGGTCACCTTCGTGTCCAAGCGGCTGAGTTTCCGCTTGATCTTGCGGTAGTCGGACTCATCCAGATGAGGGTGGATCTTCACCTTCTCACCCAGTTTCTTGATGCGCGCCTGTACGCGCTTGTAGGAGGTCTCGTCCAGGCTGAGCCGGATCTTCACGCCGCCCTTGTCGAGCGCCTGCTCCTGGGCCTTGACCTTCTTTGTGTCCAGGACCGGTTTGATCTCCGCGGTGGGCCAGTCCTGGCGGCGCAGCTGCTCACGGATCCGGGTCATCCCGGCCTTGTCGAGGCGGGGGATGACTTTCGTGTCGGCCTCGCTGAAGGCTTTCCAGGCCTCTGTCAGGGACTTGCGTTCGACCTTCGGCTTGACCTTCGGCGAAGCGGACGCCCCGCCCAGACGCTTGATGCGTTCCTGGGCACGCTTGTAGGAGGCGTCGTCGAGCCGCACCTTCGCCTTGACTGTCGCGTCGAGGCGCTTGATCTGGTCCTGCGCCCTCTTAAGGGACGTCTTGTCCAGGGCGACCTTGATCTTCGTGGTGGCGTCCAGGCGCTTGATGCGCTCCTGGATCTGTTTGACGTCCCCGTCGTCGAGGACGAGGCCGACAGGCAGGTCGAAGTCGGTGGCCTCCCTGACCTTCCTGAGCTTCTGCCTCAGTTCCTGGGCGAACTTCGTGAGATCCGGGGCGACCTTGACACCGAGCTTACCGACAATCCCCTTGGGCACAGTTCACCACCTATCAGGTCAGCCTATAGAAGAGAGTATAGCAGCGACACCCTGACTGTCAGAGGACGAGATCCTGGTCCGCTGAGACGGAGGAGACGGCCGTGCAGCATACTCCGAAGGCCGCAGAGAGGCCTTCTGCTGCGCACAGGCCCGCAGAGTCAGCACGGACACGTCCGTCAGGTCGGCCCGCTGCCTCTCGGCCACGGACCAGCCGAACCACTTCTCGCCGCCGAGCAGGGTCCGCGCCCGCCACAGCGACCGGGGCTCGTAGGGGAGCCGGGCGACGAGACCCTCGACGAGAGACACCCGGATGCTGGTGTCACGGCCGTCCACGCCGTACAGGGCGTACAGGTCGGCGTCAGCATCCGGGTTCTCGTCGAGGAAGAGCCTCAGGTCTCGTCGCCGAGCAGTTCCCCCAGGAACGCCCCGACGACCTCGATGACCTTCCCGAGACCGTGCTTGCGGTAGAAGGCCGTGTACGCCTCCTCGTCGGTCAGGTAGGACTCCTCGACCTCCTCCATCATCCGCTGGACGACGTCGAGGGTCACGTCGCCGCCGGGCTCGATACCGGCGGCGGCGAGCAGCCGCATCGCCTGGGAGGGCTTCAGGGTGCGCGGATCCACGAGCAGCTCGTGGCCCTCCACCTCACTGAACTCCGCGGGCGGCGGCACCTCTGTCTTCTTGTCTGCCACAGTGTGCTCCTATGCTGGCGTGCCCCTTCGTGGTTGGGTTCCTTCCGCCCGGGCCGGGAGCACACCGAGGCGGCCCGGGCAGAAGGAGACTCGTCAGGCGGTGACCGTGAACTTCGTGACGGAGGCGCCGCGGCCCTTGCCGTTGATGACGGCGACCTCGTGCTCGCCCAGGGTGACCCGGGGGACGGTGCAGGTGATGACCGTGGACGACTTCTTCGTGAACACGGCGCGGACACCAGCGAACGTGACCTTGCGGGTGCCGTCGAAGTTCGTGCCGGTCAGGGTCACGGACGCGCCGATCTTGCCGGTGGTCGGCTCCATCTTGGTGATGGTCGGGACGGCGGTGGACTTGCCGGTCACGGTCCTGGGCTTGAGGTAGTGGACCGAAGCCTTCCCGGACGGCGGGGTCAGGATGACGCCCTTGATCTTGATCTCGGTGAAGTTCTCCTTGTCGAGGGTGGGCATGTCACCGGACAGGTTCACCTTCCGCAGGAGGATACCGGAGACAAGCATGCCCTCCTCCATGACGATCAGGATCGCCTTGTCGATACTGCCCGACAGGACCAGATCGTAGCCGTCGGTGGAGTCAACATAGGTCGAGCCGGGGAACGCGATGTTGATCGTGTCATCGCTCATGGACACGGACGAGATCGTCACGTTCGTCGTCTTCGTCGCACGCGTGCTGCGGGCGTTCTTGCGGTCCCACGTGTCCTTCGTGGACGTGTCACCACCGTCGGTCTCGAACTCGATCAGGTTCTCAGAGGACGTGTCACCGATCCACGTCCACCCCTGGGACTCCAGGGTGGTGCCGTCACCGAAGGTGTACGACCACAGGTCAGGGGCGGCGGCGTCAACGTCACCGACGTAGACGTGCCCCATGCCCGCAATCTGGATCTCATTGTCGGCGTTGCTGGTGTTCGCCATTTCTCAGCCTTCCCGTGTCGTCGAGCGCACCACGGCCACCGCGGTGACATTGAACTCATTGTAGTCTGACGTGTTGAACTGAAGGCCCCCGAGGAACGGGTACCCCATCTCCAGGTAGGAGATCATCCCGCCGGCCAGAGGGGTACCGTCACGCCATATCCGGTTCATCCCCACCATCAGCGCCTGCGCCATGGACTCGGCCGTATGGGCGTCAGGGTGCACCACGTACCAGCGGACCCGCAGACGGACCGCGGCACCGAACGGCCCCTTCTCAAGGGTGTCGGTGGAGTACACCTGGACGACGACAAGAGGCCCCTCGGTGTCGTCCACGTCGGGGCGGATATCGACCTGCGCCTCCGTCAGGACGGTGGCGCCCTTGCAGGCGAGGCGGGTGGCCTCGACCATGAGGGTCAGTGGCATCACCGGGACGTGCTCCAGGTACCTGCCCATCAGAAGCCCCCGTGCCTGCGGACGACGTTGCGGAACACGCCGATGCCCTTGACCCACTTCCGGCCGGGCTTGCCGCGCTCGCCAGCGTAGTGGCCCATCTCCGTGTTCCAGTCGTAATCCAGGTCATCGATCTCGATGTGCCAGTCCACCTTTTCCTGGTGCATGGTGACCTTGGCGAGGAAGCGGCCGGTGTGCACGTGCTGGGCGGCCTCCGCCTTCACCTCGGCGAAGATCTTCGCGGCGGCGGCGGCGAACTCCGGCTGCCTGGAAGCCACAGCAGCGATGTCCTCATGCGTCCTCTCGTCGTCGTAGACGGTGATGTCGCCGCTCACTTGGACTCCACCCCGACCGCATCGATACGGACCTTGTAGTGGGAGGTCATCGGGGACGCCCCATAGTGGACGGCGGAACCCGCCTGCTGGTAGGTGAGGTCATCCGCCCCCTCAGGGCCGTTGATGACACGGATCTTGCTGTGGGGGCCGCCCGGCCAGTGTCCGCGCCCGTACACGACGCGCACGGTCTCATCGAAGAGCCCCTTCTCCACGGTCCTCGTCTCACTGGCGCGCAGGGCCGAACCGGAGGACGGCTGCACGAGAACCTTGTCCATGACCACGGGGGTGCCAGGCACGTAGCGGCGACCCGTAGGCCCGTCCTCCACCACCATCGGCGTCACCTCGACCGTGTGAGGCCCGTCCTCAAGGAACCGGCGGCGCCGGGGCTTGTACGCCCCTGCCATCACCAGTCACCCCACGGAGTCACCCCGGCCAGGTCGGACGGCGGAGGGTCAGCCGGATCCTGACGGCCCATCGTCTGCACCCAGGAGCCCTCCTGATGCAGGCCCCTCCGGTACTGGAGGTACCCGTCACCCTCGGCGGTCATGGCGGTCCACCCGCCGGGGTGCTCCACCAGGAGAGCAATCTCCGCGGGACGCACCTCCAGCAGGCCGGAGGCGATCGCCGTGTTCACGCTGTACGTGTAGGAGCCCTCGGTCTCATACTTCAGGACACCGCCGGCGGGGGCGCGCAGCACACGGCACACACACTCCGCCTCGATCCTCTTCAGGACAGTCTCGTAAGGCTTCCTGGCCTTCGCCCGGTCTAGGGCGTCCGGGACGGTGAGGAGGATACTGGCCTCAACATAGTCAAGCATCGGCTGCACGTAGGGGACCTCATCCGTAGGGTCGGGGTCCCGCAGAAGGGCCGCTTTCACGTCCTCCAGCGTCGCAACCGTCATGCCAGCATCCTCCTCACCATCATTCTCAGGGGACCGCGCCCGGGCCTGTGGATCAGGGCTTCTTCTTGAAAACGGCGAAGGCCTTCGGGTCGCGAATGCACCAGCCGAAGATGGCCTCGGCGAGGAACGCCCGCTCGTTGTGGGCGAACAGGTCGTGGCCGAAGCCGTACTCCTGGGCCTGACGCATCTCAATGTCCATGACGTTGCCGATGACCAGGTTGTTCTTGAAAGAGCCGCCGACCATGACGACGGCGGTCTCCTCGACCTTGGCCTTCTCGTAGCCGCCGACAGCGGACGTGAAGTGGATGGGCAGGCCGAGGAACATGCCGACCGGGTCGGCGAGGTTCGCGGACGCCTGGAAGAGCGGGCGGCCAAGAGTGTCGGACACGCCGAGGATCTTGGTGCGCACGTTCTTGCGGGCGACGAACGAGTCGATCTCGAAGTCCTCGTTCGCGGCCTCGACTGCGTCCACGCCCTCCAGAGCCTTCTTCAGGAGGGCGTCGGGCTTGGTGTCCGCGTAGTCGATGACGACCTGGTTGGCGCTGGCGGAGACGATCGGGGTCTGGTCCGCGAGGACGTTGCCGGTGATCGCGTCCTTACCGTGGAGGATCGCGTTGTCCATGGCACGGCTGATCGAGTCGGACAGCTGCTGCTGGAGATCGAGGTAGGCGGCCACGGGGGAGTGACGGATGACCTCCTCGGAGAGGACAGCGCCGGCGGCGACCTTGATCGGGGAGATCTTGCGGACGTCGAAGTTCAGGTTGACCGTCGGCTTGACGGCGCCCTCAGCGACGACTCCGGCGGTGGCGTGGCCCATCGGGAAAGGGAGGACCGCGCCGGAGAGGGTGACGGGCCGGGTCTGCGCCAGGGTCTGCATGACGGACCCCTTGTAGGCGTTGGACCAGATGCCCGCGATGACCTCGGGCGGGAAGACTCCCTTCTTCTCGCCCGAGAGGAGCTTCTCAAGTGTGTGGGACGCGGCGGCCGGATCTGGCATTTCGCGTTATCCTTCCTGCGTGTCAGGACAGGCCGAAGAACCCGGCGGCCTGCTCCTCAATGTTGGTTGCACCCATAGTATCAGAATTCATGATCGGGTCCCTTGGGACTGATACGGGCTTCTTATCCCCGTTCCCGCCTCGCAGAGAGGACAGGAGAGCGGCCTTCTGCTGCCAGGAGCCGGGGTCTCCGTCGAGGAGGACGGCGTACTCCCGGGTGAGGCCGGCGTCGGAGAGGATGCGGGACCGCTTGTCCTCCAGGGCCTGCTTGGCGGCCTCCTCCCGCTCGGCCCGCATCTCCTGGAGAGCCTGCTCCAGGGCGGCGATACGGTCGTCAGCAGACCTGCCCTCAGAGGCCACGGGAGCCTCCTGGGCGGTCTCGGGGGTGGGCGCCTGCGCCGGGGGTGCCGGGGCGGCCTCAGGGGCCTCCACGGGCTCCACGGGGGCCTCCTGGGCGGCCTCGGGGGCAGCCGGCGGCGCGGCCGTCTTCTGGATGATCGTCTCCATGTCAGTGTCCTGGGCGACCTGCCTCGCCCCGCTGGTGCTGTCAGCCATTTGTGCGCTCCTTACGTGCCGCTGACTTTTGCGCCGACCGCTTGCCGCGGAGGGCCCTGTCCATCGCCGACCGCGCCTCAGCCCCGTGAAGGTCCTTACCGCGGACGACCCTGTCGTAGACACCCGCATACCGTGCGGCTGCCTTCTTGCCCGGCCATGACCGGCTGGTGAACACCGGGACGACCGTGCACCGGTCCCCGTAGTGGTAGGCGAACGCGGCCGTACCCTGCGCCTTGTAGACTGGGCCGCGGCCGGCGAGCATCGCACAGAACCCGCAGGGTCCGCGCCTGCCGGGGTGCACGACCCTCGCCCACGCGAACGCCTTCAGGATCCGGCGTCCCTGCCGGTCCTGGCGGAACCGGTCCGGCAGGTTCTCGACTGCCAGGGGGGCCTTCTCCTGGACGATCTGCCGGAGGTGCGGCTCCGACTCGATCTCCTCGACGGCCTCGCCGACACGGTCAGCGATCTTCCCGAACGCGTCGTCGAGGGCCTTGCGGCGGCGTGCAGCCCGCTCCTCCTTGGTCTCAAGGTGGGGGCGCCCCTCCTTCGCGGCCTTCTTCTCGGCCTTGCGACGCCGCTTCTCTGCCTTCTTCTCGGCCTTGCGGGCCTTCTTGGCCTGCTCCTTGGCGGCCTGCCGGCGAGAGACCTTCTGCTCCTCCTCGACCGCCTGGCCGGCCGCAGCCCGCCGGGCCGCCTTCCGCACCGACGGCGGGAACGTCCTCAGATCGTGCTCAAGACCGTCCAGGTGCTTCCGCAGGCCGTCCGGGTCCGGGGGTGCCTCCATCACGGCCCGGGCGACAGCCTGTCGGCCCGCAGCCTCCACGTGATGCTCCAGCACGCGCTGCACGGCGGCCTCGTTCCCCCTGCGCAGGCCACCGGGGACCTCCCGTAGCCCCTGCCGCAGAGCCCGCCGACTGTAGGGGGACTGGCGGGGCACCCACGCCTCGTCACCGCCATGCTGCCGCGCCTGCCCACGCAGGAACAGGACACCGGCGGAGTGAGCCAGCCGCCGGTGCTCAACCACCTCATGGAACAAGGACTCCGCCACAGCGTCCGCGCCCGCAGCCGTGCTCTCAGTAGGGAGCGCCCGCAGCACGGAGGAGGCCCTGCGGCGGAACAGGATCAGGATCGCGTCCAGGAGGGCGCGGAACACGGCCTCAGTCACGCTTCCCCTTCACCGGCCTCTCCTCCGGCTCCTCAGCATCCTGAGTCTCGTCCTCATCGTCCTCGTCGTCGGGGGCGGACCTGTCGGCAACACCGGCGCCGGCCATCTCGTCCACCTCCTGGCTGCGGGCGTCCTCACGCTCGCGCTGCTGAGGAGACAGCATCATGAAGTCCCGGGCGGTCTGTGCGGACAGGACGCCCTGCGCCTGAGCCTGTAGGGCGGACGCCATCATCGCCGACACCGACGGCGCCGCGGCGTCACGCCACTGGACCTCCAGGGCGGTCGGCTCAGCCAGGTCGAAGCCGCCCATCACGCACACGGTGCGGGCGATCCTCTCCAGACTGTCAGCGAACTGCCGCTGCTTGTTCTCCGCCCTCGCGATCAGCCGGTCCTTCGCCACGCGCAGCGCCTCCGCGCTGGTCGGATTCGAGTCTGCGGACACACCCATCATCGACGGCGGGATACCAGTCATCGACGAGATCTGGAGGGCGTAGAGCTTGTAGATGTTCTGGATCGGCGTCATGTCCACGCCGGTCAGCTGCTTGATGTCCGACCCCTCCGGGGCCGCCAGGATGTTCCCGATGTACGCCTGCATCGTGTCCGGCATACTGTCCAGGATCTCAGCGGAGTGATTCCCGATCAGGAGGCGCAGCGGCCAGGCGGCGACCTCCTGGCCGACCTGAATGTTCGTCAGCGTCCGGGAGGCGGCGTCAATGATCGTCGCCATCTCCGTCAGCTCGCTGCGCCCGTACTTGTCCTTGATGCGGGCCCGGTTGTACATGGGGATGATCGACGGCCCCCACGAGTCCAGGCGCCCGGACCCGTCAGTCAACCACTCCTGAGAGGAGTCGTTGCGCTTGTAGAAGACGACGCCGTCGGGCAGGTAGTAGGTTGCGCCGACGGTCTCAGCGTCCATACGGTAGACCGCCAGGCCCTCCAGGAGCCGCCCCTGCCAGTCCGTACGGACGCAGGCGTGCTTGGAGTCCAGGGCCCGAACATAGGGGTACTCGGACTCCCCGTCCGGAGGGGACAGCACCCAGAACGCCGCCCCGGTCGCCAGGGCCTCCGAGGCGGCCAGGTTGAACTGGGAGTCCATGTCGTTGTGCTGCCACGTCTTCTCGACCCAGCCGAGCGACTCCAGGTCCTTCTCGCAGGAGGTGATGAACCCGGAGGGGATGAGGACCTCGGTGAGGACGTCGATCGCCATCTTCGCCCAGGGGGCCTGGACCTCCAGGACGCGGGCCTTCGGCGGCAGGGACACGCCGAGGGCGGCGACGCGGGCGCGCCCCTCGTAGTAGGCCTCCATGCCACCCCGGGGGCGCAGGGCACCGGACTCGAAAGCCCGCATGAGGTTCTCGAAGCTCATTACAGGTACGCCCTCCACTGTCCGACAGGCTGGTTCCTGGCCGCCCACTCCTTAGACGACAGGACGGCCCTATAGAGCATTCTAGCACCTATCATGCAGACCGCCAGATCGATTTTCTTCGGGGACTTCGGGGACTCCTTCTTCACCGAGAATCTTCCTTTGAACTCGTTCACACGGCAGTTCGACACGTGCTCGCCCATGTCGGCGGACCCGTCGTGCGTGAACGCCTGCTTCTGGATCTCGTCGTACGCCGTCTCCGCCGCCTCAGCGAACTGGTAGGCGTGCGACCGCATGTCCCACGCCACCAGCGACGCCGACATGCCCTGGCCGCGCACGGCCGGGAGGATCAGGCCGTCCCCCAGGTCCTCGGGCCACGTCGTCCTCGTGAACGACTCCCACTCGCGGACGTCGGCCCAGAACGCGACCACCTGGTAGTCCTCGAACGCCTTCCTGACGGCAGCATCGACCTTTGGTACATTCACCAGGCCGGACGCCCTCTCCGGAGCCCAGTGGCCGATCTTAAAGATGTGCCCGTCCGACATGCAGCAGCCGACCAGGGCGGTGTGGTCATTCGACCGGGAGCCGTCGAAGAACATGACGATCTCCTCCCCCGGCTCGTCCCCGTCGCGCTTCCGGACGACACGGTTCGGGTCGCGCAGGAGCGTCCACTCCTCCAGTGGCACCCACGCGTTGTCGGCGGCGTTCGGCCGGTTCAGGAAGAACCTGATTGACCTCGACTCCGTGTACCTGGGGGACCAGACCAGCGCCTTCGTCGCCTCCAGGTCAACCCACGGGCACCCCTCGTAGACGAACTCCAGGGCCTGCTGGAGCGGCACCATGTGCTCCGGCGGGTCATCCACCAGGGCCGCGTTCGGGGGCGCTATACGGGCGTCGTAGAGGATCTTCTTCCGGTTCCTCGTCCGCCCCTCCTCCTGCGCCACCCAGTCCTCGAACGTCGCCTCGGCCGCCGAGGACTCCCCGGGCACCCACGCGTTGCACGTGTGCAGTGTCCGCGCCCCGGTCTTGGCGGCGTTCTGCTCGATCGTGTTCATCAGCTCAGGGCCGCCGTTCGACGGCACCCAGTGCTCCAGCTCGTCACAGACAGTGAACGACGTCTCCCCGCCCTCCAGGGACCTGGAGGAGGAGGCCTTCTGCTCCAGCTGGTCCCCGGACACGGAGTCTAGGAACGTCTTCCCGACTGTCAGCCCGTACCGGCGCGCGAGCGGGGAGCCCTTGGCGGCGAACGCCCGCACCATGCGCATCGTGTTCTTCGTCTGCTGCTCGCTGGTGGCGACGACCTGGATCCACGCCATCGCCATCGTCTTGCCCTCCACACCCAGGGGGGAGGAGTCGTCCCACCGGTCGAACCGGCAGGGGCCCAGCATCTCAAACATCGACAAAGCGGCCGCAAAAGGCGACTTTCCAGCACCCTTTGAGAGCCTCCTCACAGCCCAGTTGTACACCCACGACCCGTCAGGATTCAGGGCATACATGTGCATCAGGAACTCGATCTGCTGCGGAGTCGGCGTGAACGCCTCACCCGCGCGCGGCCCGTTCGGCTGCCGCAGGTTGTCAATCATCCACGCCGCAGCAACCAGCCCCAGGGTCCTCTCCGGGAGAACCCTGGGCATCGTGATCAGCCGCTCCCTCGGCGGCGCGTCCCACATAGGGTCAATGGCGGTGCGCTCCAAGTGCCATCATCCCCCGCGGTCAGTTACTCGAAGCGCGTTTTGCCAGGAAGTCCTTCATCGCGACGATGCCGGCGGACTCCTCGGGCTCAGCCTTCGTGTCGCGCTCGATCTCAATCCTCGCCCGCCGCCGGTCCCCCTCGGTCAGGAGAAGGCCCGCGAGCATCTGGTTCAGGGACGCCCGCATCATCGCTGACCGCTGGTTGCCCGAGTACTTGTAGGCGCTGATCTCGTCGCAGGCGTCGAACAGGAGGATCCAGTCCGACGGCTCGTAGTAGATCGTGTACTTGGAGTCCTTGACGGCCTGCCAGAGCGCCTTCGCTATCGGGTGCCACTCCGGGTCCGCGGTGGGTGGCTTGACAACACCGTCCGTGACGCGGACCCTCTTGACTCCGGCCTTGACCTTCCTGGCCTGGGTGATCCTGTGCCCCTGCCCTGTCCTCTTGGGGATCGGCCCCCTGCTGCCCATAGCATCCTCCTAATGGTGTGCCGTACGCCTATAGGATACCCGGGTGCTTGCCCTTTGGTCTATGCTCGCGCTTCGGTTTCGTCCACCCGTGGGCGCGGCGGGCCGCGTGTGACTGCTCCGCGGTCCTCTGCATGTGGTGCAACTGGCACAGGAGCCGCAGGTTCCACAGGTCGTGCGGGCCACCCGGGTCGATATGGTCCACGTGGTTGCCTGGGGCGCCGCAGAAGACGCAGCGCCCGCCGTCGCGGCGGATGACCGCCTGACGGATCTTTCTCCAGCCTGGCGGCAGCGGCCCGCCGCGCCTTGACCCTTTCGACCACATGGTGCAATAATAGGCGGAGCGGGGCGGCCGTCCGGGGCTTTCCTTCCTTTCACCCGGGCGGCCGCCCTCTCTCACCCTCTGGCCCTCACCACTTCCACCTCAGCTCCTCAACGACGTGGACACGACGAGCCTTCACCACGCCGTCACCCACCGATAAGACGTCAGTCGGGTCCGCGGTGACCTCCATGATCACCTCGTCCTTCACAACGGCCGTCACGGCGTGCGTCAGCGTGGCGTACAGGAACAGGCCTCCCCCAGCGGCCGGGCCCGGGATCCACTCATCGCACTCCACGCCAGAGTCGACGCGCCACTCCGTGGGCTTGTCGAAAGGCCTGCCGCTCACAAGGTCCTCCGGGAGGACCTTGTACAGGCGTGCCTTCCCGCCGTGGAGGGCCCCGTAGAGCTCGAGCACCCCCACGCCGGAGGAGACATCCTCCTCCCGGACCTGCTCACCGCCCTCCGCGATCGCGTCCCCGTCCAGGAGGACGGACGCGTACCAGGACGACCTGGCCACAGCCTCATTCGTCAGGTAGGCCGTCGCACGACCCGTCAGGGTCCCACGAGACCGGCCACCGGCGCGGACGACCGCAGTGTCAGTGGCGTGCCACGTGGACTGGTCGTACGCGTCCAGGACGGTAGTCCCCGCGACGTACGCCGTGGACTCCTCACAGGCCAGCATGGACCCGGCCACGGGGGACACCCCCACGGACCGCCCGTAAAGGTGGACGACACCGCCGAGGGCGCGGACGCACGACCAGCCCGTCCCCTGCGCCTCAACGCCCCCATAGACGGTCATGTGAGCATAGTCGGCCGCGCTCGCGCAGATGTTCCCGGATAGCGAGGCCTGGGCGCGGCCGCAGACCCGGACGTGCAGGGGCGGGTCGGCGGCCTTGTTGCTGACGTCCCACACCCCGTCGGAGAGGACGATCACGCCGTCCGCGGGCGCACAGAGGGTCTCATTCTTGTCCAGGCGTGTCGCGACGGGCCTCTTGACACCGTCGAGGGCATCGAGGAGCGCGACGGCGGCCGACGGGATCCGGAAGGTGGCCGCGAGAGCCCCCTTCTGAGGGACAACAACCTCCAGAAGATTCATATCCACGAGGGACCGCATGTTACGGCGGGCGGTCTCCTGGGTGACGCAGAGAGCGTTGCCGACGGCGGTGGACGAGATCGTCACCTGCCTGTACTCCGCCTGGTCCCGCATGAGAGCGAGAGCCTCAAGGGCTGTCGAGTTGATCGGCTGGTACGTCATCATGGTCACTTGTCCTCCGTGTAGCGTCCGGTGAGCCAGCCGTCGATGAGGTCCTCCTGGCCAGCTGTGGTGATACTGGGCGTGGTCTTCTCCTGGTCGCCGTGGCTGGTGGAGATGACCAGGACGGTGGAGCGCACGTACCCCTGTTCGAGGGCCCACTTGGTGGGGGCGTTCCAGAGGCGCCCCTGGTTGGCGCAGAGCCACCCGTGGGCGCGGAGCCACTTGAAGAGTGTCACCTGGCTGATGGGGTAGCCGCCCTGGGTGATGAGGTCGGCGACCTGTTTGACGAGGAGGTCACCGTCCGCGTTGGAGATGGTGCGGCCGAACCGGGTGTGCGGGGCGTCGGCCTCGATCTGGGCCTCGGCGGCCTGGCGGCGGGCCCGCTCCTCCTTCAACGAGGTGGCGAGCCGGATGATGAAGTCAGGGTCCGTCAGGGCCTTCTCCGCAGCCTCAGGAGTGAGGTAGCCACCCCGCTTCCGGATGCTCGGGAGGACATCGTCGAAGACCCAGGCCTCGAACTTCTCCGCCTCAGGGAGGCGGGAGTGTGAGATGAGACGGTACAGGTCGCCCTCTGTGATGAAGCGGGCCACCTGCACCCGCCCGGCGCGATCGCGGATGGGGTGGTGGTTCGCCACCCCACGGCAGTGCTGCTTCAGCGCGTTAACGGCATCCTTATAGCCGAGGACCTTTGCGACGTCCCGGCCACAGAACAGGATCTTGCCGTTCTTCTCGACGGCGCGGACCTGGTGGTCGCCGTAGGTGAACGGGATGATAGCGGTTTCCACGACACTGTTCCTTTCTGTTGTGGCGGTCACTTGCTGCCCTCATCCTTGACGGCGGGGCGGGGCAGGCCGAGCCGGTCGAACTCAGTGACCGGGATCCGCCAGCAGCGATCGATGCAGGTGGCCTTGATCTTGCCGGCCTTGATCCACCTGAGCACGGTGACCTTGTGGGCGCCGAGGGCCTCGGCGAACTGGGTCGGGGTCACCGCCACGGTCTCGTAACGGGTGTGGACGTTGAAGCCGTTGCTGCTCACTTGAGTTCCTTTCAACATGATGGTTGGTGGTGCGCCCGCATTATCCCGGGCGCACCACCAACTGTAGCAGTACACAAGAGGAGGCGCAAGCCCCCAGGGTCACCCCTCGAACGCCATGCTATCCCTCACCCGCTCAAGCACACACAGGCCAGTCGGCCCCTGACGGTTCTTCGCCACACCCACGTTCAGGCGAGACTTGTCCAGGATGCCGTCCCCCAGGTCCGGGCACGACAGAAGCAGAACCACGTTCGCGTCCTGCTCCAGGGCCCCAGACTCACGCAGGTGAGCCATCGACGGCCGCCCACCCTCCTCAGCCATCCTGTTCAGCTGCGACAGAGCCACCACCGGGCACTCCAGGTCCCCCGCCATGATCTTCAGCTGACGGCTGAAGTCCGCCACGATCTCATGACGAGGACGACGATCACCCCTCGGAGACGACATCAGCTGAAGATAGTCCACCACAACCATGCCCAAGCCCCCGTACTGCTGCTTGACCGCCCGGGCGTGCGCACGAACATCATCGATACCAACGCTGGACCGGTCGTCCACGCTCAGAGGCAGACCAGCCACCTCGCGGGCGATCCGCCCCGCGTGCTCACGCTGCGCAGGAGTCAGGTCACCCGCGATCACCTCACGGTACGGCGCACGCGCCCGCGCGGACACCAGGCGAGCCATCACCTCCTGTCGGCTCATCTCCAGGGACGACAGGGCAACAGGCGCCGTCGCGGACCTGCCCAGGGCGGCCTGGAGCGCGAACGCGGACTTGAAGCCCCCGGGACGGGCACCAATGATGTACAGGCCGCCCGGACGCCACCCGTCGATGAGCTGGTTCAGGCAGGACCACGGCGTCGGAGAGTACCCGTCCTCACCGTCGAGCCAGGAAGTGAACGCCTCCTCCAGGTCGCCGCCGCGGGCCCCGACGGGCGCGTACTGGCCGTCGACGTCGGCCCAGAGCCTCTGGATATCCCCGAGGATGTTCATGGGGGAGTCGTTCGCCTGGAGCAACTGGCCCGTCCGCATGTGGGCGGCCTGCATCATCCGGAGGCTGTACGCGTCCTCCAGGGCCTGGACGTAGGTGTCGGCCACGACGTCGGCGGCGGCGGGCGCCCAGTGGATCAGGTCCAGGATGTAGTCGTCGTCGATACTCGCCCGTTCGAGGGCGGGGATGCGCTCCCGGTTCGCTGCGAGCGTGACCGCGTCCGGGCGGCCACCCTCCTGCTGGAGGGTCTCGCACATGCGCCACAGGGCGGCGTTGCGCGGGTCGGCGAACATGTAGTCGCGCACCCGGTCGCGGATGACGTAGTCCACGGCGTCCGAGGCGAGGAGCCTCATCCCCAGGATCGACTGCTCAACATTATCGACTGCACTCATCTGCTTCTTCCTTTCTCGTGATGCCGCCAACTGTAGCACGGTTGGGGCCGGCAGTCACTCCCAGCCCCCCAGCGTCCCCTGAGACGCCAGCGCGGCCTGCTCACGGAACTCCTCAGCCGACCCCATCGCGGAGTACGGCGCCACAAGAGCAGCCCTCTCAGCCGCACCGATACCCCACTCATCATCCACCACAGGCGCATCGGGCGACGCAGCCGGCGGCGGCGCAGGAGGCTCAAAATGCGGCTCCCAAGGCCGCGCACAGTCCCTCAGATACTCCTCAGAAGGCTCACCAACAGGCGCAACCTCCCAGGACACAGCCGCCTCCGGGGACTCATCGGCACCCTGGGACGCCTCCTCGCAGACAGGCTCAGGAACCTCCCCAGAAGGCTCCTCAGGCCCCTGGGACGACTCCGGCACACCCTCCCCGGCCCCATCCGCCGCCTGGGCGAACGCGGCACGATCCTCCGCCGTAGACGCAAACGACTCACGCAGACCAAGCACACCAATCAGCCCCGGCCACCGGGCAGGCACACCAGCAGGAGCCTCAAAGAACCGAGAAGGCAGCACACGCCGAAGCGCCTCAATCGCAGCCTCATCGCCAGCAGCAGCCCGCGCATAGTCCGCGTACCGCTCCTCGAACGGCACCTCAGGCGCCGACTCGCCACCGCACCTGTCCTCCATGGCCTCACCGGGCTCCGGCTGCGGCGCCTCTGGGCAAGGACGGTGCGCCCGCCACTCCCCCTCAGCCAGGAACGCCTCAGCAGACTTCGCGTAACCCTTAGCCGCTTCGAAGCCCCGACGCTCAGCCCGCAGATCCTTCACGTACTGCTCCGCACAGTCAGCGGCCAGCGCAGCCCTGGCGTCGATCGCCTGCGGGGACATCCCGTCCTGCTGCACGAACCGCAGCCACGCCCGAACACTGAACCGGTTGAGACGCTTACCGATCGCCAGAAAGGCGGCCTCGTACCGCCTCCACTCCGGGTGAGACGGAAACCCCCCGCTCGCAGGAGCGGCAGGCGTTGGCTCCGGTTCGGCTTCAGGAGCAGGCTCGGGGGCAGGCTCAGGCGGAGACGCCCCAGAAGACGGCGCGGAGAACAGGTCAGGCACAGCAGTCTCAGGAGCCGAAGCCGAAGAAGACGGCTCATCCGCCTCCCCCTCATCCGGCCGCTCATCCGCCAGGACAGAAGGCGTACCGGCATCATCCATCTCCGACACCAGACACCCGTACTTGCGCCGCTGGTCCGAAGGCGCCCTCGACGCCATGCCCCGCCGCAGAATCGCCTTGTCGGACAACGCCTGCCCCAGGGCGGCGGCCTCGTTCCACACGTACAGCGTCGTACGCATCCCCCTAGGGCCAACGGCACGCCCACGGCCGTGCTGCCGCGAGAGAAGCCCGAGCGCTTCCAGGCGGAGAAGCGCCTTCTTGACCGTGCGGACACGCAGGTCGCACACACCCGCCAGATAGTCAACACTGGGCGTCCCCGAAGCCGAGGAATCCGCCATGTCCTGCGTCAGAACCATGGCAACAAGACGCTCCGCCGTCGTCAGCTTGACAGACAGGTGAGTCATCTGGTTTAATATCCGGTAACCCATGGGAGGGTCCTTTCCGCCCGCCCCGGCGTTTCCGGTGCCGGGGCGGGCACTTTTTTCAGTACTTGTAGCTGTCTCGGCTCGGCCAGGGGCCATCCGCGCCCACCACGGCATCCAGGAGGACGTGGGCGGCGCCCAGCGTCGCCAAGGTCATGTAGTAGGCAGTCGGACGCGATCCCGCACCGTGCTCGCGACGCAGCAGGCCGCGCTCCTCAAGGCGGCGGACGTACCTGCGAACGTTCCCCGGGTACACGCCGGCCCCGTCCGCAATGTCCATGAGACTCAGCGTACAGGACACCTCCGAGTCGCAGGAAGACCCCCTGGGAGGCCTGCGGCCGGTCCGGACGATGGCGCGGATGATGGCGCGCAGAACGCGCCAGTCGTTATCAGTAGGCATGACCGAAGATCCGCTCGGTCTGCCCCCCCTTCCTTTGTTCATGCAACAACACTACCACACAACAGCTAGACCGCGCAACAGCCGAGTCGAACAGCCCCCCCCCTGACGTCCAACTGGGGGCCCCCTGACGTCCAACTGGGGGCCCTTTGACGTCCAACTGGGGGCCCTTTGACGTCCAACTGGGGGCCCCCAGGGGGGCCCCTACCCATCCTGTCTTATCCATCCTGTCTTATCCATCCTGCCCTGAGACATGCGTACCCTCGCGGCGGGCACCCCGCAACGACAGGGGCCCCGTCGATGAGGCGCCCCATCGAAACGACACCCAGGGGCGTCCGCACTCCCTCGGAGCCCTTCAGCCCCCTGGGAGCCGGTTCACCTACCCCACCCCCCAGCCCCCGCCCCTCAAGGGGCGGGGGAGGCGCGGGGGGGTCTTAAGACCATTGGACAGACAACCACCCGGGACGAGGCACAGGGCACCCACGCAACGGGCTCTCCGCACAGACGAGATGCCAGTCAACGAGGTAAAGGCTTGGGAGGGAAGCGAAGCCCCAGGCCTGCCCGTACGTGACGGTCGGCCTGGGGCAATGAGTCTCCTTCTCTCTCCTTGCTCCTCGTGATCTCGCGGTCTGGCTTGTTTCTGGTTGCTGTGGTCCTGTGTGCTCGGGGAGGGGCTCGTCGGGACACCTTCGGTGTCCCTCCTCGCCCCTAGGTTCACCCCCGCCGCGAAAACCCCCGCTCAGACGCGCTGTAAGGCCCCCAGGGCGACCTGGCGCCCCCGCCCCGGTACCAGGGCCCGGCGGGGCGATTTCGGGCTCTCAGAATCGCCTACACGCAATCCGGGCGACGGCTGGCCAAACCGAGCCAGCCATGAGACAATCGCCCCAAGGAAAGGAACCCGATGAACACCACCGATCAGACCATCACCAGCACCCTCATCGGCCGCAGGGTCAACGCCGTCACCGGCAGCGACAATGAGGCCCGCATCGTCCTCGACGACGGCCGCACCCTCCTCCTCCACGGCTCCGACGGCTGCGGAGGCTGCTCCAACGGCTTCGTCGACTTCACCCCGCACCCCGAGTCCCTCGATGGCGGCATCATCATGAGTGCCGCCATCGAGGACAGCGTGCCCCGCACAGAGGACGCCATTGACGCGACCCTCTTCGTCTGGGTCGACGACAAGCGCCTCCCCCTCCTCGACATCGAGGGCTACGACAACGGTTGGTACGGGCTCGGCTACGCCATCCGCGTCCTCGCCCCCGGCAAGAGGCTCAGCTACGAGGAGGCCGAGGACCTGCGCACTGACGCCTGCCTCATGCCGGGCGTCACCGCCGAGTAGTGCCAGCAGGCGCAGAGAGGCCCCCCTCTCTGCGCCTCGCTCCTACGCTGGGCGGATGACGTTCTCCCTCAGGCGGCCCTCCTGCCTTACCGGCGACATCCACCGGCGGCAGAGCCAGCCGTCGCTCTCCAGGGTGCGGTACACCTTCAGCACTGTCGTCTCGGACATGTGCAGCGCCCTCGCTGTCCCTCTCACGGAGATCGTGACCCAGTCCTCTCCCAGGCCTCGCCGCCACAGGTAGGCGTACACCAACCTCGCAGCAATCGAGAGACGAGAATCACAAATCGGTGCGTACGGTAAAGGCCTCTCAGCCACAACAACCTCCTAGAAAATCAGGACCAAAGACCCATTGCGGGCCGTCAGCGAGTACACTATATTGTGGCACACACAGGAAGGAACCCGCAATGGACACCATCACCGCCACCACCACCGTCACCACCACCACCGTCTACACCCTCCCCGACGGGCGCACCCTGACCGTCCGCGAGCACAAGCACCTGCGGCCCCGCCGCTTCACCCTCGCCCAGCTCGCCGGCTGGTTCGCCAGCAACGACGGCGGCAGCCGCCTGAAGGCGCTGCTCCGCCACCGCCGGCCCCGCCACAGCATCCCGCTGAGGCGCGACCTCCCCGCCGCCTACCAGCCCCGCACCGGCGACAAGATCCAGGTCGCCGCCTGAGCCGCCGGCCGCCTGTGCGTCGGGTCAAGGACCCCGGTGACCCTCACCCGCTCACGGGCTGGGTGGCGGTCACCGGGCACGAGTGCCCGACCTGTCATCTGCCCATGACCCCCTACCCGGGGACCCCTGGGTATCATCCGACCTGCTCTCCGCCTCAGGAGGCGGGTCTCTGTCGTCCCCCGAGGCGTTGTGATGAATCTCTCGCAACTAGAGCGCGCTAGCCTCTTGACAAATGTATCAAGTCGGCTTAAGGAACGTGCACGCGTACAGAGCGCCTGCAATGACGACTTTGCCATCCTTGCGTGGGATATTGACGGTATTGGAGATGTTGAGATTTTCTTCCACCAGAAGACGGATTATCTGTTCAAGAACCCCCACCTTATTCTCAGTGACAAAGCGCAGACGGACTCCCTCTTCACCATAGCCAGAAACTTCCAAGAAGGCCTTGAAAATATCACGATCAGTGATAACTCCGTAAAGCTGCTCATTGTCCACGACAGGCAGAATGCCAATTTTATTTTTTAGCATCAGATAGGTCGCATCTTCCAGACTGGCAAACTGAGAAATCGTAACCACATCACGAATCATAACATCACCAACCTTTGTTTTGTTGAGAAGATAGTTCATCTCATAAATGGACAGACTCGTTGCCTTAGATGGACTAGCTTCTGCAATCGTTCCTTCTGTCACCAGTCCCACTAGTTGGTCATTCTCAATCACCGGCAGACGGTGGAGTTCCTGCTCACGCATCATATCTGCCGCATGAGCAATCGTTGTATTTGGGCTGATATAAACCACCTTACGCGTCATAAAATCTTTAACTGCCATAAGAGTTCCCTCTTCTTCCTATCCATAATTCTTATACTTATTATACTTTATTTTGCAGCTGATTTCAAACGCTTCCAAGTCCTTTGCCTAAGTTTTCAAAATTTAGAAAAATCCCGCGATTGAGAAAATTGAAGATAGACAATGGCTAGCTATACTATTTTAAGCATCTAAAAGAAAAAAAGGTCCATCGGACCTTTTCAAAATGTTAAGTTATTACCGTAACTTTCTATCAACAACCTAAAAATGTCTCCCAGACATTTTGAAGAAAACTCGCTCTCGCGAATTCCCATCTGCAACCTGAAACAATCCACCGGGCATCTTGACGAAAACCTTGTTTTCTTTATCTGCAACTTAAAAAGGTCCATTGGACCTTTTTAACCACCTAGATATGCTTTGCGGACTTCGTCAGAAGCGAGGAGCTCTTGGCCTGTTCCGGACAGAACAATTTTACCTGTTTCAAGGACATAACCTCGGTCAGCGATAGAGAGAGCCTTGTTTGCATTTTGCTCAATCAAAAGAACTGTTGTCCCTTGCCGCTGGATATCTTGGATAATATCGAAGATTTCCTGGATAAAGATTGGCGCCAAGCCCATAGAAGGCTCATCCAAGAGCAAAAGCTTAGGTGTAGACATCAGAGCCCGTCCCATAGCCAGCATCTGCTGCTCACCACCTGAAAGGGTTGCAGCATCTTGGTTTTTACGCTCTTCCAAGCGTGGGAAACGAGAGAAGACCTTTTTGAGATTGGCTTGATTTTCTTCGCGGTTTGTTTTGAGAAAGGCACCCATTTCCAAATTCTCCAAAACGGTCAAACCTGGAAAGACATGACGGCCTTCTGGTACTTGCGAAAGTCCAGCTGCTACGATTTTTTGAGCAGGAACTTTTTGAATTTCATTGCCGACAAATTCAATTTTACCAGCACTTGGACGAACCAAGCCTGAAATCGTGCGGAGAATGGTCGTTTTTCCAGCGCCATTTGCACCAATCAGGGAAACAACCTCTCCTTCATTTACTTCAAAGCTGACATCACGGACAGCCTGAATCATGCCATAATGGACAGAGAGATTCTCAACTTTAAGCATGGACATTAGGCTTCACCTCCTAGATATGCTTCAATAACACGTTTGTCATTCTTGATTTCATCAGGTGTTCCGTGCGCAATCAAGCGGCCGTACTCCAGCACATAGATGCGCTCAGTAACTTCCATTACCAAACTCATGTCATGCTCAATCAGCATGATGGTAATGTTAAATTCGTTTTTAATCCGTCGAATCAATGCAGTCAGCTCAGCTGTCTCCTGAGGGTTCATCCCTGCAGCCGGTTCATCTAAGAAGAGGATCTTAGGCTCCGTTGCCAAGGCACGAACAATCTCCAAGCGGCGCTGCTGACCATAAGCTAAGTTCTTAGCCAAGGTTTCTGCTTCCTTGTCCAAGTCAAAAATTTTCAGCAACTCCAAAGCCTTAGCTTTGAGTTCTTCTTCGTTTTTGTAGTAAGCTGGCAGGCGGAGGAAAGAAGCCAACACATGAGCCTTATGATGATTACCAAAGGCAATCAGAACATTATCCAAAACACTAAGGTCCTTAAAGAGCCGGATGTTTTGGAAGGTTCGCCCTAGACCTAAAGAAGCAATCTTGTAAGGAACTTTACCATTTAGCAAGTGACCATCTAGTGTCACTGTCCCTTCACTCGGCTCATAAACACCAGTTAGGAGGTTGAAAAGAGTCGTTTTTCCTGCACCATTAGGGCCAATCAGACCAACCAGCTCGCCCTCGTTGAGTTCCAAGGTCACATCGCTGACAGCAGTCAGACCACCAAAGTTTTTAGTTAGATTTTTCACATCAAGAAGTGCCATTATTCTTTGACCTCCTTATTCTTTTTGAAGAGCTTAGACAAGCTCAGCTCCCAAGTTCCTAAGAGTCCGCCTGGACGGAAAATCATGACCAAGATTAAAGCCAAAGAATAGACAATCATCCGAATGCTGGATACATCCTGTAGCAACATATTGAGAACTCCCAAGACCACTGCAGCTACAATGGTTCCAGTCATAGAGCCTAGGCCACCAAAAACGACAATAATCAAGATATTGATAGTGTTGGTAAAGGAATAGTCCTTAGGAACAACTGAACCAACGAAGCCAGCTTGAAGAGAGCCAGCAATAGAAGCCGTGATAGCTCCCAAGACAAAGGCTGTCACTTTGATTCTAGTAGTATTAACACCAACAGACTCGGCAGCAATCTCATCCTCTCGGACAGACAGAGTACTGCGACCGATAGGACTGCGCAGGAAATTCAAGGTCAAAATAGTTGTGATAACAACAAAGACATAGACCATCTGCCAAGAAGTAAAGGGCGGAATGGATAGGATACCAGCTGCGCCATTCGTCAAAGTACCGCCATTAATAATCAGAATCCGGATAATCTCTGAGACACCAAGAGTCGCAATCGCGAGATAGTCCCCTTTAAGTCGCAGGGTCGGCAAACCAACTACTAAAGCCACAATACCAGCAATGATAGCTCCAGCCAGCATGGCAATGAAGAAAGCTCCATATGTTGGCGATTTAGAGCCAATAATTGCTACTGCGTAGGCACCGATTGCCATAAAACCAGCATGGCCAAGAGAAAACTGACCTGAGAATCCGACGATGAGATTAAGCCCCACAGCCAGAATAATATTAATCCCAATCTGCTCTAAGATTTGAATGTAAAACGCATTGAGAACACCGGCACTAACCAATACTGTCATCAGCAAGTAGCCGATTAAGACAAGGCCAAGCCAGAAAATATTTACCTTTAAATTCTTTTTCATACCTTACACCTTCTCTTTCACATTTTTACCGAGGATACCAGCTGGACGGATCAGAAGAATGACAATCAAAATCGCATAGACAATGGCATCTCGGAAATCAGATAATCCAAGCGCTGTCGCAAAAGTCTCCAAAAGACCGATAACAAAGCCACCAAGCGCGGCACCAGGAATGATTCCAATACCACCGAGAACGGCCGCTACAAAGGACTTAATACCTGGAGTCATCCCCATCAAAGGCTCCAATGAATTATAGTAAAGGGCAATTAGGACACCAGCAGCCCCTGCAAGAGCTGACCCCAAAGCAAAGGTGAAGCTGATTGTCCGATTGACATTGATTCCCATGAGCTGGGCAGCATCACTGTCTACAGATACAGCTCGCATAGCCTTACCCATCTTTGTCTTCTGCACGATGAACTGCAAAGCCACCATGAGGAAAATCGAAATTCCCAAAATCAGCAACTGAATATTTGAGATAGAAATCGGCCCTAAGTTAAAGCGTACTGTTTTAATAACCTGTGGGAAGGAACGAGTATTGGCACCGACAAAGAAAATCATGCCATACTCGAGGAGAAAAGAGACCCCAATGGCTGTAATCAAAGCCGCAATCCGAGTCGAATTACGCAGAGGACGATAGGCTAAAAACTCAATAACCACACCGAGAATCGCTGTCCCAATCATCGCTAAAATGAGAGAAAGGAAGAAATTAAACTTCAGGATATTAATCAAGTAATAACCCATAAAGGCACCAATCATATAGATATCGCCGTGGGCAAAGTTAATCAGCTTAATAATCCCATAAACCATGGTATAACCCAAAGCCAGAAGCGCATAAACACTACCCAGGATTAGACCGTTGACTAATTGTTGGAGCATTAGACACCACTCTTTCTATAATAAAATAAGGAATGGGACAAAAATCAGCAGACTAGGTCGTGATTTTATCATCCCACTCCCAAAATACGAATAATAGTTGATTGAGAAACGAAGAAAATAGATTATAAAACAATACTCTTTCAAATCCGTAGATTTATAAAGAAAGAAATCATCTACTAATTTGCTCAAGCAACTAAAAATAGAAAACAAGTCAAAGACTGGGATAGCCCCAGCCTCGTAACTATTATTCCGCTTTGACTGTTTCTACAGTATCTACTTGACCGTCTTTCAAGCCAATCATCAAAGCTGTTTTCACTGGATTGTGATCTTTATCAATAGAGATTGAACCGGTCACTCCATCGAAATCTTTAAGCTTAGCCAAGTTGTCTTTGATATCTACAGAAGTTTTAGCACCTTTGGCTGCTTCTGCTGCCATATAAACAGAGTCATATGCCAGAGCTGCAAACATAGATGGCTCTTCTTTGTACTTAGCTTTGTATGCTTCAACAAACTTCTTAGCTTTTTCTGACATTTCACCCGAAGTTGTAAAGCCAGATACATAGTAAACATTTGTAGCTGCAGCTGGAGTTGCTTGCTCAACGAACTTAGCATCACCAAAGCCATCAGGACCAACGATTGTTTGGTCAATACCCAAACCACGCGCTTGATTGACAATTTTACCAGCTTCTGTATAGTAACCTGGAACAACCAGAGCATCAAATTCTTTGCCTTTAATCTTTGTCAAAGCAGCTTGGAAGTCAGTATCCTTAGATTGGAAAGTTTCTGTTGCTACAATCTCACCCTTGAACTCTTTCTTGAAGGCATCCGCCATTCCTTTAGCGTAGTCACTAGATTGGTCGTAGTAAAGAACGACTTTCTTAGCTTTCAAGTTGTCAGTGACATACTTAGAAATGATTTTACCTTGGTAGCTATCAATGAAAGTTGCACGGTATAGATAATCTTGCTTGTTGGTCAGATCATCCTGTGTCGCACTTGGTGTAATGATTGGTACACCTGCTTTAGCAGCATTTGCAGTTGCTGAAGCTGTAGCTCCAGAAGTCGCAGGGCCAATGATTGCATTTACCTTGCTTTGGGTAACCAAGCTAGTAGTGATGGTAGATGCTTCAGCTGTTTCTGATTTGTTATCCTTATCAGTAACTTCAATCTTCTTGCCATCTACGCCACCAGCAGCGTTGATTTCATCAACTGCCAACTGAGCACCATGTTGTTCAGCTGTACCGTAGGCTGCTACCTCACCTGATTCTTCAAAGTTGAAACCAAATTTAATCGTATCGCCAATTTCTGTACCAGTTGCTGTTGAGTTGTTATTGGATACTTCTCCACAAGCTGCGAGAAGGGCCGCACTAGCAAAAGCTACTAGGGATAGTGCAAATTTTTTCTTCATTAGGAAATCTCCTTAAGTGATTTGATTGATGATATAGTAAGAATATATCGAATTATCTGACAATTGTCAACCCTTTATAGAAATTTTATCAAATGATAACGTTTTCTTGCTCTCTATACAGGCTTCCAACAAAGTTTTGATCCAGTTCTTTTATGTGAGAAATCCGAACTTGCTTAACATAGCGTTCCTTGGGCAGATTCTCCTGTAAGTTCTGGGCGTCCTCTTGATTGACATAGAGATGCAGATAACGATGCTTCTTAGAATGATAAATAATATCCCCAAAGTTTGCCAGCTTTTTGGCATCTCGATTATAGTAAAGATAGACAATCAAGCCCACTCTTTCTTCTCTTTCTATCATAAAACTCCTTTCCGGTTCATGTAGTTCTTAGTTGATTATAGCAAAGATAGGACAAAAAAACTAGCCCTGAAAAGCTTTATCATTAGCTTAAAACACTTAGTGTTGACAGACTAACAAATTTAAAACAGCAAAAAAGGAACCGCTTTTGGCTCCTCTTGTGTTAGTTCAGATTGCTATTTTCCATGATTTCGTCAATAAAGCCGTATTCCAAGGTTTCCTGAGCACTCATCCAGTAATCGCGTTCCGCATCCTTATGGATTTGCTCAACGGACTTGCCAGAGTTTTCAGCCAAGATTTTTTCCAAGGTATTCCGAGTTCTAAGCAAGTGCTCAGCTACAATGGCCATATCCGTTTGCTGGGTACCACTCCCAGCTCCGCCCATCGGCTGGTGAATCAGATATTCTGCATTTGGCAGCATGAAGCGTTTGCCCTTAGCACCACTGGAAGCAATGATTGTTCCCATGCTGGCAGCTACACCCATAACAATGGTCTGAACATCAGACTTGATGAAGTTCATAGTATCCACAATAGCCAGACCTGCTGAAACGGATCC
>ERZ772807.176-NODE-176-length-42286-cov-5.914494_pt1 | contig 42286 bp, 37 predicted proteins | sample MGYA00511472_ERZ772807 | MGnify/ENA primary metagenome ERZ772807 (study PRJEB29015, sample SAMEA2737947) | human oral metagenome | biome: human oral; feature: human-associated habitat; material: dental | place: China | collected 2039 ... | reverse complement strand
TGAGGCGTGCGTGGACCACCGGACTGACGACGCCGCCCGCCGCCGTCGGGCGCCCGCACCGCCCCGGGACGGGTCAGGAGCGCAGGGTGTACGGCAGCCACAGGGCGCCGACGCGCCGGGCGGTGTCCAGGTCGCGGCTGCTGATGATCGGGGTCTCGGGGCCGCCGGGCGTCCACGGGGAGCCGTCGAGGTGGACGATGCCGCCGCCCATCTCGGTGAGCATGAGGCCGCCCGCCAGGTGGTCCCAGGGTCTGGGGCGGCGGTAGGCGACGAAGTCGAGCAGGCCGGTGACGACCTGCGGGTAGTCGACGCCGGCGCAGTGCGAGGACTCCCGGAGCGGGGCCAGGCGCCCGGCGGCGTCGAAGGAGTACTCGCGTCCCTCGATCACGCGGATGCCCGTCACCATCGCGCCCGAGTCCTCCAGGTAGTACCAGGAACCCGCGTACGGGAGCCAGCCCGTGGCCATGGCACCCGAGTCGTCCAGGTAGTACCAGGAGGATCCGACTCGCAGCCACCCGGTGTCCATGGCTCCATCGGACGCCAGGTGGTACCACCTGCCGCCATCGTGCACCCAGCCCGTGGCCATGGCGCCCGAGTCGTCCAGGTAGTACCAGGAGCGGCCGTCGCGCACCCATCCGGTCGCCTGGGCTCCGCCGAGGCCGTGGTAGTACCAGGAACCCCCGTCCTTCACCCATCCGGTCACCATGTAGCCGCGCGCGTCGAATCGGTAGAGCTGCCCGTCGATGCGCCTGACGGAGGAGACGGGGTATGTTCCGTCCTCGAAGCGCCACCACCAGCCGAGCGCGTCGGACACCCAGCGCCCGGCCCGGGCCTCGTCGGAGGCGACCGCGAAGGACGCCTGAGCAAAGGCGTCGTCGTCCGCGCGAGGGTCGTTGTTGCGGCCCGAGGCCTCGACCCGCACGGTCAACGGCCCCTCCTGAAGTGGCGAGCGCAGGCTGGCCGCGTCCACGCCATCGGCCTGCAGCGTCACCGAGGTGTCCGACGCGGCCCCATCCCCCTGCGTGGAGGCGAGCTCGCGCTCCCCCGCCACCATGCGGGCCACGGTCACGGGGCCGGACACGGTGGCGCGAACGGACACGGTTCCGGCGAGCGTAGCGCCGTCGAGGCTATGCCAGGTGCGGCCGTCGCTCGAGTACTCGAGCGGGCCGATGACCGGCTTGGGCTGGTCCTTCAGGACCGCGTCCAGGGCAATCGGCAGGCCGGCGCCCCGGTATTCGTGGGAGTCGGTCGGGGCGTTGAGGAGGCCGTAGTTGGCGGCCGCCTGCTTGCGCATCAGGTCGATGACCTGCGCGCCCGTGTACTCGGGGTGGACCGACTTGATGAGGGCGGCGACGCCGGACACGTGCGGGGTCGCCATGGACGTTCCATCCGCGACGGCGTAACCGCTGCGGTAGAAGAGCAGCGGAGCGGTCGAGTAGATCTGGTCGCCCGGAGCGGCGAAGTCGATGGTCGTTCCGTAGTTGGAGAAGTCGGCGCGCATCAGGGACACGCGCCCGGGCACCACCCCGTAGGCCTGCTTGACGGCGCTGACCTGGGCGACCCCGTCGAGCATGGAGGGAACGCGGATGGAACCGGCCACCGGACGGTTCTTGGTGGGAGCGGGAACATCCGTCGGAGACGCGTTGTCGATGCTCGGGTTGTCGATGTCGACGCCCTCGTTGCCGGCGGCGGCGATCACCGCCAGCCCCTTGCCCTGGGCGTATCTGATGGCACGCGTCGCGCCCTCCAGGCCGGCCGCCTGCTCGGGGTCGGTCGGGCTCCAGTACACCCAGGGGTCCATCGAGTAGGAGTTGTTGACGACGTCCACGCCGTGGCTGGCCGCCCACATGAACGCGCAGGCCACGTATTCGGGGTAGATGAGGCGGTTGTCGTTGGTCGCCTGAATGGCCACGATGCTCGCGTTGGGGGCGATCCCGTCGATGCCGACGCCGTTGTGGTTGGCGGCGATGATGCCGGCGACGTGCGTTCCGTGGTAGAACTCGTCGCGCCACCCGTTCATCTCCTGCGTGGCCACACCGTTGACCGAGCACTTCACGGAACGAGCCGTGTCGACGCGCCCCTCTAGGTCCGGGTGGGTGTCTTCGACGCCGGAGTCCACGACGGCCACGCTCACGGGCGCGCGCCGCACGTCCACCGCCGCGGCCTCGGCGGCCTTCATCTCCGTGGCCCCCCAGTTGAAGATGGCCTCCCCGGTGCCGGAGTCGGCCTCGGTGACCGTTTCCTCTCCAACCGCGCTCAGGCCACCAGCGGGAGTCACGCCGCTCGTCTGAGCCACAGTCGCGCCGCTCGTCTGAGCCACGGTCGCGCCGCTCGCCGTCGCGGGTTCGGTGCCCTGGGCCGGGAGCTGGGCGCCTGCCGGGGTGGGCAGCTGGACGCGCTCGTAGTAGAGGACCGGGGCCACGCGGGTCGGGCCAATGGAGTGGACGCCCACCCCCGCCTTCTTCAGGGCCGCCGCAAGGTCGGGGGCGAAGGAAGGCGTGGCGCTCTGGGCGAAGAACGTGCCGATCTCGGGGTAGGAGGCGAGGGCGGCCCCGCCGACGGAGGGAACGAGAGCGAGCGCGCGCTCAAACTCCTCAGCGCTGGCGGCGCCGGCGAGGTTGATCGCGTAGTTCATCTCGTCGTCGTTGGCGCGAGGCGCCGAGACGAGGGGGGCGGGGGTGTCGGCGTGGGCGGGAGGAGCGGTCGCCGTAGCCACGCCCATGGATAGGGCGAGGGCGGCGATGATCCCGATGCGTGCGGCGGTGCGGCGCATGATTCCTCGGCTTTCGTGTGTCACTGTCAGGATGTCGGCTGCATGCGCAGCCCAGCCCATCATCCAAGACTTTGTCAGTAACAACAAAACCAAGGCTTACCTAAGTTCACTCCTCAAGATCGGCCTCTCCGCGCGCGACGCGCCCGCTACTCCAGGCCCGCGTCGAGGGCAAGCAGGTGATCGACGCTCTGGGGGCGCAGGAACCAGCGGGCCTCGCCGTCCTCGACGGCCAGGACACCCGGCTTGGTCGCCATGTTGTAGTTCGAGGCCATTGAGTAGCCGTAGGCGCCGACGGCGGGCACGACCAGCAGGTCGCCTCCCCCAATGTCGGCGGGCAGATCAACGTCGCGGATGATGATGTCCCCACTCTCGCAGTGCTTGCCCACGACACGGCAGCGGGCGAGCGCGGCGGCCTCGGCGGCGCGCTCACGGTTGGCCAGGGTCGCCGTGTAGGCGGCGTCGTACAGGACCGGCCGGATGTTATCCGACATCCCCCCGTCGATCGCCACGTAGCGGCGCACGCCCCCGCCCTCAAGCGACACGTCCTTGACGACGCCCACGCGGTAGAGCATCACCATCGACGGCCCGGCGATCGAGCGCCCGGGCTCGACCGTCACGCGCGGGATGGGCAGGCCGTGATGGGCGCAGCGCTCGCGCACGACGCCCGCCAGGGCGCGAGCCACCTCCACCGGCGAGGTCGGCACCGGGTCCTGGGCGGTGTAGGAGATGCCCACTCCCCCACCCAGGTCGATCGCGGGCACCTCCAGGCCGAGGCGCTCGCGCACGAGGGCGGCGAAGTCGATGACCTTTCGCGCGGCCTCGACAAAGGCAGCAGTGCCGAAGATCTGGGAGCCGATGTGGCTGTGCAGGCCGCGAAAGTCCAGGTGGGGGGCGCGCTGGATGGCCTCCACGGCGCCTAGGGCCTGGCCGCTGGCCAGGGACAGGCCGAACTTCTGATCCTCGTGGGCGGTGGCGATGTATTCGTTGCCGCCCGCGTGAATGCCGGACTTCAGGCGCACCATGACGGGGGCGCTCACCCCCATGTCGGCGGCGATGCGCTCGACCTGGCGGACCTCGTCCATCGAGTCGATGAAGATCCGGTGGATGCCGGCCTCCAGGGCCAGGCGGATCTCACGGTCCGACTTGTTGTTGCCGTGCAGGCCGATGCGCGAGGGGTCCACGCCTGCGCGCAGCGCGAGCGTGAGCTCGCCCAGGGAGGCGGTGTCGACGCCCAGCCCCTCCTCCGCCACGATGCGGGCGACGTCGGCGCTCAGGAAGGCCTTGCCCGCGTAGAAGGCGTCGCCGCCGCTCATGCCGTAGCCCTCCCAGAACTCCTCGGCCATCGCCGAGGCCCACACGCGGGCGCACCCCCGCAGCGAGGCGACATCCAGGATGAAGGTGGGAGTGCCATACTCCGAGGCGATCCGCGTCAGGTCGGCGCCGCCCACGTGTAGCACACCGCCCGTGCGCGCGGCGCTCCACGGCCACAGGTCGGGGCGTTCCTCGGGGCCGGGGCAGACGAGGGAGCCAACCGGGACGGAATCGGCCTCGTTCATGTCACATCCTCTCCGGGGCGCTCACGCCCAGCAGGCCGAGGCCCGTGCGCAGAACCTGGGTGACCGCGTCGTTGAGCCACAGGCGGGCGATGTGACCGGCCTCGACCGGGTCGTCGCTGCGGGGGGTAACGCGGCACTGGCCGTACCAGGCGTGGTAGGTGGCGGCCAGGGATTCCAGGTAGCGGGCGATGCGGTGCGGCTCGCGCAGCTCCGTGGCCTGGGCGACCTGTGCGGGGAACTGGGCGAGGGCACCCAGCAGGGCCGAGTCGGCCTCGGTGTCCAGGGCGGCGGGGTCGAATCCGGCGTCGCGGCTCACCCCGTGGGCGGCGGCGTTGCGCGCAACGTTGCAGGTGCGCACGTGCGCGTACTGCACGTAGTACACCGGGTTGTCGTTGGAGTGCTGGGAGAGCAGGTCGAGGTCGATGTCGACCTGGGTGTCCATGGACACGCGCACGAGGGCGTAGCGGGCCGCGTCCACGCCCACCGCGTCGACCAGGTCGTCCAGGGTGACGATCGTGCCGGCGCGCTTGGACATGCGCACGGGCTCGCCATCCTTGACGAGGTTGACCAGCTGCCCGATGAGGATCTGCAGGTTGACGCCCGGCTCGTCGCCGAATGCGGCACACATGGCCATCATGCGTCCGATGTAGCCGTGGTGGTCCGCGCCCAGCAGGTAGATGGCCGCATCGGCGCCGCGCTCGCGCTTGTTCAGGTAGTAGGCGACGTCTCCCGCGAAGTAGGCGGCCTGGCCGTCGGACTTGATGAGGACGCGATCCTTGTCGTCACCGTAGGTGGTGGTGCGCAGCCACACCGCGCCCCCCTCGTCGAAGATCTCGCCGCGCTCGCGCAGGCGCTCGATCGCCTCGGCCACCGCACCGGAGGAGTGCAGCGAGTCCTCGTGGAAGAACACGTCAAAGTCCACGCGGAAGGAGTGCAGGCGCTCCTTGATCTCCGCAAACATCAGCTCCACGCCGCGAGCGCGGAAGACCTCGATGGCCTCCTCCTCGGGCAGGGTGATCGGGTCCGGCTCTCCGGCGGCGCGCGCGTCGGCGCGCACCTGTTCGGCGATGTCGGCGATGTACTGGCCGCCGTAGCCGTCCTCGGGCACCTCCCGGCCCATGGCGCGGGCGTAGAGAGAATGGGAGAAGTGGTCGATCTGCGAGCCGTGGTCGTTGAAGTAGTACTCGCGGGTCACGGCGGCGCCGGAGGCCGCCATGAGGCGGGCAAGAGAGTCGCCGACGGCCGCCCAACGGACGCTACCCAGGTGCACGGGGCCGGTCGGGTTGGCGGAGACGTACTCGAGGTTGATCGAGCGGCCCGCGAGGGTCTCGTTGCGGCCGTAGGCGGCACCGGCCTCGACGATGGTGCGGGCGAGCTCGCCTGCGGCACCCGCGCCCAGTCGGATGTTAATGAAGCCGGGGCCCGCGACCTCGACGGAGTCGATGCCCTCGGCCCCGCTCAGGTCTTCGGCGAGGATCTGCGCGAAGTCGCGCGTGGCCATGCCGGCCTTCTTGCCGAGCTGCATCGCGACGTTGGTCGCCCAGTCGCCGTGCTCGCGAATGCGGGGGCGCTCCACGGTCACGGGGTCGGGGACCAGCGCGGGGTCGATGGAGATGCGACCGGCGGCGGCAGCGTCCAGCAGCGTCGAGCGGATGAGGCAAGCAAGTTCTTCAGGAGTCATACCCCAAGACTACGGGGTTTTGGCTTGTGACTGCGAGCTCTTGTCCCGCGCGGGAATGAAAACCTGGCCACACGTGGCCACAATCGCGCCCGGGAAGCACCCGGATCTCCCGCGACGCGCGTATAATTTCGGGTAGCCGAATCGCATCCGTCGTCTGCGAGGAACCCATGACCACCTCGGACACCCACCACCGCACGCTCATCCCCCTCCTCGGCCCCGCATTCGTCGCGGCCGTCGCCTACGTCGACCCCGGAAACGTCGCCGCCAACATCACGGCCGGCGCACGCTACGGCTACCTCCTGGTCTGGGTGCTCCTCGCCTCCAACATCTTCGCGATGGTGATCCAGTATCTCTCCGCCAAGCTCGGCCTGGTCACAGGCAAGTCCCTGCCCGCCCTGCTCGGAGAGCGCATGGCACCCCCCGGGCGCATCGCCTTCTGGCTGCAGGCCGAGGTCGTGGCCGCGGCGACCGATCTCGCCGAGGTCATCGGGGGTGCCCTCGCCCTCCACCTCCTCTTCGGCCTGCCCCTCCTGTGGGGCGGGGTCATCATCGGCGTCGTGTCGATGGGGCTCCTCCTCGTCCAAGGTGGTGGGCGCCAACGCCGCTTCGAGGCCATCATTGTCGCGCTGCTCGCCATCATCACGCTGGGGTTCCTGGCGGGACTGGTCGTCGCTCCTCCGAGCGCCGCGGGGATCGCCTCGGGCCTGTTCCCCCGCTTCCGCGGCACCGATTCCGTGCTGGTCGCCGCGTCGATGCTGGGTGCAACGGTCATGCCCCACGCGGTCTACCTGCACTCGTCGCTGGTCAACGACCACGAGGCGGGCCCCACCCTGCCCTCCACCTCCGACGCCCGGCACTCCCACGGGCACCTCGCTCGCCTGCTGCGCGCGACCCGCATCGACATCTACTGGGCGCTGGGAGTCGCGGGGCTGGTCAACATCGGCCTGTTGCTCCTGGCCGCGGCGGCCCTGGCCGGGCAGAGCGGCACCGACACGATCGAGGGGGCGCACGCCGCGATCTCCGCGACCCTTGGCCCCCTCGTCGGCACGGTCTTCGCGGTCGGACTGCTGGCCTCGGGCCTGGCCTCCACGTCGGTGGGAGCCTACGCGGGAAGCGAGATCATGAGCGGCCTGCTCCACGTCAGGGTGCCGCTCCTCGCGCGTCGCTTCGTCTCCCTGATCCCCGCGCTCGTCATCCTCGGGGCGGGCGCCGAACCCACGTGGTCCCTCGTCGTCTCGCAGGTGGCCCTCTCCTTCGGCATTCCTTTCGCGATCATTCCCCTCATGTCGCTGACCGCGAAGCGCGAGGTCATGGGCGAGTACGCAAACACGACCGTCCTGCGGGTGTGCGGTTTCCTCATCGCCGCGGTCATCGTGGCCCTCAACCTCTTCCTGGTCTACCTGACCCTGACCGGCCAGGGGTGAGCGCCCGGGAATGGGGCCGGGGCGTTGTCCGATTGTCGTGAAGCTACAGAAGAAGGCGGGGTGAGCGCCCGGGAATGGGGCCGGGACGTCATCGCTGCCACCCTTCGAACGCGGTATGACGGTCAGCGCTCGGGGACGACGTTCCATAGCCGCGCGTTCGCGGATAGGTTAGGTCGTTCGCGGATAGGTTATTAGCCTATCCACATGCTCATAACCTATCCGCATGCTCATAACCTATCCGCGAGGCGCGTAGGCCGACGGCCCCCCCCACGACGAGTAGGCGATTCGGCCTGGCAGAACAGTTGGCCGGAAGGACTACCCGCGAACGGTGGCGAGGCGGACCAACGAGTCGCCGACAGGGAAGCCGCACACCGGGCAGGGCACGTCGTAGGAGATCGGCTGGTCCGCCGCAGACGCCGACAGGGCCGCCGCACACCCGGCAGGGCACGGGGAACGGGACCGGTGTTCACCACCGACCCCGTTCCCCTATAGTCAGCGTCTCTCAGGCGCGCACGGAACGCTCGTAGTCCTTCATGAGGTCGATGCGGCGCTGGTGACGCTCGTCCCCGCTGAAGGGCGTCTCCAGGAACGCATCAATGAGGGCGATGGCCTCCTCCTCGCTGTGCTGGCGCGCACCCACCGCCACGACGTTGGCGTCATTGTGCTCGCGAGCCAGGCGCGCGGTCGCATCCGACCACACGAGGGCCGCGCGCACCCCCTCCACGCAGTTGGCGGCCATCTGCTCGCCGTTGCCCGAGCCGCCGATGACGATGCCGAGGCTTCCCGGCTCGTCCACGACCGCCTGTGCCGCTTCGATGCAGAACGGCGGGTAGTCGTCGAGGGCATCGTAGGCGTGTGCGCCATGGTCCACGACGTCGTGACCGGCCTCGCGCAGGTGGGCAACGACCTTTTCCTTCAGCTCAAAACCGGCGTGATCGGTGCCGATGTGAACGCGCATAGAATCCTCCCGAAGAATTATCAGACAAGAAACACCGACCAGTATGGCACACATCACCGTTACGCGCGGGCGTATGAAGCCTGCTAAACTGGCCGAGCTGCCCCGATAGCTCAGCGGATAGAGCGCTTGCCTCCGGTGCAAGAGGTCGCAGGTTCGAGTCCTGTTCGGGGCGCCACCCATGCCCGCGCCGCGCTCGTGGATCCGCCGCGCCCACGCCTCGTGACCCAAGCCCCTTTCACCTCGCGGAACACCCCGCGCCCGGGCCCAGCCGCCCCCATAAAATGGGCCTCGTCCCAACCGTGAACCAAGGAGCGGCCGATGACCTACCCCTGGTGGAGCCTTCTCCCCTTCGTCGCGATGCTCGCCTGCATCGCGCTCCTGCCCATCATCCCGAGGACCTCGCACTGGTGGGAAAAGGAATCCTCCCAGCTGACCGTCGCGCTGGCCCTGGGCGTGCCCACCACGATCTGGATGTTCGTCAAGGCAGGCACCGGCCCGCTCATCGCCACGGGCGTGGAATACGTCCAGTTCATCGCCCTGCTGTTCGCGCTGTTCGTCGTCTCCGGAGGCATTCACCTCGCAGGCGACATCAAGGCAACCCCGCGCAACAACACGATCTTCCTCGCGATCGGCGGCTTGCTCGCCTCGTTCATCGGAACGACGGGCGCCGCGATGCTCCTCATCCGCCCGCTCCTGGAGACGAACAAGGAACGTCAGCACCGCGTGCACACGGTCCTCTTCACGATCTTCATCGTGGCCAACTGCGGCGGCATACTCACCCCCCTGGGCGACCCGCCACTCTTCCTCGGATACCTGCACGGCGTGCCCTTCACATGGACCTTCGCGCTGTGGAAGGAGTGGCTCTTCGTCCTGGTGCTGCTACTCCTGTCCTACTACTCCATCGACCGGGTCCGCTACGCCTCCGAGGACACCGCTTCCATCGAGGCCGACGACCGCGACGTCCAGCCCCTGCGCCTGCACGGGGCCATCAACCTCCTCTTCTTCGCGATCATCATCCTCTCCGTCGCCTTCGCCCCCTCCTGGGACGGCGAGGCGCTGGCCGAGGGACACGTTCACTCGTGGATGGAGCTGGTTCCCTGGCGCGAGCTCATCATGTTTGCGGTGGCGGGGCTGTCCTACAAGCTCTCGGACAAGAAGGTCCGATTCGAGGAGAACGCCTTCACGTGGACGCCCATCATGGAGGTCGCAACCCTGTTCATCGGCATCTTCTCGACGATGGCGCCGGCGCTGCGTTACCTCGAGCAGATCGCCCCATCCCTGCCGCTGACCCGCATGACGTACTTCGTGTTCACGGGCGGCCTGTCTTCCGTCCTGGACAATGCGCCCACGTACATGACGTTCTTCGAGATGGCGAAGGCCGCCGGCGGCGAGGGGGCGCTCGTGGCCGGGGTGCCCGAGTACTACCTGGTCCCGATCTCGCTCGGCGCCGTGTTCTGCGGCGCGATCACCTATATCGGCAACGGCCCGAACTTCATGGTCAAGTCGGTCGCCGAGTCCGACGGCGTTCCCATGCCGTCCTTCGGTCGTTACGTCGGCTACGCGTTCACGCTCTTGGTGCCCGTCCTGGCCGCGATGGCGATGATCTTCGTCGGCGAGTCCTGGCTGGTGCGCGGCCTGGGCATCGCCCTGGCCGCCGGCCTGGTGTTCCTCTCGCTCGTGCGCATCCGCCGCGCGGGCCTGGACGAGGCCGTCGCCGACTTCACGGGGAACGAGTGAGTCAGCGGTTTTGACGGATGCGGCGGGGGGCGGAGCCAGGCGGCTCCGCCCCCCGCGTTTTGCGCGGCTTCTTGCTGTGTTGCTTCGCGTCTTGCCATGTTGCGTCGCGGGGTTTCTTGCCGTGTGGAGTGGAGCGGACGCTGTGCTGCAGGGTGGGCGTGCCCTGCCGCGCTGCGGCGAGGGCGCATCCTGCCGCCGGATGAAACCCAGGCCACCCCTGCGCGCGCCGTCCCCCCACCACGTGAAACCCAGGCCACCCCTGCACGCGTCATCCTACCGCCGGGTGAAACCCAGGCCACCCCTGCACGCCCACAACACTACGATTCAAGCCAATTTCGGCACGCAGGGGCGGTGCTGGTTTCACTTGTTCGAACCACAGGGCACGCAGGGGCGGTACCGGTTTCGCACGTTTCCGCGCGTCCCTTCGTATGGGTGTGTACCCGCGAACTTGCCGTGGTCACGACGCCACGCGGCCAGCTGCCGCTCGGCGTTACTCGGCCGTGGTACCACAGTCGCGCCGCTCACTTGCTCCCGGCAGCCGCGACCAACTGGCTTTCGTCATCTACGCGGCCAGGAGCCCCATCGCCATGGCCCAGATCGCCGCGCGAGGCGGGGCGTCCAGCGTCGGATCGACTGTCAAACGGGAGAGAGCCTGTACGTCGAGGGGTGCATGAATGAGGGCGTGGAGGTGGTCGGTCACAAAGCACTCAAAGTGCGCGCCCGGGTGCCACTTTCCACGACGCTTCTCCTCACGCACGCAGGTGACGACACTCCAGCGCCCAGCCACACAGTCACACGCAAAGTGCGACTCGGCGGGGCCATACGTCACCAGGTCATTGAGAACATCCTGGGCGCCGCGGACATCGAGGGTACGAACCGCCCGCACGAAGTCGGTGGGGATGTATGGCGGCCCGTCGTGGATGGTGGGTCCGGCGTGCAGCAGGGAGGCGAAGGCCAGGATATGCGGGACTTCGCAGAAATCAACCTGACTGAAGTGCACGCCGTCCACATCGGAACGCATGATGACGGAGCGCGGAACGGTTGGCCAGATCCTCCAGTCGCGCACGACATCCGGCATGGTGGGGGACACAACGCGGATAGCGGCCCTCGTTCGAGCATCGCTCGCGGGCCCCAGGATTCGCTGTGCGTCACCAACGAGGCCATTCGCTCCCACAAGTCCACCGCTGACAAGTCCGCTGGTGAGGGCATCGCTCGAGACGCGCGTCGTCCCCTTGCTGGTAGACATCATGTCGAGGAGAACATTCGCCTGCTCGACGGTGACGATCAGCTGATCCGCAGAACGCGAATCGGTGGCGTCAACACTCACGATGGCACCTCCACAGTCTGGGCCATGGTGATGAAATCGTCGATGACCGCCGGGAAGACAATGCTGGGACACGTACACGTCGCCGTCCACAGGGAACGCTGCGGCGAGCCTGGTCCGGCGTGCGGGGCGCGCGTGATCCACGTGAGTTGAGTGAGCGTCAGCGAGACATCGTTGAGGATGTAGACGCCTGTCCGCCATCGGGCATCTGTCGGGGTGAGCGGCCAGGCGAAGTCATCAATGAGATGAAACCCAGGGAACGGTTTTTCCAGCTGCTGGACACTGTCCGCGTAGACCGCTTCATCGCTCGCATCGGTTCTCAGTTCCCCACCGGCGATCACCAGAGTCGGGACATTCCCCTCATCTTTCGCCTTTCCGACAGCAATAAGACGCACGCTGGCATCACCGGCGAGCGCCCCCAGTTCTGTGCGTTCCTCTGGGGTGACGAGCCGCCATCCCGCCGCGAGACTCACCACCACGTATCCCCCCGCCTCTGCGCATGATGAAGCACCCACGCCTCCTGATCAATGTTTCCACTCTCATCCAACAGCCCGTGCCGCTTGGCGTACTGCCAATCGGCATACACCCACCGAGGAAACCTGATTGGGAGAAGAGCGATCAAGAAGACAAGAAAACAAAGCATCATCAAGCACGCAAGACCGAACGTCAGCCATGTTGGCACAGACTTTTCTATGAGGACAAGAAGAAGATAGATAAAACATAGACATGTAAAAGCTGGAGAACTAATGGCAGCATAGTTCTTTCCGATACGCCCACGCCCGTTCATCCGACGCCACAACACAGCGACCTTGCTGTCGGTAAACATTTCAACATACCAGGTAACAACACCAAGAACACCAAGAATCAACGCGCAGAGACAACCAAGTAAATTATCTTTCATAAGCCATCTTTCATTACACAGTACCTGCAATACGATCTACAGCTTGATCATTGATCGCATCACCAGCAGATTCACCAAAGTAGTGCCCGATCAGCCCGCCGACGACGCCACCCACGAGGCCGCCCACAACAGCGCCAACCGGCGCAAAAGGTCCCGAACAAGCAGCACCAATGGCTGCGCCGGCTTTACCTCCCACAAATGCACCTGCCCAGGCCCCGCCCGCCGTCAAGCCCCCTTTCACGCCAGCTCTCGCAACCTTGTGTCCCTCGCTCCACTCGGGGTGCTGAACCGTATCGGTTTGATACGTATCGTAGGCGGTGATACCACCATCGACAACAGCGCCCGCCACGCCAGCAACCTTCCCGATTTTTCCGGCAATCGGAGCCACAACACGTGTCCCGGTTGGTTCCAGCCCGTGCGCTCCCGGCGGCCGAAACTTCCACTTCGACAGATCACCCCTGGCGAGGAACCCCTCCGGAGCCTCGTATAACCCACTGAAGTGCTGCATCGTGAGCGCGACTGTCGACTGCCCGAGAAAATCTAACAGCCCCAATGCATAGGGGACAGCGATGGCCAGTCGATGCTTCTCACTCAGAACAAAGTGTTCTTTCAGCCCGTCGAACACCGGCTTAATCCACTGCTCATACGTGCCAATTTTGAGATCATCAAGCGCCAGTGAGAACACATACTCCGCGCGCTCGTAGTTCAGCCGTTGCTCCCGCGCCCTGACGCTGAGCTCGCCGAATACTTTGCTCAGCGCCGCATCCTGCTCGTCCGGCAGGATCACCGTGTCCCCCTCGACGATCAGACCACCCGCGGCCGCAGCCTGAGCAATCCCCTGATACTCGCCCCGCACCGACCGCATCGACCACGCCAGGTCCGAGACGGCCAGCTTCAACGCCTTCAAATCCGCCGCCATCTCCTCGTATGTTTGCGATGTCGTCAGCAGATCCTCGTTGCACCGATGCACGAGCAAGGACTCCTGCTGGGAGACGATAGCCGAGGCACGCGCCACGTCACCATCGGCCCGAGTGAGCGCGCCGATCGATTCCTCACAGATCGTTTCAAAGGTAAACAGAGCATCGACGTCGATGAGGAATTCCATCGAAAATGAGGAACCCTGAGAGACAGCACTTGCGTTTGTCATCGTGCGTCCAGACTGTCGAGGTACTCGCGGACCGCCGCAATTTCTGCGGCGGCCTGATCATCGGCCTGAGCAAAGGCATTGGAGGCCGCGTCCAGCCCCTGCGCTACGGCGAGCGAACAGAAGGAGCTCATCGCAATTACCTCATTGATTCTCGCGATCCTCTCAGAAAGCCTCCCCTCGTTACTGCCGACCCCGGAAGGAGTATCCAGCACGTACGCTGCAACGTTTTCACCCGATGCTTCGAGAATGGAAGATGCTCGCGACACTTCATCGCTATCCCACACGACCTGACCCGACACGCCACGCTCCTTACCGATTGACAGGAACGAAGCTACCCCCCCCCCGAAGGTGACTGTCAAGGGCAGATTCTAGGGGTGGTTGCAACACGTTTCATACCCCGAGCAGCAGGTTCGAGGCGTTGCACCCACCACCAGAACCTATAGGGCCACGACCGCTGCGCGTGGCCCCATCCGACGCCGCCCGGGGCCGCGGGATGCGGACGCACTGACAAGAGAGGGTAAAGAGGGGTCCGCTCGCACCCCATACGCTGTTAAAATGAGGGGGAAGGATCAGGCAACCGGCGGGCGAGGCGACGGAGCACCGCCGTCGGCGAACGACTCGAGGAGGAGCACTCTATGACACGTCCGAACACCGCTGATTCGCGCGACACCAACGTCAAGTACATCGCAGCGGTCGCGAAGATCCTGCACGCGAACGCCGAGGCGGCTGCGGAGGGGTGGACCGAGGTGGCCCTGCTGGTCAACAAGGCCCCCGACAGCCAGAAGGTCTCCACCTACGCCGCCCTCGAGCGCGGCTCCGAGCATTTCGACGACTGGCTACCCCCATCAGCATGGGACGAACTGGGCAAAGTGCTGGCCGCCTGGCAGTTCGAACTCACCCAGCAGGGCCACCCCAAATGGACTGCGATGTTCCTGGGCGGCGTGCGCGACGGAGGACTGGCGTGGCTGCCCGAATACTCGCCCACCTTCGGCAAGTGGCGCATCCGCAGGAAGCACTCGAACCTGCCGGCGATCCAGGAGGGACTGGAGAAGGCCGCCCGCCTGTGAGTGCCCCAGCCTCCGGGCGCTCCCGCCTGTGAGTGCCCCAGCCCCCGGACGCTCGTCCGTGCGCCGGTTTCCCCATCCGCGTGCGGGGCCCTCGTTCGCGCCCCAGAGCGCTAGTCGCACTGCCCGCCGCGCCCAATCAGCGGCGCGCGACTTCCGCCCTCCCGCCCACCGCGGCAAGAGCGCTGATAAACTTATCAAACGCACGAAGCGTTGATAAACTTATCACCATGAGGACTCCACTGGACTCTCCCTTCAGCCCTGGATCCGACACCGTCCCCCACGTGTGGGCGGGGCGAGTCGAGCAACTCAGCGACTGGCGCGATGTCGTGCGCCCGCGTCGGCGCGCGGGCATCCACGAGCGCGGGCGCACCATCCTCGGCGAAGCCGGGTCGGGCAAGTCCGCACTGGTGCGCAAGATCGCGCACACGGCTGCGGCCGAAGGCGACTGGACAACACCCCAGCTCAGGATCCCCTCCGGCAGCGACCCCATGAAACGGGTAGCATCGGCGCTCCTACGCCTGGCGTCCGATGCGGGCCTGCCGAGCGCCCGCGAGCGCCGCATCACCGACCTGCTCGGCCGGGTCGAATCGATCGCCGCCTCAGGATTCGGGCTCACGGTGCGGCCGCACGCAGGACCCGAGCCGTACACGGCGCTTACCGAGCTCCTCGTCGAGATCGGCCGTGCCGCGATTCGCGCCGACGCGGTGATCGTCATCCACATCGACGAGGTGCAGAACATCACCGACGAAGCGGCCCGCTCGCAACTGCTCATCGCCCTCGGCGACGCGCTGGCCCACGAGGAGGAAATCGTCCTGCCAGGTGGTCCGCGCGCCTCGCGCGCCCTCCCGATCGCCGTGTACCTCACCGGCCTTCCTGAATTCGCCGACATGGCGGGGGCCAGGACGGGCGCGACCTTCGCACGGCGTTTCCGCACGACAATCCTTGAACCGATCAGCGACAACGACCTGCTGGTCGCGCTCCACCCGTTCGTGACCGAGGGGTGGCAGGTGCCCGGCGGCGAGCGCGTCTACATGGAGGCATCGGCGCAGCGAACCATTGTCGAGCTCTCGCGCGGTGAGCCGTTCCTCTTCCAGTTGGCGGGCGAACGCGCCTGGTACGCGGGAACCGACAACCTCATCACCGCCGAGCAGGTCGCATCGGGGTGGCGCGGTGCAGTCCACGAGGCCGAGACCCACGTGCAGCGCATCCTGGAGCGCCTACCCGCCCGGGAGCGGGAATTTCTCGAAGCGATGGCGCAGCTGCCGCCCCCGGAGCGGACCCTGACGAACATCGCACGCGCACTCGACTACCATCGAGCCTCCGACGCGGGGCCGACCGCCCAACGCCTCGACCTCATCCGGCGCGTCATCTGCAGGGGCCGCCCCCACTACACGTTCCGCAACAGGGCGGTGGGTGCCTACTTGGAGTCCGACTGGCCGGAATGACCGCCCACGCAAAACGCTCAACTGGGACAGACCCAACAGCGCCTCGAGCTGCTGCTCAGGGCATGACACGTGTTGCAACCATCCCTAGAATCTGCCCTTGACGACCGTCGCACGGGGGGGATATCCTGGCCTGTTACTGCTAACCGCGTCGTAAGGGGAGACAGTTGTCCGGTGGAATCGTGTGGGATGCGGACGACGTATCGCGTGCCGTCAACATCCTGGAGTACTCAAGCGAGAATATTGCTTCCTATACTCTCGAGGCTCCCAGTGGAGCAGGGAGTAATGAAGCGGACCTCGCGGAGAAGACCGAGAGGATCGGTAGGGTCATCCAGATGGCTTCCTTCTGTTCTCTGGCTGTCGCGCGCGGCCTGACTGCCGCTTCTGAGGCATTTGCAGCCACCGATAATCAGGAAGCCGCCGACTTTGGGGCGCTCCACGAGTACGGGCGCGACAGGGGTGCGTGATGGAATCAACACAGGCAGCCACGAGGACGTCAACGTCGTTTTCGATGCCATTTTCAATTGATGTCGATAGTCTCTTCGACTTCGAAACGCGTTGTGGGGATATTGCGGGAGCACTGACGCGCGCAGATGGTGACGGAGTCCGCGCTTCAGCCATCGTTGGTCAGCAGGAGGCTCTTCTTGTCGACGTATGTCGAAACGATCTGCAGATCACGTCAAACGTGTGCGAGGAGATATCTAACGACCTGAACGCTCTCAAGACCGCGGTGTCGGAGCTCGCTTGGTGGATGCGCTCTATTCGTGGCGAGTATCAGGGAATTGCCCAGGCTGCGGCAGCGAGCGGACTCATCGTCGAGGGAGATACCGTAACTCTGCCGAACGAGCAGGATACAGCACTGACGCAGGTTTTCAACCAGCTCAGCGTTCGGGCGCGGGAACAACGAACCAACTACGAACGTGCTGAGTACGTGTTCTCGCTCGCGTTAGAGAACCTGAAAGTGGAAACCTATGAGCAGTGGATTGAACCCGTGTTCAATGCGCTCAAGGATCATTTTGTTCCTAACGAGAAGCACCTACTCGCTAACGGCGTAGCCTGCGGAGTGGGAACAGCAGAGACCCTCGGTCAGGGTGCAGCAGCAGTCACAATGACACACTTCAATGGACTGTATGAGGCTCCCACAGGCTTCTTCGCCAAAGGAGATCTGTCTCAGTGGAAGTTCCGACCGACGGGAGCGCACGGCCTGGAACCAACGGGAACGCGATCGATAGCTCCGATGGCAGGGAAAGTCGGTAGGTTCGCCGGCGTGGCGGGAGCCGTTGTTGATGGAGGCATCACCGCCTACGATACGTATCAAACCGATACGGTTCAACACCCCGAGTGGAGCGAGGGACACAAGGTTGCGAGAGCTGGCGTGAAGGGAGGCTTGACGGGGCTTGGCACGTGGGGTTTCGCACTGCTAGGAGCTAAGGGTGGCGCAGCTATCGGTGCTGCTTGTTCGGGACCTTTTGCGCCGGTTGGCGCTGTTGTGGGCGGCCTTGTCGGCGGTGTCATCGGCGGGCTGATCGGCCACTACACTGGCGAGAAGGTTGGAGATGGGGCCAACTCACTCATTGATAGCCATATGGACAACGGATAAAGAGGCTTGAGACTGTGAAATATGACAACATCATGCCCGTTGCGACATTTCTATTTGGAGTCTTCTGCATAGTAATGTGGGGTCTTGAGATGTTTTCAGACAGCCGCCTTGGACAAATCTTGAGAACCATGACAAAACCAAGCCTTCGCGGCAGAAACTGGTCAGCGATCAGCACCCCAGCACTCTCATTAGTGTGTATTGATGTCGGAGTGATGAGCTATGCCGAACAGAATATCATTCCTCGCACCTTGTATTTTCCTTGCGTTTATGTTTCATTACTTCTTGTCCTAGCAACTCTCATCGGCCTTCTACCCATCAAGTTTCCTCGCTGGGTGTATGCAGATTGGCAGTACGCCAAGCGGCATGGGCTCCTGGACGACAATGGCAACATCGATCAGGAGGCGTACGAGAACCACGCAGACAGGCGGGAATTCTGGTGAATGAACACGTCACGATGACTCTTACCTCGGGGTGGCGGTTCATCACCCGGGAAGAAGTCGCAGAACTCGGATTCCTCGCGAAGGAACCGAGCGTGCGCGCTGTCGCCGTGCGCAAAACGGAAGGCAGGGGCTCCGCTCCAACCTTTGTCATCACCGGAGGCGAACTGAGAACCGACGCGAGCGTTGACGAGATCTACGCGGACAGCATCCAGCAAGTACAGGATGCACTGCCCGGATTCCACCTCATTGATGACTTCGCCTGGCCGCTCACCCCGACAGGCGCCCGATGGCGGACCGGCGTCTACATTCTCGAGGATGCTTCACTGACGCTCACTCAACTCACATGGATCATGCACGCCCCGCACGCCGGGCCAGGCTCGCCGCAGCGTTCCCTGTGGACCGCGACGTGTACGTGTCCCAGCACTGACTTCCCGGCGGTCATCGACGATTTCATCACCATGGCCCAGACACTGGAGGTGACACCGTGAGTAACCGTGCAGCCGAAGCATCCTCAGCGGATCAGCTCGTCGTCACCGTCGAGCAGGCCGACGCGCTCCTCGACATGATCTCCAGCGATGAAAAGGCTAGCCGCATCTCAAGCGCTGCCCTCGCCAGCGGACTGGTAACGCTCGGGCTGGCCAGCACCAACGGCCTGTCCGGCGACGCCGCTCGAATCCTCGAACCCGTGCGCGCAGCACGCACCCGAATCGTCATCCGCGTCGCGTCCCCTTCCATGCCGGGTGCCGTGCGCGACTGGAGGATCTGGCCGACGGAGCCTCGCTCCGTCATCATGCGCTCCGACGTGGATGGCGTGCACTTCAGCCAGGTCGATTCCTGCGAGGTCCCTCATATCCTGGCTTTTGCCACCCTGCTACACGCCGGCCCAACGATCCACGACGGTCCACCGTACATTCCAGCGGACTTCCTCGCGGCAATTCGCTCGCTGAACGTCGGGGGCGCTCAGGAGGTTCTCAACGACCTCGTGACCTACGGTCCCGCCGAGTCTCGCTTCACCAGGGACTGCGTCTCGGGGCATTGGAGCGTGGTGACCTGCGTACGCGAGCAGTTACGTCGTCGACAGTGGCGAACTGGACCGTACTTCGAGTGCTTCGTCACCGACCACATGCACGCGCAAATCCACGCGCCCCTCGATGAAAAAGCTCTTGCACGCATGTCCTCCCATCCGACGCTGGATGCACCTCCACGCGCAGCGATCTGGGCCATGCTGATGGGAGTACTTGCACCATAGCATCCGCCGCACGGGCTCGACGAGGCCCCGGCCGACTTCAAACGGCGACGAGTGAGTCAGCGTTCCTGACGAACGCAAGCGTCCGGCCGCGCTTGCACGCGCGGCTCTTGTCGCATGAGGGCCCTCGAGACAAGGCTATCTCGGTACACGGCTCTTTCACTCACCTTCGGCGCTGGTCCCGGCTGTCCCACGTTCCTCGCGCCACCTGGCCACGGTGTTCTCGATGCATCGTTGACAGGGGCGGTAGCGTCACACGCCATGCTGGCGGCTGCAGCCCTCCCTTGTTGGCGCCTCGGCAACCGTCGCCTCGCCACCCGGGTTTGGCGCGAAACCTAGACCGCCCCCACTACGTCATCCTGCCACCCCATGAAACCCAGACCACCCCTGCATACATGGTTCTGTCGCCGATGAAACCCAGACCACCCCCGCTACACCACAAGCGCCCATTTCAGCCGATTTACCCGAGGCAGGGGTGGTCCCGGTTTCACATAAACCGATTCAACCACCATCCGCGCTCCCCCGGTTGCGCGAACCCATGCGCACAACCAACGTCAGTACACATGGCAACGGAGCACGCAAACACACACAACAACCGCGTTCAACACGCGGCTCAGTCTCGCAGACTCGCGATCATGTGGACGAGGCGAATCGCCGCCTCATACGCGAAATCCCCGAGCGCACCGCGCCCGGGGAGAGAAGCCAGCTTCCTCACCAAGCGAGACACAACTTTCCCCTCACGACGCAGCAAGCAGCAAAAGACCGGCATATCCTTCGCTCGACAATGCGGTCAAAACCGGGGAACGCGCGCCAATGGCGCGCCCGCAAACGCACACGCCCATCACGCCGAGAATCGATCCCACGACCCGCAAACGCACACGCGCGCACCCGCCGGTGCGCGGCCACCCATGCAAGCAATACGAGCCGTCAGTCTCGCGGCAAAGTGACCGCCGCGTCCGGCGCCGGGGGTTGGGTCCACAGGCCGCGCGCGTCCAGGAAGTCGCGTAGGAACACGGGGCGGTCGGTGATGATGCCGTCGACGCCGACCTCGAGGAGGCGCAGCACGTCGGCCACCGTGTTGATGGTCCACACGTGTACGGCGAGACCGAGCGTGTGGGCCGTCGCCACGAAACGCTCATCCACGACGCGCACCGGACCCTGACGCATGGGAACCTGGGCGGCGATCGCGCCCTGGCGAGGCCCGGGCACGTGCCACCACGCGGGATTAGTCGCGCTCTTCGCCGCCCCCACTAGGCGCACGACGGCCTCGGTGCCCAGCGATGTCGCCACGGCGCGCGCCGGATCGGACGCGGCGCGGTCGCGCACGGCGCGCAGCCGCGGCTCGGAGAAGGAAGCCACCAGGACCCGATTCGCTGCCCCGTGGGCGGCGATCACGTCCAGGAGCGGCCCCTCGACGCCGGGTTCCTTGGCGTCAATGTTGACGTACATGTCGGGGAACGCCTCGAGGACCTGGGCGAGCAGCGGCATCTGCTCGCCGCTGTCGCGGTGGCGCAGCCGGGACAGGTCCCGCCAGGTCATCTGCGAGATGCGACCGGTCCCGTCGTAGCAGCGGTCCACGGTGTCGTCGTGGGAGACGACGACCTGCCCGTCGGCGGTGAGATGCGCGTCGGTCTCGACGTGGCGGATCCCGGCCTCGTAGACACGGGTGAAGGCGCTCACCGTGTTCTCGGGGGCTTCCTCCCCTCCTCCCCTGTGTGCGAAGACGATGGGGCCGCGTCGCGTCGTTACGGGCATCATGAGCAGGACTCCTGTCCGAGGTAAACCGCTTTGTTCTCTTTCATCCACGCCTCCGGGTCGATGGGAGTGTCGGAGGAATCGTGGATCTCGAAGTGCAGGTGAGGGCCCGTCGACCAGCCGTTGTTGCCGACCGCTCCGATGACCTGACCGGCGGTGACCGTGTCCCCGAGCTTGACGGTAATTTTGTTCATGTACTGGTGCAGGTAGGCCGAGTGGAAGACCGTGCCATCGGACCTGGTGTGCTTGATCTGCACGTACGCGCCCGAACGGGAGTTCTCGGCAAGCTCCTCGACGACGCCCCCGTAGACAGCAGTGATCGGCGTGTCCAAGGGCGCGGCCATGTCGATGCCCTCATGGGCGAGCAGCTGCCCGGACACGGGCGAAATGCGGGTCGTGAACGGCGAGGTGATGACGAAGGAGCCTTCGGCGAGGGGCCAGTAGATCGTGTCCGCCACGACCTTGACCTTCCGGTTTCCGTCCGCGCCGTTGCCGATCGCGCAGCCGGTGATGGACACGGGCGCCTTCGCCTTCGCGCGCGAGTTCGCGGTGAGGGTCGCGTCCAGCTGGGTGGCCTGGGGCAGCGCCGAGGAGGTCGCCCAGCTGCTTCCCCCCACCGACGCGCCGAAGGCTCGTGCGGGCACGGTCAGCGAGGAGTCCGATCCGACGCGCCCCGTCATAGGGACGGCGATGGTGGCGCCGGCCAGTCCGGCGACGAGGAGGGCGCGCAGCAGGTAGCCGACGGGGTGGACATTGCCGCGCCGACGCGGCGGCGACGAGGCGTCCCCGTCCTCGGCGGCACCCGGGTCGTCCTCGGCGTAGGACGGAGCGGAGTCCTCGGCGCGATCAGCCGCGCGATCCACGGACTCGCGTGCCTGGCCGAGCGCGGGGGTGGCTTCCTCGCCACGCTCGTTTCCCGACGCAGCCGCCTCCACGGATCCTCCCTCGCCGACGCCGCTGGCCGCCCGGTCGAGCGGCAGCGCGGAGGTCTCCGCCTCCTCGTCGCTGCGCGCCTCCTGGGAGCGCGCGGCGCGCAGCTGCGATCGCTTCGGCAGCGGACACTCGATGTCGCCCACGCGTTCCCCCTCCTTCATGGTCTCGCTGTTGTCTCGCCCTAATGTACCCCGCTGACCGTTACCTCGTCACGGTCGCTGCAAGACGTCACGTACTTCGCCGACGAGGAGTTCCAGGATGTCCTCCAGGAAGAGGATGCCGAGAACCTCTCCCCCCTCACGCACGAGAGCGCAGTGCACGCCGGTGCGCTGCATGTGGCGCAGCGCGTCCTCGACCTGGTCCTCCCGGGCGACGGACTCGAGGCGACGGATGCGCCACGGGGTGATCGGCTGGTCTCGTTCCTCCCCGCTGGCGTAGAGCACGTCTTTGAGGTGCACGTAGCCGACGATAGCCCCATCCTCTCCGGCCACGGGGAATCGCGAGTAGCCGGTGTGGGCAACTAGGTCCTCCACGTCGGCGGGGGTGGCTCCCGCGGGCAGCGAGACGAGGTCACTCAGGGGCACCATGGCCGACCCGGCCGTCTCCTCGGAGAACTCCAGCGCGCCGCTGAGCAGACCGAGCTCGTCGGTGATCTTGCCTTCGGCCTGGGATGCCTCGACAATCGACGCGACCTCCTGCGCCGTGTACGTGGAGGCGATCTCCGAGCGCGGCTCGTAGCCGGCGAGGCGCACGAACCAGTTCGCGAAACGATCCATGGCCGCAATGATCGGGCGCAGCACCCGTCCCAGGCGCACGAGGACAGGCGCCAGGAGGAGGAGCATGCGCACGGGGGCCGCGATCGAGATGTTCTTCGGCACCATTTCGCCGAAGACCACGTGGCAGAAGAGGACGATGACGAGGGCGAGTGCGAAGCCGACAACGTGACTGGATGCTTCGGGGGCACCCAGGCGCCCAAGCGGGGACTCCACGAGGTGGGCGATCGCGGGTTCGGCGACGACGCCCAGGGTCGTGGATGCGACGGTGACGCCCAGCTGGCAGATCGCCAGCATGAGGGACACGTGGCGCAGGGCGTACAGGGCGTCCCCGGCGCGGCGCTCCCCCGCGTCGGCCAACGGCTCGATCTGGGAGCGTCGCGTGGAGGTGACGGCGAACTCGCCGGCCACGAAGAAGGCGTTGATGGCCAGCAGCACGACGGTGACGGCCAGGCTCCATCCGGCGCTCATTGGGTTTCCTCCTCGCCCCCGGGTGCGGGAGTGATCGCCACCTGCGCGACCCTCCTGCCCTGCATCTGGGTGACCTCGATGCCGACCCCATCGACGCTCACGCGCGAGCCGACGGAGGGAATCTCCCCCAGCTCGTTCATGACCAGGCCGCCAATCGTGTCGTAGGGGCCGTCCTCGGGCAGGGCGATGCCCGTGCGCCGGGCGAGCTCGTCGGGGCGCAGCGTGCCGGGCACGAGGAAGGTTCCGTCGGGGCGCGGGCGGATGCCCAGGCGCCGCTGGTCGTGCTCGTCCGAGACTTCCCCGACGATCTCCTCGACGACGTCCTCAAGGGTGACGATCCCGGAAACCCCGCCGTACTCGTCGACGACGACGGCCATCTGCAGTCCCTCGTCGCGCAGCTGAACCATGAGGGGTCCGATCGGCGCCGTCTCGGGGACGGAGGGAGCCTCGCTCATGAGGGAGGAGGAGACGACGGGCACCTCGGCGCGGCGTTCGACGGGCACCGCGACCGCGCGCCGCAGGGACACCAGGCCGAGAATGTCGTCGGAGTCGTCACCGATGACCGGGAAGCGCGAGTGCCCGGTCTGCCGGGCCAGATCCAACACGTCCTGCGCGCTGGCTCCCTCCCCCAGGGTGTAGAGGCGTCCGCGGTCCGTCATGACGTCGGCGGCGCTGAGGGTCGTCATGCGGATCGTATTCGTGAAGAGGTCGGCGGTGGAGGTGTCGAGGGTCCCCTCCTCGGCGGAGTGCTCGACGAGGGCGGCCAGTTCGGACGCGGAGCGCGCCGAGGAAATCTCCTCCTGCGGCTCGATACCCATGCGCGCCAGCACCCAGTTCGCGGTCCCGCCGAGCACCCAGATGATGGGGCGAGCCACCGCGGTGAAAGCCATCTGGAAGGGAACGACGCGGGCGGCCGTGCTCATCGGATGGGCCAACGCGAGGTTCTTGGGGACGAGCTCGCCGAAGAGCATGGAGAAGACGTTGACGAAGGCGGCCGCCACGAAGGCGGCGACGCCGGTCGCCAGCCCCCACGCCAGCCCGGCGCTCCCCAGCAGGCCTGCGAGCAGGTCAGCCAGGGCGCTCTGCGTCGTGTACCCCAGCAGGATCGTCGTGAGCGTGATGCCCACCTGGGCGCCGGAGAGCTGGGTGGACAGGGAGCGGGTGGCTCGCAAGACGGAGGCGGCACCCCGGTCCCCCTCCTCGGCGCGATTGTCGAGCACCGCCTGATCGACGGCAACGAGGGAGAACTCGGCGGACACGAACACGAAGGTCCCCGCCGTCAGGAGGATGCCGAGCAGCAGCATCGCCGCCGTCGTCATCGGCCGCCCCCGCTCACGAGGCCGGGGCGGGTCGCCGGAGAGGTCGCGGAAGGGGGCCCGGTGGGGGTGGCGTCAAAGTCGGCAGTGTCGCAGTCCATGATGGTGCCAGTCTAGCCGCCCTCGGTCGCGATCCCCGCGCGCTCTTCCACACACCACCGGCTATGCCAATACTCGTTCTCAATGAGACCAAAGGCCCGTGAAGTCCTCACCAAGTCTCGACAAGGTGTCGTGAAGGTTGTCACTCGGCGGTAGAATCGGAGCCACCTGCCGCGCGGGGAGATTCCGACGCTCGGCGTGACGCAAACGGAGGAATACGTGCCCACCCCCACAGCTTCCCAACCCGATCCGCAGTGGTATCTCGCGAAGATGCGTGACCTCTACGAGCGCGACCCCCAGATGCTTGACCCCTCGTGGCGCGCCTACTTTTCCACCGAGTCGGCTCCCCCTCAGCTGCGCGCGGCGCGTCCCCCGATTCCCGACGCTGATCCGAGTTCCCCCGACGAGGCCTCGGCCCCCGGGCAGGCGAGCCCCACCGGGAGCGGCGCCCCCTCCGAGGACGCCTCGCCGGTCTCGGTCACGCCCCCCACCCTCGACATCGAAGAGGACGAGGAGACCACGGCGCCGACAGACGCGGCCCCCGTCGTCTCCGTCACGCGCTCGGACCTGCCTCCCGCGCCGCCGGTCGCCCTCGCCGAGGCAACCAGCCCCTACACCCGGCAGCAGCACGGGCGCGCCGCCTTCACGCTCTCCCACGCCGCCCCCGCCCAGGACGAAACCCGCGTCCTGAAGTCCGCCGCGCGCGCCACCGCGAAGCACATGGACGCCTCCCTGTCGATCCCCACCGCCACGTCCCAGCGCCAGATTCCCGCCAAGCTCCTCATCGAGAACCGCGCCCTCATCAACGCCCACCTGGCACGCACGGTCGGCGGCAAGGTGTCCTTCACGCACCTCATCGGCTACGCCCTCGTCGAGGCGCTGTGCGAGATGCCCGACCTGAACGTCCGGTACACGCTGCAAGACGGCAAGCCCGCGCTCGAACACCTGGCGCACATCGGCCTGGGCCTGGCCATCGACGTGGCGGACGCGTCGGGGAACCACTCGTTGAAGGTCCCCGTCATTCACGACGCCGACACCCTGACCTTCTCCGAGTTCGTTGACGCCTACCAGGACCTCGTGTCGCGGGCGCGCACCGCCACGCTGACGACCGCAGACTTCCAGGGGGCGTCGGTCACGCTGACCAACCCGGGAACCCTGGGCACGACGACCTCCGTGCCCCGCCTCATGGTCGGGCAGGGACTCATCATCGGCGTCGGAGCCACCGACTATCCGGCCGAGTTCCGCGGCGTGTCCCCCAAGCGCCTGGCCTCTCTGGGCATCGGCAAGACGATGTACTTCTCCTCCACCTACGACCACCGCATCATCCAGGGGGCGGCCTCCGGGCGCCTGCTCGGCCTCGTGGACGCCAAGCTCTCCGGGCGCAACGGCTTCTACGAGCGCGTCTTCACCTCCCTGCACGTGCCCACCCGCCCCTACTCGTGGGAGGCGGACTACGAGTACGACCCGAACCGGGAGAAGGGCAAGCCCGCACGCATCGCGGAGATCATCCACGCCTACCGCTCGCGCGGCCACCTGGCGGCCGACACCGACCCGCTGGCCTACCGCGTCCGCCGCCACCCCGACCTGGACATCTCCTCCTACGGGCTCAGCGTGTGGGACCTGGACCGTCCCTTCCCCACGGGAGGCTTCGGCGGGGCGGACCAGATGCTGCTGCGCGACATCCTGACCCGGCTGCACGACACCTACACGCGAACCGTCGGCATCGAGTACATGCACATCCAGGATCCCCACCAGCGCGCCTGGGTCCAGGAACGCATCGAGGGACCGTACGAGTCTCTCTCCCCCACCGCCCAACGCCACATCCTGGGCACGCTCATTCGCGCCGAGGCATTCGAGGAGTTCCTGCAGACCAAGTTCGTGGGCCAAAAGCGCTTCTCCCTTGAGGGCGGGGAATCCCTGATCCCGCTGCTGGACCACATCCTGGCGGACTCTGCTCGCGCGGGCATCCACGAGGTCGCGATCGGCATGGCCCACCGCGGGCGCCTCAACGTCCTGGCCAACATTGCGGGCAAGTCCTACGCGCAGATTTTCGACGAGTTCGAGGGCAACTACATGCCCAACTCGGTGCAGGGCTCGGGAGACGTCAAGTACCACCTGGGAACGTGGGGCGTCTACTCCCTCGACGACGGCCTGGCCACCAAGGTCTACATGGCCGCCAACCCCTCGCACCTGGAGGCGGCGGACGGCGTCCTGGAGGGCATCGTGCGCGCCAAGCAGGAGCACCTGGGAGACCCCGATCTGCCGATCATCCCGATCCTCATCCACGGTGACGCTGCGTTCATCGGCCAGGGGGTCGTCCAGGAGACCTTCAACCTGTCCCAGCTGGAGGGCTACAAGACCGGCGGCACGATCCACATCGTGGTCAACAACCAGATCGGCTTCACGACGGGACCCGCGCAGGGCCGTTCCACCGGTTACGCGACGGACCTGGCCAAGGGCCTGCAGGTCCCCATCCTGCACGTCAACGCCGACGACCCCGAGGCCGTCATCCGCTGCGCGCACCTGGCCTTCGAGTACCGCAATGCCTTCCACAAGGACGTCATCATCGACATGCTGTGCTACCGCAGGCGCGGACACAACGAGGGCGACGACCCGTCGATGACCCAGCCCGTCATGTACTCGCTCATCGACCGCATCCCCTCCACGCGCGCCGTCTACATTCGTGGCCTGGTGGGCCGCGGGCAGCTCACCGAGGACGAGGCCCGCCAGTCGATCGCGCAGTACGAGGCGGAGCTGGGGCGCATCCTCGACGAGACGCGCGCGGGCGGGGCGGGCGCGGCCAGCCAGACGAATCCGGGCAGCCGCACGCACGACCCCGCGCTGACCGCGGGCGTGGGCGAGGCCGGAGAGTCGGCCTCCGCCCAGTGGACCATGCCCGAGTCCCAGCTGCCCGGCACCGGCATGATGATCGGCTGGACCTCGGCCGCCGCCCGGGAGCAGCTGGAGCGCATCGGGCGCGCCCACACGCGCTTCCCCGACGGCTTCCACCCTCATCCCAAGCTCCGGCAGCTGTGTGAGCGCCGCCACGACATGGCGTTGGGACGCAGGCCCATCGACTGGGGTTTTGCCGAGCTCCTCGCCTTCGGTACTCTCCTCATGGAGGGCACGGGAGTTCGCCTGTCGGGCGAGGACGTGGCGCGCGCAACCTTCGTCCAGCGCCACGCAATCCTGCACGACGCCACGGACGGGCGCGAGTTCACCCCCCTGCGTTTCCTCACCCAGTCCCAGGCGCGCTTCGACGTGTGGAACTCCCCGCTCAGCGAGTACGGCGTCCTCGCCTTCGACTACGGTTACTCCCTCGAGAGTCCCGAAACGCTCACGATCTGGGAGGCTCAATTCGGTGACTTCGCGAACGGAGCGCAGACCGTCATCGACGAATTCGTGTGCTCGGCCGAGCAGAAGTGGGGCCAGCGCTCCTCGCTCGTCATGCTGCTTCCTCACGGCTACGAGGGACAGGGACCCGATCACTCGAGCGCCCGCATCGAGCGCTACCTGCAGCTGGCCGCACAGGACAACATGTGGATCGTCCAGCCCTCCACGCCGGCGAACTACTTCCACCTGCTGCGCACCCAGGCCTACAAGCGCCCGCGCAAGCCGCTCATCGCCTTCACTCCCAAGCAGCTCCTGCGCCTGTCGGCCGCCTCCTCGAGCATCGAGGAGTTCACCTCGGGCGCGTTCCAGCCGGTCATCGACGACGCGGCGGGCCTCGACCCCGCCTCCGTGACGCGGGTTGTGCTGTGCTCGGGCCGCCTGTACTACGACCTCGTCAAGGAGAGGGACAAGCGCGCCGACTCCTCGACGGCGATCATCCGCCTGGAGCAGCTCTACCCCCTGCCCGAGGAGGAGGTCGCCTCCGCCCTGGCCCGCTACCCGGGGGCGTCGCTCACCTGGGTCCAGGACGAGCCTCGCAACCAGGGTGCATGGCCGCACCTAGCCCTCAACCTGTTCCCGTCGCTGGAGCGGGGCGTGCGCCTGGTGTCCAGGCCGGAGTCGGCCACGACGGCAGCTGGACGCGCGTCGCTCCACAAGCAGCAGGCAGCTACCCTTATTGCGCAGGCCTTCGAAGGCTGACGAGGAGTCCCGACCGCCCGGGGAACGCGCGGGACACACCCAGAAAGGAACACCATGCGCATCTGTTTCATCGGCGACGAGCTCGTCGCGGGGGTCGGTGACCCTCGGGGGCTAGGCTGGGTCGGCCGGGTCAACGCCCACTCGACCTTCGACCTGCCCGCGACCTTCCTGACGCTCGCGGTCCCCTCCGAGACGACGAGACAGATGGCATCTCGCTGGGAGTCCGAGGTCCTGCCTCGCCTGGCGGAGGGAGAGCCCCACGGCCTCGTGATCGGCGTGGGCCCGGGAGACATCCCCGCCGGCGTGTCCACCGCTCGTTCTCGCCTGAACCTGGCCAACATCACCGACCGCGCGACGGCGCTGGGCATCCCCAGCTTCGTCGTGGGCCCCCCGCCGCTCGCGGGGGTCGATGCCGCCTCCCTCAAGGCCCTGTCCTCCTCGTGCTCCGAAGTGTGTGCGCGCCGCGGGATACCTTTCGTCGACTGCTACACGCCGCTGGTCGCCCACGACCAGTGGTTTGAGGACATGGCGGCGTCGCTGGCCCGCGGACAGGATGGTCAGACCCTGCCCGGCCAGGCCGGCTACGCGTTGATGGCCTGGATCGTGCAGCACCAGGGGTGGTACGAGTGGACGGGCGCAACCCCGACGGATTCCTAGGACGGTGCGAACGCTGCTGTCAGTCGCGGACAGCGGCGTGCCACGACGCCGCTCACCGACGAAGGGAGAGAACGTGGACGCGTGGATCCGGGAGAAGCTGGCGGGTTGGACGGCCACCTGCGGCCTCGTCATCGTCATCACCGTGGTGGTTGCCCTCTGGCGCCGTATCTCCTTCCACAGGCTCCTCTCGTTCCTACTCCTGCTGCTCGTTGTTGTCGTGATCGTCATCGTGGCCGACAGGGTGCGCCGCTCTATCGACCTGCTGACTCCACCTCGGCACGGCGTCGGCTTTCCTTCGGCCGAGAAGCCTTCCTACATGAAGGATTCCCGCTCCGCGCCGTCGGGTCATCCGTCGCCTCGCTCCGATTCCACCGCGGGCGCGACGCGTGGCGCCAAGACATCCCCTCTCTCGACGAGGGGCGCAGCAGCCTCCTCGCCCGGCCAGGGAACCAATCGGCCCGCTGCGGCCCGTCCCGCTCCGCCCGATCCCCCCGACAACTACGCGACCATTGACGGCGCCATCAGCCACGCGCAACGCTCGGGCTTCATCATCGTCAGCTTCTTCGACGCGGGCGTCCCCCTTCCCAGGCGCCTCGACGCCGTGGGCGCGGAGATCCTCTACATGGTGTTCTCCCACGTGGCCGAGGTCGACAAGAATGCACCCATCACGGTGACCGGTGGGGCGACGCAGGAGGAGGTCACGCTGTCGATCGCCGTCCTGACGAGCAGCGCCGACGTGCTCGGCAAGCGCCGCTTGGGTGAGATCCGCGCGCTGGTCGATATCCTGGGCGGACGCGTGGACACGGATGTCCAGGCTGGGACCTGGACCGTCACCGCCCGCGTGAATCGCGGCTAGGGTCGGCAGGCCCGCCCGGGCCGTCAGGAGTCTCTGGAGTCGCGCATGATCCCGGAGACGAAGCGCGCGCTGCGATCGAGGGCAGCCTGCGCCTCGGGGATCACGGGGACCGCGAGCGCGTACACGTGGAAGCCCTCGGGTTCCACGCGCAGGCGCACGTCCACCCCGGCGCGGACAGCCGAGCGCGCGAACTCGATCGCGTCGGGGCACACGATGTCGGCGTCGCCCTGGAAGATCCGCATCGGAGGGAGCCCCACCGGATCACCGCGCAACGGACTCACGCGGGGGTCCCCCGGGTCTAGGTCACCGGCCCATGCTCGCCCCGCCCACTGCAAGCCGGGCACGCGCAGGATCCTGTCGCGGCCCTGCACGTCCGTAATCGCGGGGTTCGTCATCGTCACGTCGACCCACGGCGCGTACAGGAGGAGGCCATCGACCTGGCGCGTGCCCGCGTCGCGGCGCTGCATGGCAAGGGACAGCGCGAGGCCGCCTCCCGCCGAGTCGCCACAGACGATGACGCGGCCGAACTCGGCCTGGGCCTCGTCGATGATGGTCTGGACGAAGGAGAACGCGTCGCTCGCAGTATGCGCGGGGGCGAGCGGGTAGTCGGGGATGATGACGGGGAGCCCCGTGCGGTCGATCAGTCCCTCGACGAGCGGCCACTGCGCCGCGACCATGGGGTACACGTAGGCTCCGCCGTGCAGGTAGATGAGGGCTCCGCCCGAACGCAGGCCGCGCGTGGGCGCCACGCGGGTGACACCTCCCTGGCGGCTTTCCGTGAAGCGGGCGCGCATCGAAGCGGGCATCGCCGTGTGCTGCGGCGCGGACTCGGCCACGGCGCGCGTCGCTTCCTCGCTGTGCAGTACCGGGGGCATCAGCCCCATGACGGCATGGGCAAGACGCATCCGGAAGGACATCGGGCCTCTTTCGTATCGACACATCAGTGCGCGTGCCCGCGGGGATGTACCCGCGCGGCGACACGTTCAAGGATACGCTGCGATCCCGCCCGTGCCGTGTTTTTCTCTACCCACGGGGGCGCGGCGCTTCCGGTTGTCGTCGGCGCGCGGGGACCTCGGCGTGAATGCGTTCGGCTCGGGCTTTCCCGACGGTTGCGACCGGCGCGCGGGCGCCGCGTCAGGGGGGATCCGCCCGGATAGGTAATGGGCACGCGAGGGCACCGCAGCGGGGGAACTCACCCGGATAGGTAATGGGCACGCGGATACGTTATGGACATGCGTGGGCACCGCAGCGGGGGAACTCACCCGGATAGGTAATGGGCACCCGGATAGGTTATGGACATGCGGATAGGTTATGAGCACGCGGATAGCTTATTAACCTATCCGCAAGCAAATAACCTATCCATGAACGCACAACCTATCCGCGAACGAGGGTCCGGCCGAACCCGATCGCACGCCGAGCACATGCACGCCGATTGACCGCCCCACCAACCTCCACGCTGATGCCACAAGGCTCACATGGACTGCAATAGTCTGCCGAAACTACCCGCTTCACCGACCGCCACGCGGATGGCCATGAGGGCCGCAAACCTCGCAACGAGAACGCGCGGTTCGCTCAAACCCAACCTATCCGCGAGCGCGGGCCGAGCATACGAACGGCCACGCCCTCGAGCACGTCGAAAGCCTCCATGGATGCCCCTCGTCGCACCGTCGAGAAGGCTTCCGTCTCAGGTCTCCGGCTCGTGCCCTTTAGCCGCCCGACTAGCCGCGCGTTATCGACAGGGATTGACGCCGATCCTCCGGTATCCACACCCCTCCCTTCTGCGTTGTCGCGGCGCTGTCAGCCGAGCAACACTGCAAGGTATGACTCACCACTCGTTCCTTGTCGCCCCTCCTCGCGATCTAGCCAGTCACCAGCAGCCTCACTCTCCGATACGGATCATGCGCGGGGTCAGCGCCGTCCTCGGCATGGATCCGACAAACGCTGACCCGTGGGAGATCTGGGAGGCAATCACCCACGCACGGATGCATGCTGTCAATGTCTCGCACAAACAACCTCCCCTCTTCGTGGGACAAAGCTGCCTGCGCCTGGCGGGGATACACGGCTGGTCTCAAAACCCGCCCATCACCATTTTTCGTGCCAGTCGTCGAAGCACCACCCGGCTTCCATCCTGCACCTTGTGCTCGACGACGGTACCGGCGACATCGGTCTCGTGTTCCCCGTTTCCACCGCTGTCGAGGGAACGCGCCACTATCGATGGCTTGACCACGGAGCACCCATACGATGCACTCCTTCGATGCGCTCTTCATGACGAGTCACTCGAGGCATTCGTGTTGGGCAGTATGGCGCTGCAGTCATGGAGTCATTTCTCGATGTTCCAACAGGATGACCGACGCCGACGTGCTGAGCAGATACGAAACGAGCTCCTCATGCGGCTCACGCAAGTAGGGAACGTGCGCGGATACCGACGCGCGCGTTCCATCGTGCACGCGATCGATCCCGGATGCACCAATCCAGCTGAAGCCGCGCTCCTGTGGATCGTCCGTTCCATCTGCCCTTTCGCGGTCGCGACACAGGCTCGCATCGACGTGCGAGGACGTCACTACTACGTTGATATCCTGATTGAGCAGCTGCATATCATCATCGAGTTCGATGGGATCACGAAACTTGGTACGACACGCGCAGAAATCGAACGAGCTAAGCGCGAGTGGGTGTTGCGTGATCAGGACCTTCGAGATGCCGGTTGGCAGGTCATCCGAGTGAGTTGGACGGACTACGATGATTGGGAGAGACTCCGCATCAGACTCATTCGGGCCTTAGGACCAATGAAACCCGCTCCCGAGTTCCGGTCACTGTGGAAGCTCCCCTCGACGCGGTGCGATGGGCCTTCGCGTCGCTTCTACACCCACGGCTCTCGGAGAGGTTATGAGCACGCGGATAGGTTGTGAGCACGCGCGGGGGCCGCGTCGAGGGGGCCCACCCGGATAGGTTATGGGCACGCGGAGAGGTTATGAGCACGCGGATAGCTTATTAGCCTATCCGCAAGCGAATAACCTATCCATGAACGCACAACCTATCCGCGAACGAGGGTTCGGCCGAACCAGATCGCACGCCGAGCACGTGCACGCCGATTGACCGCCCCGCCGGGCACGCAGCCAACACAGTCGCCCACGGGAGTGATTGGTCAGGACCGCCGCCAACGCAGCCGCCCGCCCCGCCGGGCACACAACCAACACCGCTGCCCGTGGGAGTGATTGGCCTGGACCGCCGCCCACCCCACCGGCACGCAGCCAACACAGTTGCCGGTCCGCCGAGCTCTGCGCTGATGGCCACGGGCTTCACATGGACAGCACCTGCACCAGCCGCCCGCCCCGCAGCCGACACCGCGCGGTGGGGGCTCCGCCCTCGCGCTGTCCGTCCCTGCGCGGGGTATACACAGCGCGCCCGGACCGGTCGGTCCGGGCGCGCAACGCAATCGGCTCAGGCGTTAGGACGCTTGCCGTGGTTCGCGCCGTTCTTACGACGATCGCGACGCTTACGACCCCGCTTCGACATGTCATACTCCTTGGGTTGTTGTCTAGACTGAAGCATTTTTGCACACATTGCCCTAAAGCACCAAGGCACACTGCCTCCTCGGCGACGAAGGTCACCGCGAGAAGGACCCGCGGCACCGCCTCGGCCCCGAAAGCTCCCGGAGAAAAACGCGGGTACGCGCTGCCGCCCCTCCCGGGGTGCGGGAGGCGCAAGACGCCACGGCGCATGCCCCCGCCTCCTGGGCGCACAGCCTGGACGATCCGGCAATGCGTGCGGCGCCCGGGCCTCTCGGCGTCAGCGCCAGGTCACGGACACGGTGGTGAGGGAGGCGACGATGCGGGCGCGCAGCTGGGGCGGGGCCTCCTCGGCCTCGAAGCAGTCGCGCAGCACGACCCTCAGGTGGCGTTCGGCGTCAAGGGCGTCGGCGCAGTGCGGGCAGGACGCCACGTGTGCGCGCATGAGGGCGCGGGCGCGGGCATCGGGGCCGGGGACTGCCCCCTGGTCAATGAGGGTGGTGCGCTGGTCGCACTCTTCGCAGTCGATGAGGGTATACAGGGCGTCAAGGACCTGCTGGCAGGTGACGGTCGCGTTCACTTCGCCCCTCCGATTCCGTATTCCGCGGCGACGTCGGCCAGGGAGGCGCGCAGGTTCTTGCGCGCCCTGTTGAGGCGGCTCATGACGGTCCCCATGGGAACTCCTAGTTCTTCGGCGATTTCCTTGTAGCTCATTCCTTCAACGTCGGCCATGAGGACAACCATCCGGTGTTCCTCGGACAGCGAATCGAGCGCCTCTCGCAGCTGCGAGGAGGGCAGCGCCTCGAGAGCTTCGACCTCGGCCGACTTCAGGCCCGACTCCGCGTGGGAGGCGGCCTCGGCCAGCTGCCAGTCTTCGACCGTGTCGGTGGAGGCCCGCTTGGGGGAGCGCTGCGCTTTGCGGTAGCCGGTGATGTAGGTGTTGGTGAGGATCCGATAGAGCCATGCCTTGATGTTTGTTCCGGGCTTGTACTGGTGGAACTTCTGGTAGGCCTTCAGGTAGGTCTCCTGGACCAGGTCCTCGGCGTCGGCTCGGTTGCGCGTCATGCCGAGCGCCGCCCCGAAGAGCTGGTTCATGAGGGGCATGGCCTCGTCCATGAAGCGAGCCTGGAGCTGGGCGTCATCCTGGGTTGACGAGGCCGGGGCCTGGGTGGTCGCCGTTGGCGTCGGTGCGTGGGTTGTCGTGTCCATCGCCTCCCAGCGTAGCCTCGTGGGCACGCGGCGGTTGTTGGGAGGACGACGGGGCGATCATACTGAGGGGAACGCCTCACGAGACGCTTTATTCCACAACCACCAAGACTGTGCGTTGCGACACTTTACGCTCGTTGTTGGGCCGAGTGTGGCCATTCGGCTTCCGGAAGGCGGCGCGGTGACGAACAATAGGGGTATGAATATGCTGCGTGTCATCGCCCGCCCCCTGCTCGCCGCCCCGTTCATCGCAGACGGGGTCGATGCTCTCACGCATCCCCGCCATCACGTCGAGCGCGCTGCGGGCGTCCGTCCGCTCCTCGACAAGGCGACCGACGCTGCGGGCCTGGAACCGCTGACGGATGACCAGTTGGCCCTCGCCACCCGCGTCGCGGGTGCGGTCACGCTGCTTGCCGGGCTGCGTTTCGCGATCGGGCGTCACCCGAGGCGCAGCGCGCTGGCCCTGGCCGCGATTGGCGCGCCGATGGCGCTCGTGGGCGCCCCCATCTGGGGCGGCACGGGTCACCTGACGAAGGAGCAGATGAAGCGTCGCCGCTACCGCACCCTGTACAAGCTGGGCGTCACCGGCGGCGTCCTGATCGCGTCGACCGACCGGGTGGGTCAGCCCTCCGCGTCGGTCGCTCGGGCGCTTCGCCGCGACCAACGCCGGGCGGTCGCGGCCGCCGAGGCCGCTGTTACCGCGCGCCTGAGCGGCACCGCTTCGTGACCGCCTCGCCGTGGCGGGCGCCGGTCGCTGCCTCGCCCGTGGATGCGACGGTCGCGGTTCCCGGGTCGAAGTCCATCACCGCGCGCGCTCTCTACCTGGCCGCCGTCGCCGAGGCCCCCTCCCTCATCACGGGGGCGCTTGACGCGCGCGACACGCGCCTGTTCGCGGACGCGCTTGAGGTGATGGGCGCGCGCATCGAAGACGCGGGCGAGGGGGCGCTGCGCGTCACCCCGATGCAGCTTCCTCCTCGCGGAGGTCGTATCGAATGCGGCCTGGCCGGCACTGTCATGCGTTTCCTACCTCCCCTGGCCGCCCTGTCGGCAGAGGAGACGCTCTTCGACGGGGACCAGCAGGCGTATGCGCGCCCCCTCGGTCCCCTCCTGGATGCACTCGTCCGCATGGGAGCGTCGATCACCTACCATGGGGAGCGCGGGCACCTGCCCTTCTCAATCCGGGGGCCGCTGCGCACGCCGCTCGGCGCGCAGGCCTGGGTGGATTCGTCGTCCTCCTCGCAGTTCCTCTCCGCGCTCCTGCTTGTCTCTCCCCTCGTGGGAGATCCTCTCTTCGTGTCGGCGCCGGGGGTGATCCCATCGATGCCGCACGTGGAGATGACGCTGGCGTCCCTGGCGGGCGCGGGCATCGACCTGGAGGTCGTGGACGAGGGACGCGCGGACCTGTCGACCTGGCACGTGTTCCCGTCTCGACCACGAGGCGGCGAGATCAGGGTCGAACCGGACCTGTCCAACGCCGGTCCGTTCCTGGCCGCCGCGATGATCACGGGCGGTCGCGTGACGATCCCCGGCTGGCCGGAGGCAACCACCCAGGCGGGAGACGCCTGGCGTGCGCTGCTGGCTCACATGGGCGCGGATCTCACCCTCGACGAGCGAGGCCTGACCGTCGTCGGGCCGGGCGCCGGGTTCTATCCGGGCATCAATGCGACGATGGCGCAGGCCGGCGAGCTCACCCCGACACTGGTCGCCATCTGCGCCTACGCTTCCTCCCCCTCTCGCCTCACGGGAATTGCGCACCTGCGCGGCCATGAGACCAACCGCCTCGCGGCGCTGGTAGCCGAGATCAACCGGGCGGGCGGGCACGCCGAAGAAACAGAGGACGGCCTCGTCGTCACGCCGCGCCCCCTGCATGGCGCGACGCTGTCCTCCTACGCGGACCATCGCATGGCGACCTTCGCCGCGATTCTGGGTTTGGCGACGCCGGGCATCGCGGTCGACGACGTTTCCTGCACGTCCAAGACCCTGCCGGGTTTTGCGACCATGTGGCGCTCCGTGGTGGAGGGACGGGCCCCGCGTTCCGCCTCGCCCCACCCGGCCTCCCCCCGTGAGGGGGATCGGTAGGGTGGCGCGCCGAGACACGGGTACCGACGACCCGCGCGTGCGGGTGCGCGCAGGCAAGGGGTCGCGTCCGCGCACGAAGGACCGCCCCGACTGGTCGACCAAGCCGCTGGGTCGCGTCGTCGGCATCGACCGGGGGCGCTACCGGGTTGCCCTGGAATCATCGGACACGCGGGTGGTCGCGGTGCGCGCTCGGGAGCTGGGGCGAGGCGCGGTCATCATGGGTGACCGGGTTCGCCTCACGGGCGACCTGAGCGGGCGCGCGGACACGCTCGCCCGCATCGTCGCGGTCGAGGAGCGTTCCTCCGTGCTGCGCCGTTCCCTGGAGGATGCCCCCGATCAGCGCGGGGAGAAGGCGATCGTGGCGAACGCGGACACCATGTGCATCGTCGTGGCTCTGGCTGACCCGCCGCCGCGCACGGGTATGATCGACCGCTGTCTGGTCGCCGCTTTCGAGGCGGGTCTCGACCCCGTCCTGGTTCTGACGAAGGCGGATCTGGCCAGCCCGGACGAGCTGATCGCCGCCTACGAGGACTTCGACGTGCGCGTCGTGCTCACCTGCGCGCATGGCGAGGAGGCGCATCGCGGCGTCGCCGAGCTCGCCGCTCTCCTGGCTGGCCGCTGGTCGGTGCTGGTGGGGCACTCCGGGGTCGGCAAGTCGACGCTCATCAACCTGTTGGTTCCGGGAGCCGACCGAGCGACGGGGCACGTGAACGAGGTGACGGGGCGCGGACGCCACACGTCGACCTCGTCCGAGGCCTTCGAGCTGGAGGGCGGGGGCTGGATCGTGGACACCCCGGGCGTTCGCTCCTTCGGCCTGGGGCACGTGAGCGTCGCCGACGTGCTGGGGGTCTTCCCGGACGTCGCGGAGGCGGCCGCCTGGTGCTTGCCGCTGTGCTCGCACGACGAGGAGGAGCCCTCCTGCGCGCTTGACAGTTACGCGCGCGCCACCGGCCCCTTCAGCATCGACGAGGCCGGGGACGAGGACGCAGATCAGGTGCGCTCCGAGCGCGCTTCCCGCGTGGCGTCGGTGCGCAGACTCCTCGAGGCCGTGGCGACGGCAGAGGCGGCCAGCAAGGCGGCTCGCTGAGAATTCTTGAGACGAATACCCTTGACAACATCCCCCCTGGGGCGGACAATTGAGAGATAGTGAAGGTCACTATCTCTCACGTACAAGGTCGTGATCGCTATGTCCGCCATTGGGCGTTACCTTATCGGTAACACCACGGGGTTTACACGGGTCGACAAGGCCCTCCGCTACATGTTCTTCGCGTTGGTCGTCGGCACGGCCATCTATTCGGTCGGCGGCACCTTTTTCGGGAGAGACAATCGGCTGAACGACTACATGCTCGCCATGTCCACGGCCCTCATCGCTTCTCTGTCACCAGGCTTCTCGCGTTTGATTCCGAGCGCACACCGGGCGCTGCGAGCCTGCGAGTGGGTGGTGATGGGCTGCGCCCTCGTGTGCAACGCCGCTGTCATCACCGGGGATGTCACGGACGCAGGCAACAACCCTGCCCCGTTTAACGTGGCGACGAACATTGCCCTGGGGGCCGAGTTCTTCACCCTCTGTTTCTTTACGGTGCTCCTCGTTTCCAAGGAACGCGCCCGGAGGCGCGGGCTCATTCCCCCGCGCAGCTAAGCACACCCTACCCCTCACACTGTCACCGATTGCAGCCAGCTCTCATGAGTCAGCGAGGGAGGGGCGTTGTACCCTGGGCCCAGATAAAGCGGAGACCGTGTCAATCACGCGGCACACTTCCCACCGTTCGCTGCGATCATTGGGAAAACTGGATGAATCGGCATATTTCCAACGTTTGCAACCACTCACGTCCTCCCCGCATATCCCGTATGTCCCGTGGAGTATGCTGTGCGTGTACCCATTTTGTACCCACAAGCGCGAAGGGCGGACACGATGGGAAGGCAGTCTTTCGGGACGATCGACAAGCGGGGCACCGCCTCGAAGCCACGGTACCGCGCTCGCTTCGATGATCCTACATACACCGGGCCGGGCCGCGCGCCTCGCATCTCAGCGCCGCATACGTTCCCGACGAAGAGGGAGGCGGAGATCTGGTTGGCCGCGCAGTGGTCGGCAATCGCGGCAGGCAGGTGGGAGCACCCCGACGCTGTCGCCGCGCGAGAGGCCGAGCAAGCGCGCCAGCGGTCACTCAGGGGTCTGACGGTCGCCGAGTGGGCCGACGCATGGATCGCCGACCTCGAGCGCACCGTCGCAGCAGGCACACTGCGCAAGCGCAGGTCCAATCTACGCCGTCATATCCTCCCCTACCTCGGCAACCAGGAGCTGACGGCGCTGACACCGGCTTCCCTCTCGCAATGGTGGACCGACCTTGACGCGACGCCTGGCGCGCGAAAAAACGCCTACGAAACCCTCCGCGCCCTCCTCAATACAGCCGCCGCCGACGACCGCACCCTCCTAATCGCCAGCCCACTCCGCATCAAGGGTGCCGCGAGGGAGGCCCGCGTCATCTCGAAATTTCTATACACGCCGACCCAGGTCGCCACGCTCGCCGACGAGATGCCTGCGCCCTATCGTGCGTTGGTCGTCTTGCTGGCGGACGCGGGCCTGCGGATCAATGAGGCGCTCGCGCTCACGCGCTCCTCAATCCTCGAGCGCGAGGACGGTGGCATGAGCGTACGGGTGGAGGCATCGCTGCATCGCGTCGGCAGGCATCTGGAGGCCGGGCCGACGAAAACAGCCGCAGGTGTGCGGACCGTGGCCCTCATGGACTCGACCGCCACCACGATGCGTGCACATCTGCGGGACTATGTCGCGCCAGGCCAGCAAGCGATCCTGTTCCCGGCTCTGAACGGATCCGGGTACGCGCGTGACAAGGCGCTGACTCGGCTCCTGGTGGCCGCACAGGCTCGCGCCGGCATCGAGATACCTGAAGGGCAGACGGGCGGCTGGCATGCGCTCCGCCACTACTCGGCGACTAGGTACGGGCAGGCGGGAGCGACCACGCGCGCTCTGATGGCGCGTTATGGATGGTCTGATCCAGCAATGGCGGCGCGCTATCAGCGCTCGGATGAGGCGTACGAGCTGGAGATGGTCGCCAGAATGGCCGAGCATCAAGCGGCTTCCTTGAGGGGGTGAAGAGGGGTATTGTCACGTGACGCAACATGTTTTTCTGAGGAATATTATTCCCAATCGCAATGAAGAGGAATATTATTCCTCAAAAACATGCCCAAGGTACCGCAGTAGCCTACAGTAGGACAGCTGTCCCAGCCCCGCAGTCCTCGCATGGAGGGGCGCGGGGACAAGCAGCCTTCTCAGCATTGAGCGGATGCGCGTGCTTCTTCGAGGCTGAGCCGATACTGCTCCGCTTCGGGTTCTTCGGTGAACTCGAGGAGGTTTCCGGCGATGTCCTTCAGGGCATCTCGGACCTCTGCGGGGGTTGCGTAGAAGAACTCGCGCCGCGCGTTGATGCGGTTGACGCGTTTGGCTGCGAAGCGGTGGTGAAGCTCGGTTTCGACTCCCACTGCGTCGTCGGAGAAGAACAGGGCGTGGACATCGAAGTTGAATGGCACGGACGCGTCTCCGAGCTCGCGGACGCGGTCCATGGGGTCGAGGCGGCGTGTCATGCCGATCTTGACCATCCGTTCGCCGAAAGACCCGATGTTCGAGATGACGTAGACATAGCCTGCACGGATATTGGCCTCGCGCTTATCGACGTCGTTGATCCCCTTTTCAATTTCGATGATCTGCTGCTTGAGGCGCGCAGTTTCGGCTTCGTCACCGATCTCTTCGACCGTCTTGAGGACGTTGAGATAGTGTTGCCGTTCCTTTTCGAGGCGTTCCCTCTCGGCTTGGAGTTCTCGCTCCGCTTTTGCTTGCTCTCGCAGTTCTGCTTTGCGTTCTTTTTCCAGCTCTTTTTCCAGCTGCTTTGCTTTGAGATGGTCGACTGCGAGTTGCAGTTCTCGAGCGCGGAGTTCCACGTAGTTTGGCTTGATCCTCACGCCGGTGACAGTGCATTGTCGTTCAACAACTTCAGCGGCCTTGAAGATTTTCGCGAGGCTTGCTTCGTAGTTTCGAGCGCTTGCCGCTTCGATGATTGAATCAACCTGTGAGTTGAAAGCCATGAGCGCAAGCCTTGCTGAATCTTTCGCGAGTTTGTTCCGGCCGCTTTTCGTGTGGGGCGGCTCGAAATCATCAAGCGATTCAACTGCGCTATAGCTTCGAACTGCCATTTGTACGTCTTTTCGAAGGTCTCGCAAAGCGGCCGCCAGCTCGACAGAATCCTTTGCAGGGTGATCATACTCAGTGAAACCTGCTTCTTCTAGTTTGACTTGGACGCGCATGGGGTGAAGCTTCTCCTGCAGGGCTGCCTCCTCGTTTATAAGTCGCTCCAAATCAGCACGGATTCCCTGTTCTTGTTCTGCGCATTGGGTGCGAACCTGTTGGAGCGTCTGGCGCGCATGCTCAGCGGCCTGATCTGCTTCCCATGCCGCCTTACCGCCATGGGCATCAACAAATGTCTGGAGGTTTGCCTGGCCAGCCTGCGCAGCCGTGAGTTCGCCGCTAAGCCGAACGAGTTCCTCGGAGAGTCGGGCAATCTCTCCCCTGGCTTCCTGGTACTGCTGTTCCCCAATCGCGAGTCTCCGCTGTAGCTCTGCGATTTGCTTACCGCCGAAAATAGGCATGGCCTCTTCGCCTCCTCATAAGTAATATGACCTGATTCACTGTATCAGTGAGGGGGTTGCGGGACAAGTACTCCCACATGCTGAGCACGAGCACCGCCTCGCCGCGCCTGTCGTTGCCACGCCTCAACAACCCAGGCGGGCAGGTCGAGCTCCTCGGCAATGAGAGCCGGGGCTGGCCCAACGAGACTTTCGGCGCGCGCATACTGGCATGGGGCAATGAATCTCCTGGAGACGCGCTCGTCAATCATTCTCTCGACTCCGAGTAGCTGGGGGCCAGCATCGCCCCGTCTGACATGCTCGAGCTCGTGGGCGAGGACCGGGGCCGCCCACGCGTCCGAGTAGGCCGCCTCGATCCAGATGGTCCGCGCCGCCGGATCCCACAGGCCCCGCGCCCCGTGCAGGCGGGCGCGGGCGACGCGCGCCCCGAGGCCGACGGCCTCCTCCTCGAGCGCGTCGAACGCAGGCGGGAGATGGTGGCGACCTGCTTCCATGCCTCGACGGTAACCCACCGCACACACACCTGGAACCACCCACCAGCGCAAAAGACGAATTGTTCACTTGGCTGCGCCATATGAACAAATACAAAGG
>ERZ772807.174-NODE-174-length-43073-cov-27.729718_pt1 | contig 43073 bp, 37 predicted proteins | sample MGYA00511472_ERZ772807 | MGnify/ENA primary metagenome ERZ772807 (study PRJEB29015, sample SAMEA2737947) | human oral metagenome | biome: human oral; feature: human-associated habitat; material: dental | place: China | collected 2039 ... | reverse complement strand
TGCTCGGGGGTGGGGTGGAGGTAGGTGATCTTGGCGTCCTCGCCGCCGAGCTCGACGATGACGTCGGCCTCGGGATTCTTGACCTGGACGGTGCGGGTCTCGGCGATGACCTCCTGCACGAAGGGCAGGCCCATGAGAGTGGCCAGGTTCAATCCCGCGCTGCCGGTGACGGCGCCGCGCACGACGGCGTTCGGGAAGCGCTCGGCGGCCCCGCTCAGGAGCCGGGTGACCTCGCCGCGCACGTCGGCGTTGTGACGGCGGTACTCGGCCATGAGCGGGGCGGGCGTCTCCTCGCCGGCGCGCTGCTCAGGCATGAGGACGAGCTTGACCGTTGTGGAGCCGACGTCGAGTCCCAGGGTCAGGCGGTCGTCGGCGCCTCGGTCATCGGCCGGGGCGGGCACGGCGCAGGCGTCGGCCGGGGCGGGCACGGCGCAGGCGTCGGCGGCCCGACTGTTTGCGGGGACTGCGGGGATTGCGGTGATGCTGTCGGAGCTCATCATTCATCCTCTCGACTGCGCGCGGACCTCGTCATCGGATCCGGTGGGACGGTATCGATCACCGTCGGCGACGTTCAACGGCGTTGAAATAATCCCGAGTTAGGACTTGAGTCCCAGTCGTTTTCCGTTGGCACGGCGCCGCTGTCGCCGCGCGCCGCGGCCGATCGCGCTGACGGCCCTCAACAATGTTGAATAGCGCACGTTCAATATGACGAAAATGGGGGCGACTGCGGCGCGGTTCGTCGTCGCAGTGAAGACATCCGGAAGATGGAGAATCGTTCTCGGCGAATTCGAGACGGAGCCGCCTGCTCGACATAACCTCGCACCATGAGCAGCGTCACGGGGGTCGCGGAACCGGACCCCGCCGTCCCCCGTCGTCGGGGCCCCCGGTCGTCGGCTGCGGGTTCTGAATCAACGCGTCAGGCGATTCTGGACGCGGCCCGCGACTCGTTCCTCGCCCGCGGGTTCGCCCGCACCACGATCCGCGGGGTCGCCCGCACCGCCGGCGTCGATCCGGCCCTCGTGTCCTACTACTTCGGCACCAAGGGGGACCTCTTCAGCGCATCCATGAATCTGCAGGTTCGGGCCAGCGAGGAGATCGCCAAGATCGTCTCCGGCGACATCCGCACCGCGGGCCCGCGGCTGGTCCGCCTGGCCATGACCACCTGGGACGACTCCGAGGGCGGCGCGACCTTCCATGCGCTCCTGAGGTGGATCGCCACCGACGACTCCGCGCCGAAGGCCGTGCAGACCTACGCCACCGAGCAGATCGCCGGTCCCATCGCCCAGGCCCTCGCACAGGCCGGCGTATCCGTCCCCCACGCCCGCGAGCGCGCCACTCTGGTCGGCTCCCAGATCGTCGGGCTGGCCATGATGCGCTACCTCCTGCGCCTCGATCCGCTGGCGGAGGCGAGCGTCGACCATCTTGTCGAGGTCGTGGGCCCCACCGTCCAGCACTACCTCACCGAGCCGCTCGTCCTGCCCCAGGCGAAGGCGCACGGGGCCAGGCCCGCCCCGGAGCCGACGTCGTCGGGCTCAATCCACGGGGCGGCCGCGGCACACGGGGCGACCGCGAGCCGGGCCCGTCGTGACGCGCCCGACGACCGCCCGCACGTCGGGCGCCGACGCGGCCGCTAGCATGGAGGCGTGATCTTCAAGGCAGTCCGCGAGCGAGCTCCCTACCCGGAGCATGAGCTCTCGGAGCAACGCGACTGGGCCGAGATCCCCCCGCGTCAAGTCCGCCTCGACCAGCTCATCACCACTCGGACCACGCTGGACCTGCGCAACCTCCTCGACGACGACTCGACCTTCTATGGCGATCTGTTCGCGCATGTCGTCTCATGGCACGGCGACCTCTTCCTCGAGACGGGCCTGCACCGGGCCCTGCGCGCCGCCCTTCAGGGCCGGACCGCGATCCACGCCCGAGTCCTGGAGGTCGACGACGCGGGGCGCCCGACCTCTCCTCCTCCGCCGCCGCGGCCCTGACTCGGCCGCCCGTCCATTACCCTGGGGGCGTGAGCAGCTCTCCAGACCCCCGGGCCGAGTACCATCGTCGGCTCAAGCACCGGCAGACCACCGTCATCGGCGGGATGATCACGATCATGGCACTCCTCGTGATCATCTCCTTCTTGGTGTGGTCCGGAGTGCTCCCGGTCCCCTACGATCCCGGCTTCTCCTCCGCGAAGGATGACGCGACGCCGGTGGTCCAGCCGTGTCCGGCCTCGGACACGACGACGAGCGACGTGATCGCGATCCCCGTCAACGTCTACAACGGCTCGGATACGACGGGACTGGCCAGCGGAGTCGCCGATGTGCTGTCCGATGCCGGGATGACCGTGAACAACTCCACCGACTGGCCCAAGGGCCAGTACGACGGGGAGATCGAGCTGACCACCTCGCAGGCCGGACTGACCAACGCATACACCGTGGCCAAGATCTTCACCGGCGACATCATCGTCCAGATCGATGAGACCCAGGAGACCACCGATACCACCGTGAGCATCGTGCTCGGCAACGACTACAAGAACGAGAACGAGATGCTCACCGCGGCGGAGATCGCCCAGATCAAGGCGGGGGACTCCATCACCGCTCCGACCGCCTGCGCCACCGTGACCACGAACCCGACCGCCCCGACGGGCGGCGTCAACGGCTGACGGGGCGGGTGCCCGCCGCCCGGATGGACTTTTCTGGCTGAGATCGACGACGGCGTCGTCGATCTCAGCCAGAAAAGTCCATCTCAGCGCGCACACTGCACATAATGACGCCATGAGCCAGCAGCAGCCCGTCGACATCGACCCGACGCGCATCGTTCCGGAGGGCTTCGTCTTCCCGGGCACCGAGGTCCTCGACCCGCGCGAGATCTTCGCCGGTCCCGGCTACCAGGCGCCGAGGCAGCGGACCGACCCGGTCGCCACCATCAGCCTCATCCTGACCGTGCTCGCTCCAGTGCCCTTCCTCGGAGCACTCGCCGCACTGAGCGGGTGGTGGGCGCTGCGTCGCCTGCGGGGGAGCTACGCCACGGGGCACGCCCAGGCGTGGCTGGGCGTCATCGTCGGCTCCGCGACGACCGTCGGGTGGCTGTGGATGTGGTGGATCACCTCGTATACGGCCTGATGTGCGCCGTGCACGGCCTGACGCACGACGCGGTGTCATGATGCACGCTCCGATGCAGGATCAGAGCGTGTCCCGAGGCTCGTGAGATGTTTCTGAGACATGACCGTCGAACCCCCTAAGCTGGCAGGATGAAGCCCTTCATCATGGTGTCGACCCGCCCCGAGTTCGAGGCGGCGCAGAACGAGTATGAGTCCTTCCTCATCCAGAGCGGCCTGCGACGAGAGGATCTCCACCACGTGCTCCTCGAAGAAGTCGACTTCCTGGATGCCTTCACCGCCGGGGACGTCTCCGGCGTACTCATCGGCGGCAGCCCTTACAACGTCTCCACGCCGCAGAGCGCCAAGACCCGCTCGCAGATGCGCGTTGAGGCTCAGGTCTGCGAACTGCTGGCGGTGGCGCTCAAGGAGGGGGTGCCGGTGCTCGCCACGGGCTTCGGACTGGAGGTCCTCGCCGGCTACCTCGGCGCCTCGACCTCCCGGGAGTTCGGCGAGGAGCTCGGCGCCACCGAGATCTTCGTGACCGCCGAGGGACGCGACGACCCGTTGCTGGAGGGTCTTCCCCAGACCTTCACCGCGCTGGTCGGCCACCACGAGGGGGTCGGCGATGTCCCGGCCCATGCGACCCTGCTGGCCTCCTCGCCCGACTGCCCCGTCCAGATGATCCGGGTGGGTGCGGCGGTGTACGGCAGCCAGTTCAATCCCGAACTCGACGCGGAGCGCTTCGCTCAGCGGGTCGCGGTGTACTCCGACGCCGGCTACGGCGAGCCCGGGACGATCGAGGGCATCGTGTCCGAGGCCCGAAGCCAGTCCGAGCATGTGGCCGGACGGGTGATCCGCAACTTCGTGACTCACTTCTCGCGCGACTGATCGCGCGCTACCGGGTGGCGGCCCGGCGCTCCCAGGATCTCGCGATCTCATCACCCCCGAGGGGCCGATTCGTCTAAGTCGGCCTTAGTCTCCTCCCCATTCATGGCGCGGCCCATCCGTCCCGGGACTGGCCGTCACCGGGGCCGACGGTGTAGACCGGATGCCATGAGTGAGCCGAGCAGCGCTGTGGACGCCGTCGTCCGACTCATGGCCGGGCGGCGTACGCTCGCGGTGACGGGGGCGGGGATTTCCACCGACGCCGGCATCCCCGATTACCGAGGCGTGGGGACGACGCCGGTCGACCCGGTGGACTACGACCAGTTCGTCTCCGACCCGGTGTGGTACCGGTGGGTGTGGGCCCGCAATCACGCCACGTGGCGGCTTCTCGAGCCGCTGTCCCCGACACCGGGGCACACCGCTCTGGCCCGTCTGGAGGAGGCGGGGCTGGTCACCGGCGTCGCCACCCAGAATGTGGACCGACTCCACTCGCGGGCCGGTCAACGCACCGTCTGGGAGCTGCACGGCGCCTACGACCGGGTCGTATGTCTGCGGTGCGGGCGCGTCACGCCCCGCGCCGAGCTGGACGAACGGTTGGCAGCGGCCAACCCCGACTACCCGCGCGAGAGCGACCCGGCGCGCATCGCGATCACACCGGAGGCCGATCGGGCGTCCGCCGAGGCCTGCGACTTCGAAGCGGTGGTCTGCGAGGCGTGCGGCGGTCTGCTCAAGCCCGACATCGTCTTCTTCGGCGAGAGCCTGCCCGCGGCCATGGGCGAGGCGATGGAGGCCGCCGGGGCGTGCGACGTCGTCCTGGTGGCGGGCACGAGTCTGGCCGTGCTCACCGGGCTGTGGATCGTGCGCCAGGCGCTGGCGCACGGCGCCGAGCTCATCGTCATCAACCGGGGGCCGACCGCTGTCGACGAGTTGGCGGGGGTGCACGTGCACAGCGGGACGAGTCAGGCGCTGGCGCCGATCGCGCAGGCGCTCACCTGACCCCGCGCCCCCTCTCCGCCTCCTCCTGGCGTCGAGATCGACATTCTCGTACGAGGTCGACGACGCCGTCGTCAACCTCGGCCCGCAATGTCGATCTCGGCGGGGCCAGCGGCGAAGAGGGGGGAGGCGCCGGAGGTAGGGCGAGAGCTCCCTCCGCGAGGGCTCCACAAGCGTCCTCGAAGCCCCCGGCCCATCCGCCCTGTGGAGCCCATAGGCGCGCAGAGAACGTCCAGCCCCATCATGAGTCAGTGAATTCCGACGTCCTGACCCCGCGCCCTGCACGCGGCACCAGCGGTCCCGCGCCAACGGCCCGCCTGTCCTCCGAGTGCGCCGACCTCGGCTGGCCGCGTCCCGAGCGCGACCCCACGTGGCACAGGGTCGCCCCCGGCGTCTACGTCCCCGCCGGCGATTGGCATCGAACGAGTGACGACAACCGTCACCTCGCGCTGGTCGACGCCGCCGTCCGCAAGCACGGAGGCCTCGTCCTCGCCGGCGCCTCCGCCGCGCTTGCGCTCGGACTGCCCGTCGTCGGCCGTCTGCCCGAGCGCGTCCAGTGCCTCGGGGGACGCAACGAGCGCAGGCGCACCTCCCTTCTGAGACGACACGCCCGCCAGGGCTCCCTCACCGCCCTCGTCGGAACGCAGCCCGCCACCGACGCCGCCACGACATGTGTCGATCTGGCTCGCTGGGGCGGCCTCGTCCAGGGCGTGTGCGCCATGGACCACGCCCTGCGCTATCGACTGTGCACACGCGAGGAACTCACCGCCGCCCTCGATCGGCTCCCCGCCGGCGCCCGCGGTCTGCGCGTCGCCCGCACCGCCGTGCGCCTGGCTGATCCCTCGTCCGAGTCGCCCGGGGAGTCGCTCTCGCGGGTGCGAATGTGGCAGGCGCGCATTCCGCGCCCCGTCCTCCAGTATGAGGTCCGCACCGAGGTCGGTCTCGCACGAACCGACTACTTCTGGCCCGAAAGCATCGTCCAGCCTCACCCGGTCTCGGAGTTCGACGGCGAGGCCAAGTATCACCGGGAGACTTACGGGCGTGCCACTGAGGAGACGGTCCTCAAGGAGCATAGGCGCGAGCGGGCGCTGTGGCGTCTGGGCTACCCGGTGGCGCGGTGGACGTGGCGCGATGCCTGGTACAACCACGGCGCCCGGATGCTCGCCGAACTCGCCGTCGTCGGCGTTCGGCCCGGCACCACCAGGTGGTAGCCCCCCCGCCTCCTCTCCGTCGAGATTGACATTGTGGGCCGAGGTTGACGACGGCGTCGTCGACCTCGTACGAAAATGTCGATCTCGGTGCCGGGAGGGCGATCCCGACCGGCTCAGGACAGGTCGGCGAGCTCGGCCGGGACGTCGGCGAGGGCCTGCTCGATCGGGGTGTCGCCGTCGCGGAAGGGGATGACCCTGCCGATGGTCGCGGGCTCGGTGAGGGCCGCGGCGACCACCGCGGCGACGTTGGCCCGCGAGGTCGGCCCGGAGGCGCCGGCCTCCAGGCGTCCGACGTCGATGCGGCCCGTCGGCTCCTGAAGCGTCAGCGTGCCCGGCCCCACGATGGTCCAGTCCAGCCCCGTGGTCTGCAGGTGGCGATCGGCGGCCAGCTTGGCCTGTGCGTAGGCGTGCAACGGGTGGTCGGCGGCGAGGGGCTCGCCCCCGTGGGAGCCGATCCAGGAGATCATGATGTAGCGGGACGCCTCGGCGGCACGCGCGGCCTCCATGGAACGGATGGCGGCGCGACGGTCGACGGCGTCGGTGCGCGCGGGTCCTCCCTTGCCGCCGGCCCCGGCGGACCAGACGACGGCGTCAGCCCCCTTGAGGGCCGCGGCGAGCTCGGTCTCAGTGGCCTCCTCGACGGACAGGCCCAGGGGCGTGGCCCCGGTGGCGCTGACGTCAGCCGCCTGAGTGGGATCGCGGATGAGGGAGATGACCTCGTCCCCCCGGGCGGCGAGCAGTTCGGCCAGGAGGAGCGCGACTTTGCCGTGGCCTCCGATGATGACGATGCGGGACATGACGATCCTTTCGACGACTAGGGATCTTCGGATCTTCCCGGCGTCAACCAACCGTCGGGCCTGACAATTCCCGCTGGCCGGATCCGGCCCGTCCGGCCGCTCACGGGCCATCGCGCCAGACGGTCGGCGGGCTCTCAGGAGCGGGCGTAGTGCTCGGCGAAGTTGCGCAGGACGGCCCAGGACTGACTGACGTCCTGGACCCGGGTCCAGGCCTGGACGGCCGGCAGCTCGTCCGGGTCGAAGTAGCCGTGGTCGGCGTAGAAGGCCTGCCGGTGAGCGAAGGCCTCGCCGTCGAGCTCGGGGTGGAACTGCGTGGCGTAGAGATTGGTCCTCATGCGGAGCATCTGGACCGGGCAGGGCCGGGAGGTCGCCAGGACGACAGCACCGGGCGGGGGCGTGAGGATGGCGTCGTTGTGCGCGACGAAGGCCTGGAAGGTCGGCGTCATGCCCGCGCACAGCGGGTCGGCCAGACCGGCCGCGGTCAGGGTGATCTCGGGGGCGCCGACCTCCTCGGCGTAGGTGTCGTCGATGACGGCGCCCTGGTGACGGGCAAGGGTGCCGATGCCGTAGCAGGCCCCGAGGAAGGGGAAGTCGGTGGCGACGACGCGGTCGAGCAGAGCCGCGAACTCGGCCTCGACACGTCGCTGCGTGGCGGTCTTCGCGTACTCGGGCGTGGTGGTGTTGAAGGGGGAGCCGCCCACCATGATGCCGGAGTACGCGTCCAGATCGATATCGGGCATGGGAGCCGACTCCAGGCGAACGCGACGCAGGTCCCTCTCCTGCAGGCCGGTACGGGTGAGAAAGGCTTCGTACTCGGCATCCGCCGGGGCGTCGTCGTCTCGGGTGGCGAGCAGGATGAAGGGCTTCACGAGCGCACTTTAGCGGTAGCCCGAGCACGGGGACCGTCGATCCCGATGAGCGGGAGGAGGGGCGGCGCAGACCCCCTCGGGCGGGCCCTCGTCACGAGCGATCGGCGGCAGGAGGCGGGAGCCGGTGGTCGGCGCAGCCGTCAGTACGGATCGATGCGGATCAGTGCAGGCCGGTCAGGACGGTCTCGACCGCGGCGCGGACGACGTCGGGTGCCGGCACCCGGATGAGTCCGGCGCTGTGCGCGCCCGCCCGATGCTCGGCGCGTCGTCCGGTGGTGACGGGTCTTCCGGCGGACTGATCGGCGATGGCATCGACATAGGCCAGCCCGGCGACGCGGACTCCCCGGGAGGCCAGGGCCATGGCCTCGGCGACGGAGTCGGTGACGACGCCGTCGGCGCCGAGCGCGGCGAGCACGCCGGCCTCGGCGCGGGTGGGGCGCAGCGGCCCCGGGGCGAGAGCCAGGACTCCGGGCTCGCGCACGCCGTCGAGAGCGGACAGTCGTGCGGTGAGATCCTCGTCCCAGGCGGCCTCGATGACGCCGAGAGCGGGGAACAGCGGCGCACCGGCGAGATTGAGGTGGTCGCCGACGGGGAGGAAGTCCCCTGGCTCGACGCCGCCGAGGCCGGTCGCGCGGGTGATGAGCAGCGCGGCGCGCACACGAGCGGCGGCGGTGCGGGCGAAGGCGGTGGTACGGCGAGCGGGTTTGCCCTCGAACAGGGAGGTGCGGCCGCGTGCGATGAGAATGCTGAGGCCGTCGTGCTCGTAGGATTGGAGGGAGTCCTCCAATCCTGTGAGACTCGGCGCGGACACGCCCGGAAGGAAGGACAGCCGCACGCTGGAGGCCGGGCGCCCCCAGGCTTCCCTGAGCTCGGTGAGGAAAAAAGGCTCGGCGATGACGAGGAGATCGTGCTGAGGGCGGCCGGTGGCCAGGAGGATCGATGCTCCGGCGGGATCGTCGTCCCAGGGCGCGGTTTTTGGTTGTGCGGTCACACGACCTCCCTCTGCTCGCGTGCGGTTCCGATAGGTAAAGCCTACCGGTTCCCTCGCCAGAGGGTGTTTCTCCCAGGAAAAGAAGAGGGGAGCACGATCCGATCGTCTTCTCGACCCTCTCAGCCCACCATCCGCTCAGCGGTCACTCATCGGCCGTGCGATCACATAGTCCGGTCGTAGTAGAAACGGGCCGTTCCGACAACGACCGAGTACGCGAAGGCTGCCACTTTGATGAACAAGGATATCGGAAGTGATGTGAAAGATACCACGAAAAGAATGAGCATGATCGGCAAGGCCGTCCTGCCGGCGACCACCCACATCTTCTGCTTGACCGCCCTGTCCCGCTCGTCCCACACGCCGTCCATCTCGCGGCTGAGCATGGTGTCGTGGCCGCGACGCCCCCTCACGAGCAGGAGGATCAGCACGATCGCCGCAGCGAGAAGGCCGATGGCTCCGCCGAGCGCGGCGGACCGGGCCTGATCGTCGGCGAGTCGCGGTCGGAGAATGAGAAGCGCCGCCGCGACGACGACGCAGGCGACGAGATACACGCGCTCCCAGAAAGCCCTGCGACGCCGCCCGCGCTCAGCAGAAGACGCGGAGGCCGGAGCCGTAGCCGGGGGTCGACTCTCCGGTATCTCAGGCATGGAAGATCTCCTCGACGGCGCGCCCGAAGAAGCGCGCAATGGCGATGGCGAGCGGTAATGAGGGATCGTACTTCCCCTTCTCGATGGAGTTGACGCTCTGGCGCGAGACACCGAGGGCCTTGCCCAGCTGCGCCTGAGTGAGCCCCTTCTCCTCACGCAGCGCGCGCACGTCATTCTCCACGCCGGCCTCCTTCACCGCTGGGACCGATCGTAGCGAAGACGACGCAGGACGAGCGCGGCACCGGCGACGAGGAGACCGGCGGCCACCACGGTGCTCCATCGACCCGGGAAGAAAAGCGGATCGCGATTGGCGACGACGCGAGAGGCGGTCGGGAGCAGCAGGCCGGCGCACTCGATCAGCCCTTCCCGGCGGGTGCCGGGAAGGGCGCCGCGGACGCGCATGACTCAGTCCTCGGCCGGCCAGTTTGCGGAGCGGACGGCCGCGGAGCGCCGGGCGCGGGAGAGCGAGCTCCTCACGACGTCGATCATGACGACGGCGAATCCGACGATGACCAGGCCCGCGGCGAGCCCCATGAGGAAGTAGTGGTCGAGCAGGGCGCCGATGAGCAGAGAGATCAGGCCGACGCCGAGGATGACGGCGGCGATCCTGGCGGACAGGGACATCTCGCGAATGGTGGCGAAGGGCTTCATGACTGTTCTCCTCACTCCTGTGCGCCGCGCCGCGGGATCGAGGCCCGTCAGCACGTGTCGCGTTTCCTTGACATGAAAAGTGTGCTTGACATCGACAATCTTGTCAAGCTTGCTTGGCAACGGGGCTCGCCCGACCCCGCCCGCCTTCGTCGAGATCGGTTCAGTTCCGGCTCGAGATCGGTTCAGTTCCGGCTCGAGATCGGTTCGGTTGTCGTGGCTGTGCGGTGAGGCGGTTCGCGACGGGGCCGGTGGTGATGGGTGGTCGGTGGTGGTTGTCGGACGGACGTGCTGTGCGGCTTGCGGTCGGGGTGGGTGGCCGTGGTCGGGGTGTGGGGGTGATGGGTCGGGTGGGGTCTGGTGCGGTGGGAGGGTCGTGCGGTGGTGCCGTTGCTCGTGCGGTCGTACGTCCGACGGGGCCGGCGGCCGTTACCTCGGGCCGGTCGTACCCGGGTTCGCGCGGTCGTACATGAATGCGCGTGGTCGTACGCTGCGGCGCCGGGTCGTACTGTAGGGGGGCTTTAAGGTACGACCGCGCGAGCCCGGGTACGACCTCGTGGATCTGGGTACGACCGTGCGGCGTCGGGTACGACCCCGCGGTGCTGGTTGGGCCCGGCGCGGCGTGGCCCGGCGCTCGTGGGGAACGACTCCCGCCGGCGCACGGCCTCGTTCCCGTCGAGGTCGACATTTCGGCGCGAGTCCGACGACGCCGCCGTCGGACTCGCACCGAAAAGCCCGCCTCGCGGCCCCGGCCCCCCGGGCGCGCCGCCGTCGAACCGATCTCGGTGCGGAACTGAACCGATCTCGACGCGGAACTCGACCGATCTCGACGCGGAACTCGACCGATCTCGATGAGGGGGCGAAGGGGAGAACATCGCCGTCGACCACAATGAGTGCGTGGACCGAACCGCGCCCGACCCGCTCGCCCGGCTACTCGCCGCTCCTCCTCCGCTGCCCGCCAGGGAAGCCCTCCCCCGACTCCGCGAGCTGCTGACCGGCGTTCCGGCGCGCGGAGTCGTCGTCGCCGCTCCGCCCGGCACCGGCAAGACCACCCTCGTCCCGCCCCTGGTCGCCCAGGTCCTCACCGCCCCGGCCGGTGACCGGCGCATCATCGTCACCCAGCCCCGGCGCGTCGCCGCACGCGCCGCCGCACGACGCCTGGCGGCTCTGCTCGACGAGCCTCTCGGGGCGACCATCGGCTACGCGGTGCGCGGAGAGCGGAGAACCGGCCCGCGCACGCGCGTCGAGATCGTCACCGCCGGGCTGCTGCTGCGCCGTCTGCAGGCCGACCCCGACCTGCCCGGCGTGACCGCCGTCGTCCTGGACGAGGTGCACGAGCGCTCCCTGGAGTCCGACCTGCTCCTGGCCCTCCTCCTGGACGCCCGGGCGCTGCACGAGGACCTGACGATCATCGCCATGTCCGCCACCGCCGACCTCGAACGCCTGCCCGCCCTGCTCGGCGGCCCCGACAGACCTGCCACCGACCCCGGCGATTCCGGCACCCCCGGCCCGGAGGCCCCCGACGCCGTCCGGTCGGCCACGGCCGGCCCCACGGCGCCCGTCGTCTCGGTCGGCGACCCGCTCCACCCTATCGAGGAGGTGTGGACGCCCCCGCCGCCGCGCGCGCCCCGCCTGGGCCCGCGCGGCGTGCCACGGGAGTTCCTGGCCCACGTCGCCGCCACTGTGAGGCGCGCCCTGACGGAGCGCACCGGCGACGTGCTCGCCTTCCTGCCCGGGGTCCGGGAGGTCGACGACGTCGTGAGCCGCCTGCGCGAGTCTCCGTCGTCGGACGTTGACATCCTGCCGCTCCACGGACGACTGAGCGCCGGTGCGCAGGACGCCGCTCTGGCGCCCTCGCCGCCGGGCCGCCGACGCGTGGTCGTGGCCACGAACGTCGCCGAGTCCTCCCTGACCGTGCCCGGAGTGCGCGTCGTCGTCGATGCGACACTGGCCCGGCGACCGCACCTGGACGTCGCTCACGGCATGTCGGGCCTGGTGACGGTCGGAGAGTCCCGCTCGGCGGGCATCCAGCGCGCCGGGCGCGCGGGGCGCGAGGGCCCCGGCGCCGTCTACCGCTGCTGCTCGCCGGTGGATTGGGCACGTGCGCCGCAGGCGCCCACACCGGAGATCCTGTCCGCCGACCTGACCCGCGTCGCCCTCGAACTCGCGGTGTGGGGCGCACCGGGAGGAGCCGACCTGGCCTGGATCGATCCGCCACCCGCCCCGGCCATGGAAGCCGCTCACCGCACGTTGACGCACCTGGGCCTGCTCAACGGCGGCGCGGGGGCCAGCGCATCACCACTGTCGGCGACCGCGCTCGGGCGCGCCGTGGCTCGGATCCCAACCGAGGTCCGCCTGGCTCGCGCCCTGCTGATCGCCCGCGGGATCATGGGAGCCAAGCGGGCCGCCGAGGCGACCGCCCTCCTCAGCACCGGCCTGCGACCGCCCGGAGGAGACCTGACCGCGCTGGCGCGCAGCGTGCGTGACGGCGGCACGCACACGGGCATGTGGAGGGCCGAGGCCCGCCGCCTGGAGCGAGCGGCCGAGCGCCTCGGCGCCCGGGACGCGTCCCTCGACGCCGCGACCGCCACACCCCCGACCGCCACGCCCACCACCCTGGCCGAGGCGGTCGCCCTGGTGTCGGCGCTCGCCCGTCCCGAGTGGATCGCTCATCGTCGCGGCCCGCGGCCCGCAGCCGGGTCACAGGCCTCCTACGCGAGCGTCGGCGGCGCGGGCCTGCGCACCGCGCGAGCATCCGTCCTGGGCTCATCGCCCTGGCTGGCCGTGGCCGACGTCGATGCCGCGCTCGGCCGCGGAGAGGCGGTCGTGCGGGCCGCGGCGCCGATCGACGAGGCTCTCGCCCTGAGCGTCGGCGAGCCGTGGCTCGTCGAGGAGGACCGGACCGTGTGGGTCCGGGGCCGGCTCCGCTCCGAGCGACGACGGCGCCTGGGCGCGATCATCCTGACGACGACGCCGGGCGGCACGCCGTCACCGGGCGCCGCGACCGACGCCGTCGCCGAGGCGTGCCGAACCGAGGGGCTCGACGTCCTGCCGTGGGGAGAGGCCGCCGAGCTGCGGGCGCGCCTGGCCCTGCTCAACCGCGAGCTGGGCGAGCCGTGGCCCGCGATGGACGACGGCGCGCTCCTGGACCGGGCCGAGCAGTGGCTGCTGCCCGCGGTCGAGGCCCTCGCCGCCTCCGGGAGGCGATTCGATCTGAGGCGGCTCGACGTCGGCGCGGCACTGCGGGCGCTGCTGCCGTGGCCGGAGGCGTCCGGCCTCGACGAGCTCGCGCCGCAGCGCATCGAGGTGCCGTCGGGCTCGCGCATACGGGTGTCCTACGTCGGCGAGCAGGGCGAGGCGCTCCAGCGGCCGGTGCTGGCGGTGCGCGTGCAGGAGTGCTTCGGCTGGGCGGACACGCCCCGAGTGGCGGACGACCGGGTACCGGTGCTGATCCACCTGCTGTCCCCGGCGGGGCGGCCGGTCGCGGTGACCGACGACCTGCGCTCGTTCTGGACCGGACCCTATCGGCAGGTGCGCGCGGAGATGCGGGGCAGGTATCCCAGGCACGCCTGGCCCGAGAACCCGTTGTCGGCGCCGGCGACCCGTGGCGCACGGCGACGCGGCTGAGGCCCCGGCGCCCGGGGCCGGTCCGTCGGGGCCCGGGGGCGGACCGCCGCCAGGCGCTGGAGCTCCAGCAGGGCCGGGCTCAGGACGGCGATGTCGACCAGGGCGCGCCGGCCGGACCTGCCGCCCGGAGCTGGAGCCCCGACAGGGGCCGAGTCGTCGCCGGGGGCACTACACTGGCAAAACGACCGGCACTGACCAATCGCGCACTCCGTAGAGGCACCGAAGAAGAGGAACCGAAAAGAACGAGATGGCCACTTTCCGACGCCAGCTGCAGAGCGCCCCTCCCAGCCCCGGGAGCGTGGGCCCCCGGGCACTGTGGCTCTCCTTCGAGCGCCACCACCATCGGATCATGGTGCGCACCGTCGCGGGCGGCGCCAACTACGTGGCCCACAAGATCGATACCGCGGGGTCGCCGGACATCCTCGGCACCGTCGCCGGCAACGACTCGGTCATCGTCATCTGCGCCGACTCGGAGGCGGCCATCGAGCTCACCGCGCGCCTGAGCGACATCCTCTCACCCGCACCGGGACTTTAGTCCTAGCGTAAGTCATACATATTTATTCATCAATCAACACATCTCGGCCGTCCACCCCCCTCTTCCAGAGGAGTCTCATGCGGCGATGATGCATAAAAGGATTCTTATGCATCATCGATTCAATAAATTAACGACGCCAGACCCGGAGACACCGCCCCCAGCGCCCCCTACACTCGTGGTGTCAAATAAGTAGTTCCACAAAGGGGCGGAACATGGCATCAGAATCGTCCAACGATTCATCCACTAAGGATCAGTCATCATCGCCGGCGAAGGTCTCACTGGCTGTTCTCACCGCACTCGTCATCGGCTCGATGATCGGCGGGGGGATATTCAATCTCCCGAAGCAGATGGCCGCCGCAGCGGCGCCCGGTCCTCTCATCATAGGGTGGCTCATCACCGGGGTCGGAATGCTCATGCTGGCAAAGGTCTTCCAAGGCCTGGCCGTGCAGCGGCCCGACATCGACGCAGGCGTCTACGGCTACGCAAAGGAAGGATTCGGCAACTACCTGGGATTCTCCTCGGCCTGGGGATACTGGGTCAGCGCCTGGATGGGCAACGTCGGATACCTCGTCTTCCTCATGACGGCGATCGGGGTCTTCCTCCCGGGCTTCGGGGAGGGCACCACGCTGCTGGCGACCATCGTCTCCTCGGTGCTCCTGTGGCTCTACCACCTGCTCATCATGCGCGGCATCCGCGAGACGGCCGTCCTCAACGTCGTCGTCACCGTCGCCAAGATCGTGCCCCTGGTCGTCTTCGTCATCATCGGGGTGATCGCTTTCAAGCTCGATACCTTCACCGCCGACTTCTGGGGGAGCAGCAGCGACCTGGGCACCACGCTCACCCAGGTCAAGGCCATGATGCTGGTGACGGTCTGGGTGTTCATCGGGGTCGAGGGCGCCTCCGTCTTCTCCGAGCGCGCCCGTGAGCGCCGCGACGTCGGCCGCGCCACCATCACCGGCTTCGCCTCGGTGCTCGCCCTCCTGCTGCTCGTCAACCTCCTGAGCTACGGCATCGCGCCCCGCGAGGACATCGCCGAGCTGGACGACCCCTCGATGAGCGGCGTGCTGACCGAGGCCGTCGGCCCGTGGGGCGCCAAGTTCATCGCCGCCGGCCTGGCCATCTCCCTGATCGGCGCCCTCCTGTCCTGGTTCCTCATGTGCGCGGAGATCCTGCGCGTGCCCGCGCTCGACGGCACCATGCCGCGCTGGTTCTCCCGGGAGAACAAAAACGGCACGCCGGTGGGCGCGATGTGGCTGACCAGCGGGATGATCCAGCTCGTCCTCATCTGGACGTACTTCGTCGGGTCGAACTATACCCGCCTCATCCTTCTGGCATCCGCGCTCATCCTCATCCCCTACCTGTTCTCAGCGGCGTTCCATCTCATCAACTCTTTCCGCAACCGCGAGAGGAGCGGAATCGGGAATATCATCATCGGCACCCTCGGGACCGCGTACGCGATCTGGCTCCTGTACGCGGCCGGACCGACCTACCTCTTGTTCGTGGGCCTGTTCTACCTGGCGGGAACGCCCTTCTACATCGTCGCCCGGAAGCAGGCCGGGGAGAAGATCTTCACCACAATCGACTGGATCGTCCTCGCTATCTTCTCATTGACCTCGGTATACGCGATCTACGGACTGTACATGGGATTCTACGCGGATGCCCTCTCCGGCTGATGCCGAACGGCCTGGCGCCCGCTCGATAACGACTGGCGACAGGCGGCAGGAAACAGAAAACAACCGATCGATTCACGAAAGGACATCATGAGTACCTCAACCACCGGAGTCTGGTCCGAGGCCGGAAAGCTTCGCACCGTCATGGTCTGCGCACCCGGACGGGCGCACTCCTTCCTCACCCCCTCGAACTGTCATGACCTCCTCTTCGACGACATCCTCGACGTCGAGCGGGCCCGCACGGACCACGCGGACTTCGTCTCCCTCATGCGCGAGCGCGGCATCACGGTGCTGGAGTTCGGCTCCCTGCTCACCGACGTCCTCGACGTCCCCGAGCACCGCGCCTGGATCCTCGACCGCCGCGTCACCAGGGCGACCATGGGCGTGGGGGTCGCGGAGGGCCTGCGCGGCTGGATGGACGAGATGCCCAGCAGCGAGCTGTGCGACTACCTGATCGGCGGGCTCTCGTCGGACGAGGTCCCCGAGGACGTCCTGGGCACCGGCATCGCGCCGTACCACGTGGGCACCGACGAGCCGGAGATGCTCATCGCCCCCCTACCCAACTCGATCTTCACCCGCGACTCCTCCGCCTGGCTCTACCAGGGCCTGTCGCTCAGCTCGATGTTCTGGTCCGCCCGCAAGCGGGAGACCATGCTCGTCAAGGCGGTCTACCAGTTCCACCCCATCTTCACCGCCAGGCAGTTCCCCATCTGGTTCGACGCCGCCGAGGGCGACCAGGGGCACTCCTTCATCGAGGGCGGCGACATCATGCCGATCGGCAACGGCGTCGTCCTGGTCGGCATGGGCGAGCGCTCGACCTACCAGGCCGTCAGCCGTCTGGCCCACGGGCTGTTCGAGCAGGGAGGGGCCGAGCGCGTCATCGCCGCCCGCATGCCGCGCGACCGCTCCACCATGCACCTCGACACCATCTTCACGTTCTGCTCCGAGGACGTCGTCAACATCTACGAGCCCGTGGTCTCCAACCTCACCAGCTTCTCCCTCGAGCCCTCGGACACGGAGCCGGGAGGCATCAAGGTCAGGCACGAGGAGGCCGCCTTCCTCGACGTCGTCGGCAAGGCGCTGGGCACCGACCTCCACCCGGTGGCATCTCCGGCGGGCCGGCTGGGCGCCGCGCGCGAGCAGTGGGACGACGGCAATAACGTCGTCGCCCTCGAACCCGGCGTCGTCGTCGCCTACGACCGGAACTACGGCATCAATTCCGCCCTGCGCAAGGCCGGCATCGAGGTGCTCGAGATTCCCGCGGCCGAGCTCGGTCGCGGTCGCGGAGGCGGTCACTGTATGACGTGTCCTGTTGATCGTGATGCGGTTGTCTACTGAGTGGTCGTCGTTCGTCGTCGCTCGTTGTTGGTTTTGTCGTCTGTTCGTCTGTTTCACTGGTTTTCGAGGAGTTCTTCATGTGCGTGTCGTTGTTGGGTCGTAGTTTCCTGCGGGAGCTGGACTTCAGTGCCCGGGAGTGGGAGTCCCTGCTGGATCTGGCGGCGCGGTTGAAAGCCGACAAGAAAGCGGGCCGCGAGGTGCAGTGCCTGCAGGGACGCAATATCGCGTTGATCTTCGAGAAGACCTCCACGCGCACGCGCTGCTCCTTCGAGGTCGCCGCCTACGACCAGGGAGCCCGGGTGACCTACCTGGACCCCGCCGGCTCCCAGCTGGGCCACAAGGAGTCGGTGGCCGACACCGCCCGGGTGCTGGGCCGCTTCTACGACGGCATCGAGTTCCGCGGCAAGAAGCAGGAGCACGTCCAGGCCCTGGCCGACCTGTCGGGCGTGCCGGTGTGGAACGGCCTGACCGACCAGTGGCACCCCACCCAGATGCTCGCCGACCAGCTGACCATGATCGAGCACGCCGGCCGCCCCCTGAACGAGATCTCCTTGGCCTACCTGGGCGACGCCCGCAACAACGTGGCCAACTCCCTGCTCATCGCCGGCGCCCTGATGGGCATGGACGTGCGCATGGTGGGACCGGCCGAGCTGCAGACGCCTCCCGAGGTCGTCGCCCAGGCCCACAAGCTGGCCAAGACCAGCGGAGCCCGCATCACCATCACCGACGACCCCGCCACCGGCGTGCGCGGAGCCGACTTCCTGTACACCGACGTGTGGGTCTCCATGGGCGAGCCCAAAGAGGTCTGGGACTCCCGCATCGCCCTGCTGCGCCCCTACCAGGTCAACGCCTCCCTGGTGAAAGCCACCGCCAACCCCGACGTGAAGTTCCTCCACTGCCTGCCCGCCTTCCACGACCGGGCCACCACCGTGGGCCAGGACATCTACGACAAGACCGGCATGAACGGCCTGGAGGTCACCGACGACGTCTTCGAGACCAGCACCAACGCCGCCTTCGACCAGGCCGAGAACCGCATGCACACCATCAAGGCCGTCATGGTCGCCACCCTGGCCGATCCCCCCTACCCCACCACCGGCGGGGAGAACCGGAAGGAGGACGCCCGATGAGAATCGTGGCAGCCCTGGGCGGCAACGCCCTGCTGCGCCGCGGCGACAAGCCCGACGCCGACACCCAGATCCGCAACGTCCAGACCGCCGCCGCCCAGCTGGCCGCACTGGCCGCCGACCACGAGCTGGTCATCACCCACGGCAACGGCCCCCAGGTCGGCGTCCTGGCCCTGCAGTCCGCCAACGACCAGCGCCTGAGCGCCCCCTACCCCTTCGACACCCTGGGCGCCCAGACCCAGGGCATGATCGGCTACTGGCTCCTCCAGGCCATGCAGAACGCCCTGCCCGGCCGCCAGGTCGCCTCCATGATCAACCAGACCCTCGTCCTGGCCGACGACCCCGCCCTGGACAACCCCACCAAATTCGTCGGCGAGGTCTACACCCGCCAACAAGCCGACGACCTGACCGACCAACGCGGCTGGACCCTCAAACCCGACGGCCCCCACTGGCGCCGCGTCGTAGGCTCCCCCCAACCCCAACGCGTCATCGAGACCCGCCTGATCCGCACCCTGCTGCACACCGGCGCCATCGTCATCTGCGCCGGCGGAGGCGGCGTCCCCGTCATCCGCAACACCCACGGACGACTCCAAGGCATCGAAGCCGTCATCGACAAGGACCTGACCGCCGCCACCCTCGCCGAACACCTCGAAGCCGACGCCCTGCTCATCCTCACCGACGTCGACGGCGTCTACACCCACTACGGCACACCCCACCAACAACACATCCCCCGCGCCACACCCGCCACCCTCAGAGCCCTCAACCCACCCGCCGGCTCCATGGGACCCAAAGTCGAAGCCGCATGCCGCTTCGTCGAACTCACCGGAGACATCGCCGCCATCGGCCGACTCCAAGACGCCCACACCATCCTCAACGGCACCACCGGCACCATCATCACCCCCGCCGGCAACTACGGCCACCCCAACGACCTCCAACCACCGGCATCCGAGTAGATTGACACTCGCATTCGCCGAGCCCGACCATCGCGACGGCATCCGTCCTTCGAGGAGGTGGTGAGAGCCGTCAACCGCACATGACCACACACCCGGGTTCGATGATCGCAACGGTCACGCACATGTTCGTGAAAGCCTTCGAGGGATCTTCCGGGTTTCCCTCAGGAGCGAAGGCGACTGTCGAACCGCAGGCGTATTCAACTGCCTCAACTCACGTCACACAACCAGCACAAAGGAGTGACTCACTCATGGCGAAGATCGTCAACTCATGGAATGACTTCGACCCGCTCAAGCACGTCATCGTCGGACGTGCGGACTTCTCGGTCATCCCGCCCGAGGAGCCGGCCACATCGGAGAAGGTGCCGATCGACTCCGAGATGCGCGGCATGTGGGGCCCCCGGCCCACCGCCACCGTCGAGGCGGCGAACGAGCAGCTCGACAACTACGTCAAGATCCTCGAGGACCTGGGTGTCACGGTCGACCGTCCCACGCCGTTGCAGTGGAACCAGGCCATCCAGACTCCCGACTTCCGCACGGAGTCGGGATTCACCCAGATGCCCCCGCGCGACATCCTGCTCACCATGGGCGAGGAGATCATGTCCGCTGCGAACTCCTTCCGCTGCCGCTACTTCGAGTACCTCGCCTACTGGCCGCTCATGAACCAGTACTTCGAGGACGACCCGGAGTTCAAGTGGACGCAGGCCCCTCGCCCGCGACTGACCGACAAGTCGTACAAGCACAACTACTACGACGAGAAGATCAGCATCGAGGAGAGGCTCGAGCGCACGGCGGCCAAGGACTTCGTGACCACCGAGGTCGAGCCCATGTGGGACGCCGCCGATGTCATGCGCGTCGGCAAGGACCTGTTCATCCAGCACGGCCTGACGACCAACCGGAAGGCCATGGAGTGGTTCAAGCGATACTACCCCGACTTCCGCGTCCACGCCGTCAACTTCCCGGGCGACCCCTACCCGATCCACATCGACGCGACCTTCGTGCCGCTGCGGCCGGGCCTGATCATCAACAACCCGCACCGCCGTCTGCCCGAGGAGCAGCGCAAGATCTTCGAGGCCAATGACTGGCAGATCGTCGATGCCGCGCCGCCGGCTCACACCACGCCGCCGCCGCTGTGCTACTCCTCGGTGTGGCTGTCCATGAACTGCCTGGTGATCGACCACAAGACCGTGTGCGTCGAGGCCAGCGAGGTGCACCAGATGGAGCAGATGGACAAGCTGGGAATGAACGTCATCCCCGTGCCCTTCCGCGACGCCTACGCGTTCGGCGGAGGTCTGCACTGCGCGACCGCGGACGTCTACCGCGAGGGCACCTGCGAGGACTACTTCCCCAACCAGGTCGACGACCCCACTCTGGTCTGATCTGATTTTCAAGCGGGCGCGGGGCGGCGGCTCATAAATCGGGCTGCCGCCCCGTACCGTTCCCCACTCGATTCTCGCGATGCGGTTGCCATGCTCCCTATGGAGGCGGTGAGAGTTGATCGAGCCGCGCGAAGCTCAGCAAAGAGGCTGTTCACCGCTGCGCGCGCCGGGAGAGAGCTCAGGAGCCACAACTGCCATGTCACAGACAACGTCCACCGATTCCTCTGTCACAGACTACGTGATGAACAAGAAGCTTGGTGCCATCGCCATGCTTCTAGCCGCCACCGGAATGGGGCTCGTCGGCACCTTCAGCCGTGGTACGACTGCTGGTCTCGCTGACGCAGATAAGTCCGTCATTGGATCATTCCTGGCCTTCGGTCGCATGACTGTCGGCCTGCTCGGTTTCATCATCATCCTCCTGCTGACCGGGAAAGCCGGCCTGTTCCGGCGCACCCGCTTGAGCACCACCGTGATCCTGGGAGGGGTGAGCATCGGCCTCTCTTTGGGCTGCTACATCTCTTCAACGCTGATGACGTCCATCGCCAACGCCGTCTTCCTCATTTACACAGGACCTCTGTTCTGTGCGCTGCTTGCACGTATCTTCCGTAAGGAGAAGATCAGTGTGCTATCGGGGATCTTCCTGTCTTTGGTGTTCGTCGGCATGCTGCTGACTATCGGTATCATTGACTTCAAGAACGGAAGCCTGACCCTCGGGCTGGACCTGTCATCCCATTCTGAAGAGTTCCCACGCAAGAGCCTGGGAGACCTTCTCGGCCTTCTTTCGGGAGTCCTCTATGGTCTGGCGATGTTCTTCTATGGCTACCGCAAGGATGTTGACTCAGTTGTGCGTGGAGTTTGGAACTTCTTCTGGGCGTCCGCTGCTACACTGGTGATGTCAATCTTCCTGCGCCCATGGCACGGGGTTTCCTCCTTCACTATCACAAACTGGCTGTGGGCAATGGCCCTCTTCCTCATCTGTGGACTCTTCGCACTGGGATTCCTGGTCGTTGCCGGACGCAATCTCCCCGCTGTGGAGTACTCGACGATCTCCTACTGGGAGTGTCCGGTCGCCATTCTGTGCGGCCTCCTCGTATGGGGAGAACGGCTCACTCCCGTGGGGATGGTCGGAGGACTGCTCATCGTCGGAGGTGGGCTGGCGCCCATCTTCCTGGACGCCATCACTCGGAGGTCCCGCACCTCTGACGCCTGAGCGCACTGCATTCCCGTCCGCCTACGAGCGGGCACCATCTGCGAACGCGCAGGTCGACGCATTCGCAGAACCTCGACACCCATATCCAGAGTTACCGTAAGCGACCAGATCACCGACAACCGCTCTGGTACTACAAAGGAGTAGCACCTTGAATAACGAATCCCGCCAGAAGCTCAAGGGGTTTGCCTTCATGTTCCTCTCGTCATCCCTTATGGGAGGAATCGGGGCTTTCGCGAGATACATTGACGCGCCCGGAGACTTCATTGCATTCTGGCGCTCATTCTCCGGATTCATCGGGATGACCCTGATATTCCTCATCATCGGAGGATTCAAAAAGGTCAGGACGACTCGATTCTCACCGTCGCTCCTTTTCTCCGGGATCTTCCTCGGCCTGCTATCGGCCCTCTACGTCATCGGCACCCAGTACACGACTCTCGCGAACGCATCGTTTCTCATCTACACGGGTCCCATCTACTCGACGATCCTCGCCACGATCTTCCTCAAGGAGCCCTTCAAGCCGATGATGCTGTGCTCCCTGGCCGCCGTCGTCCTGGGGACCTTGCTCATCGTGCAGATCGTCTCGGAGGACGGATTCGGCCTCGACCTCGATCCGCAGTACATGTTCGGAAACGCCATCGCACTCGCGTCCGGAGTCGCCTACGGCCTTTATCTCTTCGTCTCCCGATACCGGACCGACTGCGACTCGAATGTCCGCGCGTGGTACAACTTCCTCTTCGCCGCATCGACCATCGCGATCATGGTCGCCTTCCGTTGGAGCAGTCTGATGTACCCCGTCCGCGAGTTCGTCAACGGAGTCCCCACGACGACCGTCGACGGCGACGGGAATCCGGTGAGCCTGCCCTGGAGCATGACCGGCATGGGCGCCCGCTCGTGGATCGTCCTGGTCGCCGCAGCCCTGATCACAGGCTTCGGTGCGTTCTACTTCCTCACCCTGGCCTCGAAGATCCTCCTTGCGGGCGAGCTCGCAACAATCTCCTACCAGGAAACAATCATGGCCTCGATCCTGGGGTTCATCCTCTTCCACGAGCACCTCACGTCGATGCAGCTGATCGGAGGCGTGCTCATCATCGCGGGAGGCCTGTCGCAGGTCTACTTCTCGACGAAGGGGGCCGCCTCGCAGAAGGACTCACAGAAAGAGATGCCGATACCCGCCAAGATAGCATAACATATGCATCACACGATCCATCCACGCAGGAGGGAGATCAATGTCCAGGCAAATCAGGCTCATGGACGCGTTCGAGTACCGGGCGCGCGTCGAGAGCGACCCCATCGTCATAGTCCCGGTCGGATCCTTCGAGCAGCACGGCCCGCACATGCCTCTTTGCGTCGATGAGTTGCTCGCGACGGCCGTGGCGGAAGAGGTCGCCTCGCGCGTCGACGGCCTCGTGGGCCCGACCATCGGCTTCGGATACAAGTCGCAGCAACGGTCAGGGGGCGGGTATCATCTGGCGGGGACGATCAGTCTCACCGGGGCTACCTTCATAAGCCTGGCGCGCGAGATCGTGATCGAGCTGGCGCAGCACGGGATCAGGAAGTTCGTGTTCTGCAACGGGCACTATGAGAATTACCAGTTCCTGTTCGAGGGGGTCGACCTCGCCATTCGCGACCTTCGACTGCAGAACACCTCCATCAAGTGCCAGCTGATGTCCTACTGGGACTTCGTCGATGATGCCACGATCGAACGCTTGTACCCGGAGGGGTTCACCGGCTGGGACCTGGAGCACGGCGGGGTCCTGGAGACCTCCCTGATGCTCCTCCTGCACCCGGATCTGGTTCACATGGACAGGGTCTCCGACGATGCGCCCGCCGTCATGCCGAACTACGACGTGCTTCCGATCCGGCCGGAGCTCACTCCGCCCTCGGGATGCCTCTCCTCCGCGAAGAACGCCACCCGGGAGAAGGGCGAGATCCTGCTCGACGTCGCCGGCTCCGGGATGGCGGAGGCGATCGTGAATGAGTTCTGAGAATAGGAGCGGCGATCTGGATCCGGAGAACGGGGTCGTGACGGACGGCGACGCCCGTCACGCTTCACCCCCGCATGACGAGGCTCGTGGCAAGGATGATCTCGGCATCCGCATCGGGGCGGTCGTCGTCGTCGCGCTCCTGTCATTCCTCGCGTTGACCTTCCAGGACCAGGCGACAGGAGTCATACAGAATCTTCGCACTTTCGTGACGAGATACTTCACCTGGTACTTCGTCCTTTTCGCCACATCCGTCCTCATCTTCGTCCTGGCGGTCGGCCTCGGCCGTCATGGCGATATCCGCCTGGGAGGAAAGGACGCGCGTCCGGACTACTCGCGTTTCGCCTGGTACTCCATGCTCTTCGCCTGCGGCCAGGGAATCGGCCTGATCTTCTGGTCGGTGGCCGAGCCGATCCTGCTGGAGAATGACGACCCCCTGGAGGCGCTGCAGCCGACCACCGGGGGCGACGGGCCCCTCGCGTGGACCTATTTCCACTGGGGTCTGACGGCCTGGGCGATTTATTGCGTCGTCGCGCTCTGCATCGCCTACTCGGTCCATAACCGCAAGCAGGCGGCCACCTTCAGGGGAGCGTGCGAGGACCTCTTCGGCATCAAGAGCCGGCGACCCGCTGGAATCGTCATAGAGTTCCTGGCCATTATCGCCACCGTCCTGGGAATCTCCACGTCCTTCGGTTTCGCGTCCCTGCAGTTCACTGCGGGACTCGGATCAGTTTTCGGGCTCGATGGGACGCTCGGGGTCAAGGTCGCCGTGATCATGGTGATGGGAGCGGTGGCGGCCGCATCCGTTTACTTCGGCATCAATCGCGGCATGAAGATCGTCTCGGAGCTGAACTCCATCCTATCGGTTCTGCTGGTCGTCGGGGTAGCGCTTTTCGGCCCGACTCTGTACCTGCTGCACCTCCTCCCCCAGTCGTTCGGGGCGTTCATCTCGAGATTCGTCGCCATGTCGGCCTACACTGATCCTTCGGTCGCCGCCAGCGGGATCTCCACGTGGTCGGATTCCTGGAACGGGAACTGGACGGTCTTCATCTGGTGCTGGTGCATCGCCTTCTCCCCCTTCGTGGCGTCCTTCATCGCAACCATTTCCAGGGGGCGAACGCTCCGCGAGTTCGTCATCGGCGTCATCGGCATCCCGACGGTGATCGTCATGGTGTGGGTCGGCATCCTGGGGGGCATGGCCCTTCATTACGATGAGGAGAGCCGCGGCCGCATCACCGCCGCTGTCGGCGAGGATGTCTCCTCGGGCCTATTCGCCTCCCTGAAGCTGGTGCCCTCGGCGGGCTGGCTGCTCACCTGCGTGGCGACGGTGCTGGTCTCAACGTATTTCGTCACCTCATTGGACTCCGGAGTTCACGCGCTCTCGACGTTCGTGTCGATGTCCGCGCGCCCCTCGGGGCTGTTCCGCGTCGTGCTCGTCACGATGATCGTCGTCATGTCATTGCTCCTGCTCGTTCTCGGTGGGGGGCGAACTCTCGATACGATTCAAACGGGAACCATCATCGGAGCGTTGCCCTTCAGCTTCATCATTCTGATGATGATGGGCAACTTCGTCCGCCGAATACGAAACGATACCCGGGAGGACGGAGACCCCGGACGCTAGCGCTGAACGCCGCCCGCACGGCTCGGAATCCGGCGGGCGGCATTCTGCTCCGCGCTCAGCGCGCCTGACGACACACTGATCGTCGACTGCGCGGCGAGGCCGACGGCAGCACGACGAAACCTTTCCAGTAATAGCCCCTCCAGTACGACCTGAAGCACCCGGCCGATCACGCTACCAGAAGGACCATTATGAGCGATGACAATCAGTATAGCGTTTTCCACAGCGGTCCCGAGCGGTATTTTGCGCTGAGGCGCGCCGCGACGGCCAGCTTCATCGGGAACTTCATCGAGTGGTTCGATTACGCATCGTACGGGTACCTGGCCGCGGTCATCGGTGACACCTTCTTTCCCGACTCCGACAAGTCAGTGCAATTGATGCTGGCCTTCGCCGTATTCGCCATGTCCTTCATCCTGCGCCCCATCGGAGCCGTGGTCTGGGGAGCGTGGGGCGACCGCCGCGGACGCCGTTGGGCGCTCTCCTGGTCGATTCTCATCATGTCGGGCTCGACCTGCCTCATCGGTCTCCTGCCCACCTACGCCACGATCGGGATCTGGGGCGCCCTGGGCCTCCTCGTCCTGCGCATGGTCCAGGGCTTCTCCGCCTCCGGCGAGTACGCCGGGGCCGGCACCTTCCTGGCCGAGTACGCACCGCCGGCGCGTCGCGGCATCTACACCTGCCTCGTCCCGGCATCGACCGCCTGCGGGCTGCTCGTCGGCTCGCTCATGGTCTCGGGCATGCTCTCCGTTCTGAGTGATGCCGCGATGAGTCACTGGGGCTGGCGCATCCCCTTCCTCCTGGCCGGCCCCCTGGGCCTGATCGGCCGCTACATCCGAGTGCACCTGGAGGACTCCCCCGCCTACCAGGCGATGCGCGCGGAGTTGCCCCGGGAGCCCCGGGCGGCGAATTGGTGGGAGCCGTTGGTTCTCCTGCTGCGGCGCCACTGGCGCGAGACGCTCATCACCTTCGGCGTTTCCTGCCTGAACGCGGTCGCCTTCTACATGCTGCTGAGCTACATGCCCACCTACGTTCACGAGGAGCTCGGCTTCTCCCAGGACACCGCGACCCTGGCCACCTCCATCATGCTCGTGGTCTACATCGCCTCGATCTTCCTCATGGGGCGCCTGTCCGACTCCCTCGGACGACGGCGAATGCTCATCGCCGCGTGCATCGCGTTCATCGTGCTGTCCATCCCGCTGTTCACGGTCATGACCACGGCCACCGGGAGTCTCGTGATCGTGATCCTGTGCCAGATCGTGTTCGCCGTGGTCCTCACCGCCAACGACGGCACCCTGGCCACCTTCCTGGCCGAGTCGTTCCCCACCAACGTCCGTTACTCCGGATTCGCCCTGTCCTTCAACGGGGCCAACGCGCTCCTCGGCGGGACCACCCCCTTCATCGTGACGTGGCTCATCAAGGTCACCGGGTCGCCGCTGGCCCCGGCCGGCTATCTCACCGCGATCTCCCTGATCGCCATGGTCGCCATCCTCATGTCCCGGGTCATCCACGGGTCGGAGCTGATCGAGACCAACCGGCCCGGGGCCGAGGCGCCCTGAGGCGGGCCGTCTCCACGTCTCCGCTCCTTCCGCCCCGCGGCACATGGAGGGGCGGGAGGTGGGGCCTCGACGCGTGGGACGCAGATGCACGTGCCTGCGCCGATGCGCATCATTCTGCACTTTGTTGCTATTCTGCGTTGTCATGGCTGCACCTTTGCCTGCTCTCCCTGCCGCTTCCCGGTCGTCACGTAAGATCCGGGGCACTGTTCGCCCGACCGCACGCGGAAAAGACCGACGGCAGGCGATCATCGAGGCGGCCGCCGAGATCATCCGCGAGGAGGGGCCGGCCGCGGTGAGCCATCGCGGCGTCGCCAAGCGAGCCGGTTGCTCGTTGTCGGCGACGACCTACTACTTCAAGGGCCTGGATGATCTGCTCTACCAGGCCGGTCTGGTCAACATCGCGATGTGGGCCTCGCGTGCCGAGAGCGTGGCCGACAGGGTCGAGGCCCTGGATCAACTCCCATCCCTGTCCGGACGTCTGGATCTGGTGCTTCAGGCGACGCTCCCACCGGAGGGCCCGTATCTCGGCCACTACGTTCAGCTCATCTCCGCGTGCGCCGTCGCCCCCGTCGGGCAGGCCTACCGCCGGGGCCGTCAACGTCTCAACGCGGCCGTCGGCAGGTTGCTGGACAGGCTCGAGGCTGCCATCGATCCGGATCTGGTGATCGCCGTCGTCGACGGAGCGGCGGTCACCGCTCTGAGCGAGGGTCGCGACGTGCACGCCACGGCCGCCGACCTCCTCAGCAAGATCGCCGCATTCGGGACGCAACCGGATCAGGAGCACGAGCGAGGCCGGTAGGAGTGGCCCCGCCTCGCTCTCCGGCACTCCCTCGAGCCGGTTGAGGGCCGTCCGCCCGACTCGGGGGCGTCACCACAGCACAGTGGGATCGAGCTCGACTCGGACCGGCTCCTCCCGGTGGGCCGAGCGCTCGCGCTGACCCACCCGCAGCACGGCGGCCAGCTCACGGCCGCGGTCGACCGGTGCCCTGATCAGGGCCCGGACGATGGCTCCATCGCCCGGCGCCGACGGCGCCGCCCGCCCGACCTCGACCGGCGCCGGCCCCAGAGTCTCGAAGCCCTCGGACTCCGCCTGGGCGAGCAATGCCTCCACGCCGCTTCGCCGCCCGTCCAACCGCGCCGTGCGCCAGGCGGGAGGAAGATGCAGGTCCGCCCGCTCATGCAGATCCTCACGGGCGTACCCGGCGTGGTCCCATCGCACCAGCGCCTGGACGACCGACGGATCCGGATCGCCCAGAAGGATCACCCGTGCGTCCGCGCGCGCCAGAACCACCGCGTTGGTCCACCGGCGCAGAGCCTCCGCGCCCGCCCCGAGCTCGGGGCGGGCCGACAGGAGGGCGCCGTCGAGAAGCAGAACAGCGCGGTATCCGCCGTCGGCAACCGGCTCGGCGCCGGGTGTGGCGACCACCAGGCGGGGGGAGGCATCCACGGACTCGATGACGCCGTGGGACTCCCGGGCGCCGGAGACGACCACCGGCGTGCCCGGAAAGGCGCGCCCGAGCTCCTCGCCTGTACGGGTGCTGCCCGAGCCTCGCATGCGCACCTGGTCGCCGCCGCACGCGGGGCAGGTCCAGCCCGCAGGCTCTCGCGCGCACCACCGGCAGGTGATCTCCCGGGCCCTCTCCATGGACAGCGGCCCCCCGCAGTGGGGGCAGCGGGGGACCCGCCCGCAGCGTCGGCAGGCCACCACAGGGGCGTAGCCCGCGCGTGTGACCTGGACCAGGACGGGACCGTGCACCAGGGCGTCGCGCACCGCTCGGTGCGCGAGCGAGGGTATGCGAGCCATCCCGGAGGCGCCCTCGGCCCCCATCTCCGGTGCGCCGGGGGCCTGTACACGGGCGACGGCGGCGCGACGGAGCGACCGGACGGCGGTGAGCTCCTCGGCCCATCCCCGCTCCACATAGCCCTGCGCCTCGACGCTGCGCGAGTGGCCGGCCACAAGCAGTCCCGCCCCCTCCAGGCCGGAGCGCAGCGCCAGGACGGTGCGGGCATGCGTGTAGGGGGCGTGGCGCTCATCGAGACGGTTGTCGCCGTCATCCCAGACGACCGCCAGGCCCAGGTTGCGCACGGGCGCGAAGGCGGCTGCGCGAGTGCCCACGACAACGCGCGCGAATCCGAGGAGCACCTGCAGGAACGCCTGGTAGCGGCGCGCGGGACCGTCTTCCGCGGTCAGGACGACGACCGGTTCGTCGCGCACGTCCTCCGGCTCCCGGGCCGACGCCCGGTTCAGCTCGTTCTTCAGCGCCGTCGCCACCGTCTCCGCGTGCGTCGCCGTCGCCACCACGACGAGAGCCCCGCGCCCCGACGCCAGTGCGGCTCTGACGGCATCGGCGAGCAGCGATGTCCACTCGCGCACCAGGCCCGCCCGCCCGGGTAGGGCGGTCCACACGGCGCGCGGTGTCTCTCCCCCGGCGAGGGCGTCCAGGAAGCCGGCTCCGTGATAGGCGTCCCAGCCCCCGGCCGACGGCGGCCGCCATTGACGCGGTGGTGGGGCGAGGCGATCCCGCTCCGCGCTCTCCGTGGAGGCGTGCCGAGGCGGCACCGCGAGCCTGACAACGTCCGAACGCACCCCGGCGCTCCGCGTCGCAACCGCCTCGGTCAGCGCCATCGTCGCCCCGGTGAGCAGTGGCAGGTCCGACACGACCCCGCGAAGGGAGGCCAGTCGTCCGGGATGGGTCGTCGTCGTGCCTCGTTCCCAGACCCATCCGCGCATGTCCTGCCCGCCGAATCGAACCGTCACGCTCGTTCCCACAGCGGCGGCGCCGTCGAGATCCGGAGGAACCAGGTAGTCGAAGAGGCGGTCCAAGTGCGGCAAGGGGGAGTCGAGCAGCACCCTTGCCACGGGCGAGGCGACGCCCTCGCCCTCCACGATGTGCTCCGCCGGTGCCGGGGCGGCCAGGAGCGCGCCCTGGGCGGGGCGGCGTCCTGCGTGATCGGCCCGATTCACATCGATGCCCGACACCTCCGTCAAGGGCCGGGGCCTAGAGCGCGGCCCGCAGAGCGTTGGTGCGGCTGGTCTCCTCCCAGGAGAAGCCGGGCCGCCCGAAGTGCCCGTAGGCGCTGGTGGCGCGGTAGATCGGGCGGAGCAGGTCCAAATCGCGCAAGATCGCGGCCGGACGCAGGTCGAAGACCTCCTCGATGACGGCGGCGATCCGCGCGACGGGGACCGTCTCGGTGCCGAAGGTCTCGATGTACAGGCCCACAGGGCGCGCCGAGCCGATGGCGTAGGCGACCTGGATCTCGCAGCGCTGCGCGAGCCCGGCCGCCACGACGTTCTTGGCGACCCAGCGCATGGCGTAGGAGGCGGAGCGATCGACCTTGGAGGGGTCCTTCCCGGAGAAGGCGCCCCCGCCGTGGCGGGACATGCCGCCGTAGGTGTCCACGATGATCTTGCGACCGGTCAGACCCGCGTCCCCGGCGGGACCGCCGATGACGAACTGCCCCGAGGGGTTGACCAGGATCTCGGCGTCGGCAGTGGCCAGCTCAAGGCCCTTCGCTTCCTCGGCATCGAGCACGGGTCGGATCACCTCGGTGGTGATGGCGTCGGACAGCCAGGCGCGAGTGCGATCGGGATCGTGCTGGGTGGAGACCACCACGCTCGTCAGGCTCACCGCCCGGTCCCCGTCGTAACCGACGGTCACCTGGGTCTTGCCATCGGGCCGCAGGCCAGCCACGATGCCCTGCTTGCGCACGGCCGTCAACCGTTCGGCGAGACGATGGGCCAGGTGGATCGGCAGCGGCATGAGCTCTGCCGTGTCCGTGCAGGCGTAGCCGAACATGAGCCCCTGGTCCCCCGCGCCCTGGAAGTCGAGGGGATCGAGGCCACCGGCGTCGTCGCGCACCTCCAGCGCCTTGTCCACACCGGCGGCGATGTCCGGGGACTGCTGGCCGATCGAGACCGACACCCCGCAGGAGGCGCCGTCGAAGCAGACCTCGGAGGAGGTGTAGCCGATCGACACGATCTCGGAACGCACGATCTCGGGGATCTCGACGTAGGCGTCGGTGGTGACCTCACCGGCGACGTGGACGAGTCCGGTGGTCGCCATGGTCTCGACGGCGACGTGGGCGACGGGATCCTGAGCCAGGATGGCATCGAGGATGGAGTCCGAGATGCGGTCGCAGACCTTGTCGGGGTGTCCCTCGGTGACGGACTCGGAGGTGAACTGGCGGAGGGAGCTCGATGACATGTGGGTCGTCCTTGCGAGGTCGGTTGGAGGCGTGTTCAGGGGGGGCGAGGGCGGCGGGTCGGCTCAGGCCTCCCACCAAGGACGCAGGGGGTACCAGTGACCCTCCCGGTCGGGTCCCGGACGCACGGCGAGGAGCTGGTGGATCTGGATGCTGTTGCGCTCGAAGTTCCAGCGCGCGCCCGCCATGTACAGTCCCCATAGAAGCGAGGTCTGCGAGCCGCCGCTCTCAACGGCGTCGCTCCAGTGCTCCTGCAGATTGCGGCACCAGTGCTCGAGAGTCAGGGCGTAGTGCTGACGGAGGTTCTCCCCGTGGATCACCTCGAAGCCGGCGTCGTGCAGGTGGGTCATGACGACGCCCGGTGCGGCGAGCTCGCCGTCGGGGAAGACGTAGCGCCCGATGAAGGCTCCCGCACGGCTCCTCTGGGTGGAGTCGCGGCGCGTGATCTGATGGTTCAGGAGCCTGCCACCAGGGCGCAGGAGGGAGAACATGGTCGAGAAGTACTCGTCGTAGTGGCGGACTCCGACGTGCTCCATCATCCCCAGCGAGCAGATGCCGTCGAAGTCGCGCTCGGGCACCCGCCGGTAGTCCATGACACGCGCCTCGGCCAGGTCCGACAGCCCCTCGCGAGCGATCCATTCATTGGCCCAGTGCGCCTGCGGCTCGGAGAGCGTGACGCCGATGGCTCGGATGCCCCGCCGTGCAGCGGCGACGAGCACGGAGCCCCAGCCGCAGCCGATGTCGAGCAGACGCTGGCCAGGCTTGAGATCGAGCTTGTCGAGAACGAGCCGGATCTTGTTGGCCTGGGCGTCCTCGAGGGACTCCCCCGGATCGGTGAACAGGGCGCAGGTATAGGTCATCAGCGGCCCGAGCACCATCGAGTAGAAGCGGTTCGAGCGATCGTAGTGGGAGGAGACGGATTCCCTGTCGCTACGCTCCGTGTGACGACGTACGCCCGACAGGGCGCGCCTCCACGCCGGCGGGGCCTCGACCGCGGGGACCTCGGGCCGGCGAAGGCCGTCCCGGCCGAGTGCCAGGAGAATGCGGCGCGCGTCGCCGACCGAGGGGCGTCGGAGGCGTGTCCTGAGTTGTTCGAGGCGGTCGAAAGCGTTGTAGGGATCTCCGGGCTCAACACCGCGCATAGTGATTTTGCCCATAATGTATGCGCGTGCCAGGCCGAGCTCTCCGGGAGCCGACGCCATGTAGCTGAAAGCCCGGGGGGAGACGACATGCAGTTCGAGACCGCTGCTCGCCGGACCGACGACGGAACCGTCGTAGGCCGTGATGCGCACGGGCAACGGCGGAACCGTCACCGCCTTGACCATGTCCGCTACGGTACTGGGACTCGCTCCGATCCTCTTCATGCAGATCACTTCCATGCGCGGCCTCACGACAGGAAGAAGAACCGCCGCGCTGTGTTACCGTCCATCGTAGACACGAATAATGCGGTGTCTGAAGAATGAGTGTCACACGTTTCCCGTGATTATTCAGACGTCCGGCGGCAGGAGCGTCGGACGTATCCTGCCCGGCCGAGCGTCGGCCGCCCCTGCTCCGCGCTCGTCCCGGGCGCGAGCGCGGAGCCTGCGGGCGACCAGATCCACGAGGAGGTCCGCGACATCGGCCTTGGAGCCCGCGCCCCGGGCGACCTCGCGCCCCCGGTCGTCGAGAACGACGACGGCATTGGGCACGTCGCCGAAGCCGGCGTGCTCCCCCACCGCGTTGACGACCAGGAGATCCGCGCCCTTGCGACGCGCCTTGGCGGCGCCATGGGCGAGCACGTCGCCCTCGGCGTCGCCGGTCTCCGCGGCGAAACCGACGACGAGCGTGCGCCCGCCGTCGCGACGCGGCGGATCCGCGACGAGGCCCGCCAGGACATCCGGATTCTCAACCAGCTCGATGCTCGGCCGAAGGGCGCCCCCGCCCGCCCCGTCATCATGCAGGCCGTGCTTCTTGATCTTGTGCGTGGACGTCTCGGCAGGGCGGTAGTCGGCGACGGCCGCCGCCATCACGACGACGTCGGCGTCTCGGGCGGCCCGTCTGACGGCATCGCCCAACTCCACAGCTGTGCCGACGGGCACGACCTCCACCCGGCTCGGCAGAACCGCGAGAACGTCGTCCGCCACATTGGCGGCCACCAGAGTCGTGCGCGCGCCGCGCTCGGCGGCGGCACGGGCGACGGCGGCGCCTTGCCGCCCCGAGGATCGATTGCCCAGGTAGCGCACCGGATCGATCGGCTCGCGGGTACCGCCGGCGGACACGACGACGTGACCATCCAGCGGCGAGTGGAGTTCGGAGATGTTCTCGCCCTCCTGCGCCTGTTCCCGTGCCCGCCGATCGGCGAGCGCGGTCAGCGCCTCGGCGACGACGCGCTCCGGCTCGGGCAGTCGTCCCCGCCCCGAGTCGGCGCCGGTCAGGCGCCCGGAGTCCGGGTCGATGACACGCAGACCGCGGCGGCGCAGCGTGTCCACATTGTCCCGAGTCGCGGGATTGGCCCACATCTGAGTGTGCATGGCGGGGGCCAGGACCACGGGGGCCGTCGTCGTCAGGATCGTGGCGGTCAGCAGATCGTCGGCGCGTCCGGCCGCGACCCGGGCCAGCAGATCGGCCGAGGCGGGGACGACCACGACGAGATCGGCCCACTCCCCCACCGCGACGTGCTCGACACCCGCGGGGTCGTCGAAGATACCGCTGCCCACCGGTCTCCCGGTGACCGCGGCGAGTGCCGGCTCGCCGATGAAGCGGAGCGCGGCCTGGGTCGCGAGCGCACGGACCTCGTGCCCCGCCCGGCGCAGGAGACGGATGACGAAGGGGGCCTTGTAGGCGGCGATGGAACCGGATACGCCGACGACGATGCGCTGCGGCCCGGCCGGGACTGCATCGGAAGCCGTCATGCGCGGACTCCCACGGGCGGGCTCGTGCGGACAGGGTCCGGGCGCACCGGTCCCGGAGGCGCAGCGCCCGGAGCGTCCGGGTTGCGCTGCTGGAACGCGCTCAGAACTGGATCTCGTCGAGGTTCGTGGTGGCCGGAACGTCCTCGCCCTGCGCGGACGTGGTCGACGAGGCGTCGAGAGGAATATCGGAGAACATGTCCTCCTCAGCCGCGCGCCGGGCCTTATCGGCCTCGACCCGCCGAGCACGGGCCTCATCGCCCGGAATGACCTGAAGCTTGTCCTCGGCCACCTCGCGCAGAGCGATGCTCAGAGGCTTCTCGTCGGGATCGGCCTCGATCAGGGGGCCGAAGTAGTCGAACTGGTTGTCCTCGAGCTGCCGAGTGTAGGTGTTGATCTGGCGAGCACGCTTAGCAGCCTCCACGACGAGCCCGTACTTGGAGTCGACCTTCTCGAGCAGGTCGTCGATCGGCGGGTTGGTGATGCCCTCGGGCTGTGCGGAGGTTCCGAGCATGAGCTTCTCCCCGTGTGATGGACGTCTGATGCACCTATCGGTAACCGGGACAGTCTAGCCCCTGACTACCCTCTGAGCCCCAGTAGTTCTTCAAGCTCACTCGTGGCACGCGACACGGTGTCGTTGACAATGACATGGTCGAACTCTCCCGCAGCGTCCATCTCCGTGCGCGCGGTGGTCAGTCGGCGCTCCTGTTCACGGATGTCCTCGGTCCTGCGCCCGGTCAGTCGCGCGACGAGCTCGTTCCAGCTCGGCGGCATGACGAAAACCAGTTGTGCGGACGGCATGGACTCCCGGACCTGCCGGGCGCCGGCCAGGTCGATCTCGAGCAGGGCGGGGCGGCCGGCGTCGAGCTGGGCCTGGACGGGCCCGCGGGGAGTGCCATAGCGGTGCGTGCCGTGAACCAGTGCCCACTCCAGCATCTGCCCGGTGCTGATGAGCCTGTCGAACTCGGCGTCGGACACGAAGTGATAGTGCACTCCGTCGATCTCGCCCGGGCGGGGCGCTCGGGTGGTGGCGGAGACCGAGACGAACAGATCGGGATGACGCCGGCGCAACTCGGTGACGATGGTCCCCTTGCCCACCGCGGTGGGACCGGCGAGGACGGTCAGGCGGGACAGGGGGCGCAGGACCGGGGAGACCGGTGAGACTGTCATGCCCGTATGATGCCGCACCGGGACCATCGCCCGCGTCCCTCCTCAACCCCGCAGGGCCAGGGACGCCTGCGCGGCCGCCGTCCGCGCGGCTGCGCGCAGGGCGGCCGGATCGGGCCCGGCGTTGAGCACACCGCGAGAGGTCGAGGCCAGCACGTGGCGTCGCGCCGCTCCGAACACGGCCCTCAGCTCAGTCGCACCGGCGCCCTGAGCGCCCACGCCCGGCGCCAGCAGCGGTGCATTGGCCCCGAGCAGATCGATATCGAGCTCGGTCACGGCCCCGCCGATCGTCGCTCCGACGACCAGGCCGACGTTGCCGAGCGCTCCGGCGGCGCGGGCGGCGGCATTCGAGCGGGTCGCTCCCGCCACGATGTCGGCCGCCACGGACCGCGACCGGAGACCCTCCCCCATCCGCGCGCGCTGAATGCCCGCCCCCTCCGGGTTCGAGGTGAGCGCCAGGACGAACACGCCGCGTCCGGCGGCATCCGCCAGGTCCAGAGCCGGCTTCAGCGAACCGTATCCGAGATAGGGCGAGACCGTGATGGCATCCGCCGCCAGAGGGGCTTCGTCGAGAAGGTAGGCCTGGGCGTAGCCGCCCATCGTCGAGCCGATATCGCCGCGCTTGACGTCCAGGATGGACATGGTGCCGATATCGCGCAGTGCGGCGAGGACCTCCTCCAGGACGGTGACACCGGCGCCGCCATGGCGTTCGAAGAAGGCCGACTGCGGCTTGACCGCGGCGACCCGCCCCCCGAGCGCGTCCACGGTGCGCAGGGCGAACTCCCTCAGGCCCTGCGGGGTGTCGGGCAGGCCCCAGGACTCCAGCAGCGTCCGATGCGGGTCGATGCCCACGCACAGCGGGCCATGGGCGTCCATGGCCTCGGCCAGAGAGACCCCGAAGGGCGCAGCGCCCGGAACGTCCTCCACGTCCGGCCCTCCGGCGGGGGAATCCACGGCGCTCATGCCCGGCCCGTCCGCTCGATGGCGCCCTCGCGCCGGGAGAGCCGGTCGGCGCCGTGCTCCTGAAGGCTGCGGACGCGGAAGGGGCCGTGCAGCTGGGCCTCCAAGGCCTGTACGGCGGCCTGGAGCTCCTGGACGGTGGTGATGATGGGACGGCCAGCGCTCGTCGTGGCCGCCCGGATCGAGTATCCGTCCGCGCGCGCTCCCTGCCCCTTGGGCGTGTTGACGACCATATCGATCGCGCCGGACTCGATGAGACCGACGATCGTCTGCTCGCCGTGCGCGCCCCGCCCCTCGCTTATCTTGCGCACCGGCGTGGCGGGGATGCCGTTGCGACGCAGCACCTGGGCCGTGCCGGTGGTGGCGAGGATGGTGAACCCCAGCTCGGCCAGTCGGGCCACCGGCAGGATGATGGCGCGCTTGTCCCGATCCGTCACCGAGACGAACAGCGTCCCCTCGCCGGGCAGACCGCCGTACGCGCTGGCCTGCGACTTGGCGAAGGCGCGCGGGAAGTCGACGTCGTAGCCCATGACCTCGCCGGTCGAGCGCATCTCCGGGCCCAGGACGGTATCGACGACGCGACCGGTCGACGTGCGGAAGCGCTTGAAGGGCAGGACCGCCTCCTTGACCGCGATCGGGTCGTGGAGATCGGTGACACTCGCGTCCTCGACCGGCAGGTGGCCCGAGGCCCTGAGGGAGGCGATGGATCGGCCCGCCATGATCAGAGCCGCGGCCTTGGCGAGCTGCACGCCCGTGGCCTTGGAGACGAAGGGAACGGTGCGACTCGCCCGGGGATTGGCCTCGATGACGTAGAGCGTGTCGCTCATGAGGGCGAACTGGATGTTGATCAGGCCCCGCACGCCCACGCCGTCGGCGATGGCCAGCGTGGAACGGCGGATACGCGCGATCTCCGCGTCCGACAGCGTCATGGGGGGCAGGACGCAGGCGGAGTCGCCGGAGTGGATGCCGGCCTCCTCGATGTGCTCCATGACGCCGCCCAGGAACAGCTCGGCGCCGTCGTAGAGGGCATCGACGTCGATCTCGATCGCGTCATCGAGGAATCGGTCGATCAGCAGCGGTCCATTCGCGTAAGCGCCGCCAGGCTCGGCGCCCGCACGGCGCAGGTAGTCGGTCAGGCCGCCCGCCTCGTAGACGATCTCCATACCGCGTCCTCCCAGCACGTAGCTGGGGCGAACCAGCACGGGGAGGCCGATCTCCCGGGCCACGGCCACGGCCTGCTCGTCGGAGTGCGCGGTGCCGTGGGCGGGCGCGGGCAGACCGGCCCTCTCCAGCACGACGCCGAAGACCCGCCGGTCCTCCGCGGCGTCGATGGCCCGCGGACTCGTTCCCAGGATGGGCACGCCCGCGTCCTCGAGCCGAGCGGCCAGGGACAGCGGGGTCTGCCCGCCGAGCTGCACGATCATGCCGGCCACGGGCCCGACGGCCCTCTCTGCCTCGTAGACCTCGATCACGTCCTCGAAGGTGAGCGGCTCGAAGTAGAGGCGATCGGAGATGTCGTAGTCGGTGGAGACGGTCTCGGGGTTGCAGTTGACCATGATGGTCTCATAGCGCTCGGCCAGCGCCATGGTGGCGTGCACGCAGGAGTAGTCGAACTCGATGCCCTGACCGATGCGGTTGGGACCGCTTCCCAGGATGATGACGGCCTGGCGCTCGCGCGGTGCGACCTCGGTCTCCAGGTCGTAGGAGGAGTAGTGGTAGGGCGTGCGGGCGGCGAACTCGGCCGCGCACGTGTCGACCGTCTTGTAAACGGGGCGCAGACCGTAGGCGTGGCGGATCTCGCGGACCGTGTCCTCGCCGACGCCCCGCAGGGCGCCCACCTGACGGTCCGAGAAGCCGTGGCGCTTGGCCCTCGAGAGAAGCTGCGCGGTCAGCGCCGGGGCGCCGGCCACCTCCTCGGCGACCTCCTGCAGGAGCCGCATCTGATCCAGGAACCAGGGGTCGATCCTCGTGGCGGCGAAGAGCTGCTCCACGGTGGCGCCGCCGCGCACCGCCTGCTGGAGGTCCAGGAGACGGTGCTCGGAGGGCACTCGGATCGATTCGAGCAGAGCCGCGGTGGCCTCGGCGTCGGGCGCCGGACCATCCCAGTGGAGGACCGCCCCCTTCTTGTCGATGGAACGCATGGCCTTCTGCAGCGCCTCGGTGAAGGAACGGCCGATCGCCATGGCCTCACCGACCGATTTCATGGTGGTGGTCAGTGCCGGGTCCGCCCCGCGGAACTTCTCGAAGGCGAAGCGCGGCACCTTGACCACCACGTAGTCGAGAGTCGGCTCGAAGGACGCGGGCGTCGAGCCGGTGATGTCGTTGGGGATCTCGTCGAGGGTGTATCCCACGGCCAGGCGAGCCGCGATCTTGGCGATCGGGAAGCCGGTCGCCTTGGACGCCAGCGCCGACGAGCGCGAGACGCGCGGGTTCATCTCGATGACGATGACGCGTCCGGTGGCCGGGTCGACGGCGAACTGGATGTTGCAGCCGCCGGTGTCCACGCCCACCTCGCGGATCACGGCGATACCGATGTCGCGCAGGCGCTGCATCTCCCGGTCGGTCAGCGTCAGAGCGGGCGCGACGGTGATCGAGTCGCCGGTATGGACGCCGACGGGGTCGACGTTCTCGATGGAGCACACGACGACGACGTTGTCCGCCTTGTCGCGCATGAGCTCGAGCTCGTACTCCTTCCAGCCCAGGATGGACTCCTCCAGGAGCACCTCGGTGGTCCTGGAGGCCGCCAGGCCCTGCCCGCAGATGCGCTTCAGATCCTCTGCGTCATGGGCGATGCCGGAGCCCAGGCCCCCCATGGTGAAGGAGGGGCGCACCACCACGGGGTAGCCGCCCAAGGCCTCGACGGCCTCGTGGCACTCGGCCATGGTGCGGGCGATGGCCGATCTGGCCACCTCGGCGCCGCAGCGCTCAACAACCCTCTTGAACTCCTCACGGTCCTCACCGGCCCTGATGGCCGCGGCATCAGCGCCGATGAGCTCGACGCCATAGGCGTCCAGGACGCCGTCCTCGACCAGGCTCATGGCGGCGTTGAGCGCCGTCTGCCCGCCAAGGGTGGGCAGGAGGGCGTCGGGGCGCTCCTCGGCGATGATGGACTCGAGGACCTCGGCGCTCATGGGCTCGACGTAGGTGGCGTCGGCGATGTCCGGGTCGGTCATGATCGTTGCCGGATTGGAGTTGACCAGGATGACCCGGATGCCCTCGCCTCGCAGCACGCGGCAGGCCTGCGTGCCGGAGTAGTCGAACTCGCACGCCTGGCCGATGACGATCGGCCCGGAGCCGATGACCAGGACGGATGTGATATCGGAGCGAAGCGGCATGTCAGCGCCCCTCCCTGGTCGTCCGGGGAGCGGCGCCGTCGCCGTGGTCATGATGGTCCGTCATGAGCCGCACGAAGCGGTCGAACAGGTGCTCCCCGTCATGGGGGCCCGCTGCCGCCTCGGGGTGGAACTGCACGGAGAAAGCCGGAAGGTCGAGGGCTCGCAGCCCCTCGACGACGTTGTCGTTGAGGTCGACGTGGGAGACCTCGATGCGTCCGTAGCGGCCGTTGCCGTAAGGCGCCGGACTCGGCCGTCCGATCGGGGCATCGACCGCGAAACCGTGGTTGTGCGCGGTGATCTCGACATGCCCGGTGGCGCGGTCGAGAACGGGCTGGTTGACGCCGCGGTGGCCGTAGCCGAGCTTGTACGTGCCGTAGCCCAGCGCCCGGCCGAGGATCTGGTTGCCCAGGCAGATTCCGAAGAAGGGGATGCGGGCATCCAGGACGCCGCGCAACAGCTCGACCTCGCTGCGCGCGGTACCGGGATCCCCCGGTCCGTTGGAGAAGAACACGCCGTCCGGATGGAGGGCGAGCACCTCCTCGAACGTGGTCGTCTGCGGCAGGACGTGAACGAGCGCTCCCCGCTCGGCCAGTTGCCACGGGCTGCGCGCCTTGATCCCCAGGTCGATGGCCGCCACCACGGCGACGGGCTCGGCGCCGGCGAAGGCCCCGGAGGGCTCGACGACGTAGTGCTCCCGGGTGCTGACCTCGGCGGCCAGGGCTCGACCGGCCATGGGAGGCGAGGCGCGCACGGCATCCAGGCAGACGTCGATGGCGGCCCGTGAGGGCCCCGCGGCGTCAGCGGCGCCCGCGGGCAGGGCGTCCCCGGAGAAGATCCCCGCCCGCATGGCGCCGCGCTCACGCAGGTGCCGGGTCAGCGCCCGGGTATCGACCTCGCAGATGCCCACCACGTTCGCACGCGCCAGCTCATCCTCCAGCTCACGGCGAGAACGCCAGCTCGAGGCTCGGCGCGCGGGGTCGCGCACGACATAACCGGCGACCCAGATGCGCCCTGACTCGGAGTCCTCATCGTTGACGCCCGTGTTGCCGACGTGCGGCGCCGTCATGACGACGATCTGACGGTGATAGGAGGGATCGGTGAGCGTCTCCTGATAGCCGGTCATGCCGGTGTTGAAGACGATCTCCCCGATGGTGCGCCCTGCGGCCCCGTAGGACCCGCCACGCAGGACGTACCCGTCCTCCAGGACCAGCAGGGCGGTCTCGCGAGCGCCGGGGCACGACGACGCGGACGTGGTGATGGGCACCTCAGGACTCCCGCGCCCGGACCGGGGCTCCGTCGAGCACGGTCGCACGCCCGTGCAGGAAGGTGGCCAGAACCCGACCGGGCAACTCCATGCCCGCGTACGGGGTGTTGACCGAATGCGTCCACTGCGTCCTGCCGTCGATGGTGCGCCGCGCCTCGGGATCGACCACCGCGACGTTCGCGGGCGCACCGACCCGAAGCTCCTGCCCCTGGTCCGTCAGCCGCCCGATCGCGGCCGGTGCGGTGGACATGACACGGGCCAGGTCGCGCCAGCTCATGCGCCCCGTGGCCACCATGGTCTCGATGAGGACCGGCAGCGCCGTCTCCAGTCCCGTCATGCCGAAGGCGCCGGCCTGCCACTCGCAGTCCTTGTCCTCCAGGGGGTGGGGGGCGTGATCCGTGCCGACCACGTCGATGGTGCCGTCCGCCAGGGCCTCTCGCACCGCCTCGACGTCCTCGGCCGTGCGCAGCGGCGGATTGACCTTGTACAGGGGCGAGTAGGTGCGCGCCATCTGGTCGGTCAGCAGCAGGTGGTGCGGGGTGACCTCGGCTGTGACGTCGATGCCGCGGCCCTTGGCCCAGCGAATGATGTCGACGCTCCCGGCGGTGGAGAGGTGGCACACGTGAAGCCGGCTGCCCACGTGCTGAGCGAGTAGGACGTCGCGGGCGATGATCGACTCCTCGGCCACCGCCGGCCAACCGCGCAGGCCCAGCTCGGCGGAGAGCGCGCCCTCGTGCATCTGGGAGCCCTCGGTCAGACGGGGGTCCTGAGCGTGCTGGGCCACGACGCCGTCGAAGGACTTGACGTACTCCAATGCGCGTCGCATGAGAACGGGATCGGCCACGCACCTGCCGTCATCGGAGAAGACCCGGACGCGGGCGGCCGAGTGCGCCATGGCGCTCATCTCGGACAGGTGCTCGCCCTCCAGGCCAGCGCTCACGGCTCCGACCGGGTGGACGTCGACCCAGCCGGCCTCGCGGCCCAGGCGCAGCACCTGCTCGACGACGCCGGCGTTGTCCTGAACGGGAGTGGTGTTGGCCATGGCGAAGACGGAGGTGTACCCGCCCACGGCCGCGGCGCGGGTCCCGGTGAAAACGGTCTCGGCGGACTCTCCGCCGGGCTCGCGCAGATGGGTGTGGATGTCCACCAGACCGGGCAGGGCCACGAGTCCGTCGAAGTCGTGGCGCACGGCATCGGGAGGGGCCTGCGCGACCGCGTCGGGCCCGATGGCGGCGATGAGGCCGTCGACCAGGAGGATGTCGGTGGAGTCCTCGCCGTAGGGGCGGACACCGGTCAGAAGATGGGGGGTCACAGCTGGTTCCCTTCGTCGGCGAGGAGGAGGTAGAGGGCGGCCATGCGCACGGACACGCCGTTGCCGACCTGCTCGATGACGCGCGAGCGGGGGTCGTCGGCGGCCTCCGCGGTGATCTCGAGGCCGCGGTTCATCGGGCCGGGGTGCATGACGATGGCGTGCTCCGGCATCGCCGCGCGCCGCGCGAGATTCAGCCCGTAGGCCTGCGAGTACTCGGCGGGACTGGGGAAGAAGCCGCCGCCGGCGGCGCTCATGCGCTCGCGCTGGATGCGCAGCATCATGACGGCGTCGGGCTGAACGGAGTCCAGGGACTCGTCCAGGTCGAAGGACACGTCGCAGGTCCAGTCATCCATGCCGACGGGCACCAGGGTCGGCGGGGCGACGAGGGTGACGCGGGCCCCCAGAGCGGTCAGCAGGTCGACATTGGATCGGGCCACCCGGGAATGGAGGATGTCACCGACGATGATGACCTTCGCCCCGGCGAGGTCCCTCCCCCGCGGCGCCGGAGAGCCGTCGGCATTATCAGTGCCGTCAGCGCCACCAGCGCCGTCGGGCGCGTACCAGCGGCGCAGCGTCATGGCGTCGAGGAGGGCCTGAGTGGGGTGCTGGTGGGTGCCGTCGCCCGCGTTGAGGACGGGGACGTCGATCCAGCCGGCGTGGGCGAGCAGGTGCGCCGCTCCGCAGGCGGAGTGGCGGACGACGACGGCGTCGGCGCCCATGGCCATGATGGTCTGAGCGGTGTCCTTGAGGGACTCGCCCTTGGACACGCTCGACCCCTTGGCCGAGAAGTTGATGACGTCGGCGCTCAGGCGCTTGGCGGCGGCCTCGA
>ERZ772807.173-NODE-173-length-43074-cov-5.812525_pt1 | contig 43074 bp, 40 predicted proteins | sample MGYA00511472_ERZ772807 | MGnify/ENA primary metagenome ERZ772807 (study PRJEB29015, sample SAMEA2737947) | human oral metagenome | biome: human oral; feature: human-associated habitat; material: dental | place: China | collected 2039 ... | reverse complement strand
TAATAATCCGATAAGATTTATTGATCCAGATGGAAGAAAACTTCTATTTGCATCAGGCACAACGGAGGCATTTAAACAAAAATTTCGTGCAGCTATTATGTATTTACATGAACATAACGCAGATGGCATCATAGCCCAGATAGATAAGAGTTCTACAATTATTTATATTACAGAAAGAGTTGGTGAACCCTCTGCTTTCAGCAAGACGAAAAAAACTATTTATTGGGATCCTAATATGGGAGTGCTTACAAGTTCTGACAAAAAGATGTCACCTACGGCTGTATTAAACCATGAAGCGGATCATACACTTCAATATCTCAAAAATCCTGATAAATATGCACAAGACTCTAAAACTTTTGATCCCGATTATGATGATAAAGAGGAAATGAGAGTTATAACAGGATCTGAACAGAAAACAGCTTTAGCACTTGATGAAATCAGTGCAGGAGAGGTTACACGTACAGACCACAACGGCATCCCATATATAACTAAATCGCCAACTACGACAGAAGCAAAAGATGGAAAAATGCCAAAGAATCCATTTATAATGGATGAAATAGTTATATCTGCACCCAAGTCTAAAAAGTAAATCCAAATAATGATAATAATGAGACACATAACAAATAGTATTAAATGTTTGATAGTTTTTGGTATATGGTTACTTGGTTTTAATGCATTGAGTGCTTGTAATATCAAGCTCAAAATTGTTTACACCCAAGCTGACCTAACAACAATTTTTAGTATTACCCCAGAGTTTTTTGACAAGGGATTTGTCAGTCATTCGCTTGATAGTATAATCGTGGCGTCAGATATGGAAATTTCCAAATTCTTCGACACCATAAAATCTCTTAAAAAAACAAGTGAAATACACCCTTCTATAAATGTTCGTGCAAAAATTATATTCTATTTGAACGAACAAATCTTGGATACATTTTATTTAGGAATGTTTTATATATACTATCGGAATGAAATATACGAAGTAAACGAAGAATTCAGAAATATGATTAATGCTATAATAAAAAAAAGTGGAAAGTTGCCTATGTATTGATAAAAAACGTTATGCCCCAGCACCCATATAAGGGTAATGGGTAATACCCTTATAAGGGTGTTCATCATTACCCTTATATGGGTATTAAAAGCCGTGAGCAATAAACAGGAAAGAACGACGTAAAACAGTTGATAAACATTATCAATTGTAAGTTATGACAGAATTGAATGCAAAGAAAATAATAATACCAATGCCATCAGGACTGACAATTTAATTAGTCGTCCCTTAAAAACTATATTTCAGTATAAAGTTTATACTGACAAGCTCTATGCTGAAATATAGTTTTTAAGGAACGACTACTTATATGGAACAATAAACCCATAAAAGGTAGAAAAGTATTTTTTTTATTCTCTAAAAACGCCCATTAAAACAATTATTTTATTCTCTTCATTGGTTATGTTTTTCTATTTTTATACCTTTGTAACATTAAAATCATTTTAACAAACAATTATTTTATGCGAAATAGTTTTATTTCTATTCTTTTTGTTATACACTATTGAAATATTTGCGCAGTATAAATTGACGGCAGTAGAAACTCTTCCTGTTAGTAGTGACACTATTTCTTATTATTCTATAGAACAATTAATAAATTATGGAGAATCTGGAAAAAACGTAATTTGGGACTTCTCATATCTCACAGGAGATACTGTCCATGACAAATCTATCTTTTTAAAGAATAGTTTAAATCAGTTTCATAAAATTGAGAACATGAGTTAAAATCGTATGCATTAGCTGATAAGATATTAGGAATGAATATGGAATGGAAGAATTAAATATAGATTTTTGGAACAAATGATAGACTTTTATTTTATGATACACTACGTAGTGTATCGGTTTTATAGAAAGCGAAGCACTTACGATAGAGACACTTGCTTACTTTATGCTTTTAGCTTGCACATACTTCTTTCAGGATTTTTACTGTTGGGGGCTGGACATTTCCTATGTAAATTATTTGAAATTCAAAATATAATCAATAAGCCATTCCTGTGTTTTTATGCAGTTATTTCTCTTATATTTGAGAGTCTTGTATTCTTTCGGAAAGACAGATACCTTAAAGTTTTTACCGAGTATGAGAAGCAAATAGATACTCCTGCCATGAAGCGAAAGATGAAAAATGCCAAGATATCTAACTATAGTATTTTCATAGCAAACGTTATTATGCTTTTAATAGCCGATTATCTTAATCATCATGACGGATAGCATTATGTTTAAATATTGTGTATGAAGTGTGGATTAAATTAAAACAGTTCAAAGACAATAAGACTTTGAATAATTGGTGAGTTCAACTTTTGTTACTCTCGCCATTTTCGGAGTTTTTCTATGGATACAATCTTCATGGTTGTTCCTCTATTCCGAGTTTTTCCTTACTTCCAACCATACCAGAAAAAGTTGTTATTAAAACCCGGCAAAAATTTAATTATAGTTTTTTATTCTGTAATTACAAATTATTTTTTTGTAATTACAAAACTTTTCTCCCTTTATACTTTTGAGACAACGAGTATACAACTGTTTTTCTATATCAAGTTAAAAAGCTATATTCGCTAAAAATATTTCATAAAACAGCATTTTTCTCTGTTTTAATGTTGTTTATTAAAAAATTATGTTTAATTTTGCACTTGATTTGAGATATACAACTTACTAATTACAAAAAATAAGCATTGAATTGATTGTTTAAATAATAAAATAAAGATTATGAAAAAAATTTTAATGGTATTGGCATTTGCTGGCTTCTCTATAGCTGGTTTTGCACAAGATGAAGTGCCTACAAAGAAGTATAGCGTTGCTACAAATTCTTTTTGGAGTAATTGGTTTCTTCAGGTAGGTGCAGATTGGAATGCATGGTATTCTGGTCAGGAGCATGGTGAAGATTTAAAAGTAAGTCCATTTAAGGATTTCCGTTCTAATCCTGGCGTAGCAGTTGCTATCGGTAAATGGTTCACTCCAGGTCTTGGTCTTCGTATTAAAGCACAAGGTATTTGGGGTAAGCGTGTAAGCAACACTGATACTCATCTTGCTACTGTAGACAATGGTAACAAATATTGGATTGCACAAGGTCAGGCAATGTTCAATCTTACCAACATGTTCTTAGGTTACAGCGAAAATCGTCTTGTAGACATTATTCCTTTCGTAGGTGCTGGTGTCGGTCGTACAATGAGTAAGAACCTTTATGCTACAGGTCTTAGTGCAGGTCTTCAAGCTTCTTTCCGTTTAAGCAAACTATTGCGTGTATATGGTGAGGCTGGTTGGAACCGTTACGAAGGCGACCTCGACGGATTTGACCAATATTATGGCAACCGCGGTTGGGATTCACACGATAACAACCTCTATGTAGAATTAGGCCTTCAAGTTAATCTTGGTAAATCTGGTTGGGAAAAGACTCCAGATGTTGATGCTCTTAACGCACAACATCAAGCTGCTCTGGATGCTTTGAACTCACGTTTACGCGATGCAGAAGCTGAAAATGCTCGTTTACGCGATGCACTTGCAAACCAAAAACCTGTTGAGACTGTAAGTCAATCAGTAAAAGAACTTATTTCTACCCCAATTTCAGTATTCTTCAATCTCGATAAGACAAACATTGCTTCTCAGAAGGACCTCGTAAACGTACGTGCTCTTGCTAAGTATGCAGTAGATAACAACAACAACCTTCTTGTTACAGGTTATGCTGATAGTGCAACAGGTTCTGCAAAACACAACCAATGGTTGTCTGAAGAACGTGCTAAGACTTTGGCAGGCGAACTTGTTAAGATGGGTGTAGAATCTAGCAAAATCTCTCAAGTTGGTAAGGGTGGTGTAGATACATTGACACCAATCTCTTTCAACCGTCGTGCAACTGTTCAGGTTACAGACTAATAGAAATTCTACATAGATATAAAAATAGGTCATATTGAAAAATATGACCTATTTTGTTTTTATTAGAGATAAAAAAACAAGATTATAGACTTTTATTTCTTTGCTAAAATAATTAATACCTACCTTTGTTTCTGTAAACAAGAAAAGCAAATAGAATAGAAATATAAAAATCGGATATATGAAAGATAAACTAATTAGCGGTTGCATTAGTGTTGCTATTGTTATAATTTTCATAGTAATGCTATTGTCTGCCATTAGTATGATAAAAAACGGTGCATACATAAAAGGAGGCTTTTTATTGTTTGCGGTATTACTAGTTGTTATTCCTGTATTGATAGGTTTGTTTTCAAAATCAAAGAAAAACGCAGATAAAGAACAACATATACCCCAAATTCCAGTTCCTACTACTAATGATAAACTTATAGAGCTGGTGAAATGTGTTACAAACAATGATGCAGAAATGGTGGGAAATGTTCTTAATATGATTAAAGACCCTGAAGGATTCTGCAAAACAGAAATAGAAAACAATCCAGAGCAGCCTTACGATTATAACGATTATCTGTTCGATTTGCACAGAGATAATAATATTTCTCTATTGCATATCGTAACGCTCTATGCACTTGGCAATGCTAAATTTGTAGTTAATTTCGATTGGAAAGACGATTTGGAAACGTTTTTGTATGGGATACGCGACCTAAAATGCTTTAAGGAAAATAATCTTCCCATAGACGAAGCTGCTTTATCTGCATTGAGCGATATTCAACAACAATGCTTCTATCTTAATGAGCAATGGAAATCTTTTGGATTCCAAACGGTGTTTATCGATACAAATAGCGATGGATATTGGGTAGCAATAGTTCCATTGTCAGAAAAAATATAATCAGGCTATAATAGTATAAGCATTATATGCTGATGTTACGGTCTGATCACCTATTTGGGGTTAATACCTATTTAAGCTGAAACGAAAATAGGAGGCAAAAATCTATGATGGTATAGTGTTTGCCTCTTACTTGATTTGCTTTGCCTGCTAAGAACGCTGATTAGTCTTCCATCAACTTGCGGTAGCGACCTTTCTTTATTTCTTCGTTGCCAAGGCGGCGTGCCTTGTTAATTTCATCCTATACGCTCCAGTCCCACCATTTGGTTCTCTACGGTTACCGCCCTGTATTCAGCCTTTTCCGCCGACTTGCTGTGATTCTTTATAAGTTTGTAATTTACACTCATATATCGTTCTATTTAATTCTTTCTTGCTTCCTTTTCTGCTTAGATACGTATAAAATCATATTTAGATACCTACAAAATCATAATTATATACGCATTCCGTTGAATTATCTAAGCTTTAAGAAATACTTATTAAAGCTTAGATAAATTATTATCACAGTTCTGATAAAAACTTCTCAAAGCTTTGATAATTCTATTTTCTGCGTACAAAGATAATACAATCTCCTAAGAAAAAGAAGAAAACAAGCAGGGAAAATAACATCAGCTCCGTATTCTTTCCATTTTCTATTATATGTTTGCATCATACTAAATCTACGAAATATTCACTTTCTTTTGCAAGTATTCGTCATACTATTTGCTTTATTAATATTTTATATCTATTTTTGTATTTAGAAAATAATGAATAAACCTTTAAGAATCATAAGCTGAATTAATATGAGACTGCAAGAGGATGGGCGGAAGGGAAGATAGTCATAGAGATTCAGAAGCTCTTACTGCGGGGCAGAGATTGCAGGAATAAAATTTATAAATAATTTAATATGAAAATTATAACAATTTTATGTTAGACTGGGCATAAACTTGCCCAGCTAACAAATAAGTTTAAAGGGCAGGATTCTGTTGATTCTGCAAAGTTTTTAGCATCTGTTGTTGATGTTATAAGGATAGGAATAAACGTTTATATGGGAATCCCATTAGACTTTTATGAATATTTTTCCATCGTCAATGATGTTTAGACAATATACGAGTATATTATGTAGATGACCAGAGCCTGATCGGTCGGCGGCAATTGTATAACAATTGCCGCTTTTTCAATTTGTTTTTTCGAGATGTTAGGAACGTGATGAATCACGCCCTTACAGCACTAACGCAAATACAATATACTATTCCACGAACAATGTGGCAACAGCATAGGTGCGATTTATCGTATTCCTAACACTCACAAAACTAAATTGTCATATATAATGAGTGTGATTTACTACGCACTTATATACATAAAAAGGTGAGCAAAACGTATGCTTTGCTCACCTTTTTCCTTTGTTTTGCCTGCTACGAACGCTGATTAGTCTTCCATCAGCTTGCGATAGCGGCCTTTCTTTATTTCTTCGTTGCCAAGGCGGCGTGCCTTGTTTATTTCGTATTCAGAGTAGGTGCCCTCGAAGAAGAATACTTCGCCATTGCCTTCGAAAGCAAGAATGTGCGTACAGATGCGGTCTAAGAACCAACGGTCGTGGCTGATTACAACGGCGCAACCTGCAAAATTTTCCAAACCTTCTTCCAATGCGCGTAGGGTGTTCACGTCGATGTCGTTGGTAGGTTCGTCGAGCAAGAGTACGTTTCCTTCCTGTTTCAATGCCAAAGCCAGCTGCAAGCGGTTGCGCTCACCACCAGAAAGAACTCCGCAAAGTTTGCTTTGGTCGGTTCCAGAGAAGTTGAAACGTGAGATGTAGGCACGTGCATTGATGTCGCGTCCGCCCATTCTTATGTTTTCGTTGCCTTGTGCGATGACATCGTAAACCGACTTGTTGGGATCTATGTCCTTGTGTTGCTGGTCTACATAAGCGAGTTTTACGGTTTCGCCTACCTCGAAATTGCCATTGTCGGGTGTTTCCAAGCCCATGATAAGGCGGAAGAGTGTGGTTTTACCTGCGCCGTTCGGACCTATCACGCCCACGATTCCGTTAGGGGGAAGCATGAAGTTGAGGTCGCTGAAGAGAACTTTCTCGCCGAATGCCTTCTGCACGTGCTGTGCCTCGATAACCTTGTTGCCCAAGCGAGGACCGTTCGGAATGAAGATTTCGAGTTTCTCTTCGCGTTCTTTCTGCTCTTGGTTGAGCATTTGCTCGTACGAGTTCAAACGAGCCTTACCCTTTGCCTGACGTGCTTTTGGTGCAAGGCGAACCCATTCCAATTCGCGTTCGAGCGTCTTTCTGCGCTTGGAAGCCGTCTTTTCTTCCTGCTCCATACGCTTTGTTTTCTGGTCGAGCCACGAAGAGTAGTTGCCTTTCCAAGGAATGCCTTCGCCACGGTCGAGCTCAAGAATCCATTCGCTTACATCGTCGAGAAAGTAGCGGTCGTGGGTAACGGCAATGACCGTGCCTTCGTATTGTTGCAGATGCTGCTCCAACCAGTCGATGCTTTCAGCGTCCAAGTGGTTAGTAGGCTCGTCAAGCAACAACACATCGGGCTTTTGCAACAATAGGCGGCAGAGTGCCACACGGCGACGCTCACCACCCGAAAGGTGGGTTACGGGAAGGTCGCCGGCAGGGCAACGCAAGGCTGCCATAGCACGTTCGAGCTTTGAATCCATATTCCAAGCGTCGGTAGAATCTATAATATCCTGCACTTCGGCTTGACGTTTCATCAGCTTGTCCATCTTGTCGGGATCGCCATAATATTCTTCCAAACCGAACTTCGCATTGATTTCGTCGTATTCGCGGAGTGCATCGTAAACGTGCTGCACGCCTTCTTGTACGTTTTCCTTGACGGTTTTCTCTTCGTTCAGCGGTGGGTCCTGTGGCAGATAGCCTACGGAATAGCCGGGGCTGAAGACCACTTCGCCCGATGTTGGTTGCTCAATGCCCGCAATAATCTTCATTAACGTGGACTTACCGGCACCGTTCAAACCGATGATACCTATCTTGGCACCATAGAAGAACGAGAGGTAAATGTTCTTCAGAATTTGTTTTTGATTTTGTGGGATAATCTTTGAAACTCCCACCATTGAGAAGATAATCTTCTTGTCGTCTACTGTTGCCATTTATTTCTGTTCTTGTTTATTTGTTATGAATTGCGTTAGTCTCTATACTTGCAGCATAAATTTACGGCACACGTATATATTTATAAGGTAATAGACTTATTCTCTGTTTCGTTCTTCTTCGGCTTCTTTGGCACGTTTGCGCTCGTCTAACAATTGGAAGTCTTTCTTTTGCAGAACGAAGTCGGTACCCAGATACTTTTCTTTCACAATCTTGTTGGCTGCCAGTTCTTCGGGCGTACCTTTAAAGAGTATCTGTCCTTCAAAGAGCAGATAGGCACGGTCGGTAATGTTCAGTGTTTCGTGCACGTTGTGGTCGGTAATCAGAATGCCGATGTTGCGGAACTTCAGTCGCCAGACAATGTGCTGAATGTCTTCCACCGCAATCGGGTCTACACCTGCAAAAGGCTCGTCGAGCATGATGAACTTAGGGTCTATCGCCAGGCAGCGTGCTATTTCGCATCTGCGCCGTTCGCCTCCCGAAAGGCGGTCGCCAAGATTTTTGCGTACTTTCTCCAAGCGGAACTCCTTGATAAGGCTTTCCATCTTTTCTATGCGCTGCTGTTTATTAAGCTTCGTCATCTCCAGAACGCACATAATATTGTCTTCGACGCTCATCTTCCGGAATACGCTCGCCTCTTGTGGCAGATATCCAATGCCAGCCTGGGCGCGTTTGTACACGGGGTATTTTGTTATTTCCAAGTCGTTGATGTAGACGTGTCCTTCATTCGGAACCACCAACCCCGTAGTCATATAGAACGATGTTGTCTTTCCTGCACCGTTCGGACCTAACAAGCCAACAATCTCTCCTTGCCGCACGTTTATGCTTACGCCGTTGGCAACGGTGCGTTTGCCGTACCGCTTCACGAGTCCTTCGGTACGAAGAATACTGTTCTTATCGTTTTCCGGTTCGATGATTATGTTTTCTGTATCGAGCATTTTTCTATTTCGTTTCTGTGTTGCAAAAGTAGTAAAATAAATGCTAATATCGCTGATATTGCTTAAAACAATGATTTATATTGCAGTTTTTTAGCGGATTTTGGTTACTTTTGCATCTGCATTCAATAAACAGACAACAATGCTTATATTCAACTGGCTTACAGTATTTGGCAGATACTTACTCTTAATGGGGCGCACTTTCAGTCGTCCGGAGCGCTTTCGTATGTTCTTTAAACGGTATGTCAAGGAGATGTCGCAGCTCGGTGTCGATTCCATCGGCATTGTCCTGCTCATATCTTTTTTTATCGGAGCCGTCATCTGCATACAGATAAAGCTGAACGTGCAGAGCCCTTGGATGCCGCTTTGGGTATCGGGATACGTTACGCGCGAAATAATGTTGCTCGAGTTTTCGTCGAGTATCATGTGTCTTATCCTTGCGGGGAAGGTGGGTTCGAACATTGCTTCGGAACTTGGAACGATGCGCGTTACCCAGCAGATAGACGCTTTGGAGATTATGGGAATAAACTCGGCGAGCTACCTGATACTGCCTAAGATAGTTGGACTTATCACCATTATGCCTTTCTTGGTTGTATTTTCGGCAGCAATGGGTATCGTGGGAGCCTACGCGACGGCTTTCTTTGCGCATATTATAACGCCTGTCGATTTGACTTCGGGATTGCAGCACGACTTCAATCCGTGGTTTATGTACATGAGCATAACCAAGAGTCTTTTCTTTGCTTTCATCATCGCCAGCGTGTCGTCATTCTTTGGTTACACCGTGAAAGGCGGTTCGGTGGAGGTGGGCAAGTCGTCCACTAATGCTGTTGTCAGCTCCAGCGTGCTTATCTTGTTCAGCGACGTGTTCCTGACACAGCTTCTCAGCTAATTGTATTTTTCGTAAACGGCATAACAACATGATAGAAGTTAAAAACTTATATAAATCGTTTGGCGACAAGGAAGTGCTTCACGACATCAGCACGGTGTTCGAAAACGGCATGACAAACCTGATCATCGGACAAAGTGGTGCAGGAAAAACGGTGTTGCTGCAATGTCTCGTAGGCTTGCTGGAACCTACAAGAGGCGAAGTGCTTTACGACAACCGCAACTTTGTGGCGATGGACAAGAAAGAGAAGATTAGGATGCGCAGAGAGATGGGAATGATATTCCAGGGCTCTGCCTTGTTCGACTCGCTCACCGTTTTCGAGAACGTCCGCTTCCCGCTCGACATGTTTTCTGACATGACACAGAAGGAACGCGACGCACAGACGCAGAAATGTATAGACCGTGTAAACCTGACGGGAGCAGAAAACAAGTTGCCTGAAGAGATATCGGGAGGAATGCAGAAGCGTGTAGCCATTGCACGTGCCATCGTAATGAACCCCAAATACTTGTTCTGCGACGAGCCAAACTCCGGGCTCGACCCCAAGACGTCGTTGATTATCGACCAGCTTCTGTCGGACATTACCAAGGAATTTGACATTACAACCATTATCAACACGCACGACATGAACTCTGTGATGGGCATTGGCGAGCACGTTGTGTTCATTGCCGATGGCAGAGCGGAATGGCAAGGGAACAAAGACACGGTGATGTCGAGCAACAATAAGAAACTGAACGATCTTGTATTTGCGTCCGACTTGTTTAAGAAGGTAAAGCAAGTAGAGACTGGAAAGCAGAAATAAAGTCCACTGCCACCCCTGCTGCATGTGTTTTCGTTATATCCTGCATGTTCAGCTTGCCTGGCTGATGTGTCCGGATATGCGTTTTGTGTACAGGTTGCAGGCATGTTCTGCAAGCTCTACGCATGGAGAATGAATACGGAGCACATTGTGTTTCCTCTGCCTTTTCTTTTGCTTTATTCATGGATTTGTATTACCTTTGTGCCTAATCCGTAGGATTATCAAAGCTGTGAGAAATATTTATTATGGCTGCGATAATAATTTATCATAATTATGGTAAATATTTCTCACAACTGTAATAAATTGACGGAATGGGCATCTAAATACGTTTGGATAGGCATCTGTCAATGCTTAGACAGGCATTTGTCGGTGTCTTAAAGGGCATCTGAACACGTTAGGAAGTAAGGACTATAAAACAGAACGATATATGAGCGTTAATTACAAGCTAATAAAGAACCGCATGAAGTCGGGAGAGAAAACAGCGTACAGGGCAGTAACAGTGGAACACAAAACAGTTGGCGTGGAGCGTATTGCGCAGAACATTCAGGGAGCGACGGCGCTTACACGTGCCGACGTCATAGCAACCATTGCAGCTTTGCGCGACGAAATAGCCTTTCAGCTTATGTCCGGCTGCAGTGTACACCTGCCCGGCATAGGCTATTTCTCGCTTGCTGTGAAGGGAGACATATACGAAGACCCACGAAACAACCACGTCAGGCTACACAATGCCGAGGTACGCACGGTGAACTTCCGACCTGATACAGAGATGATGGATATACTCCGTTATACAGAGTTCGAGAATGCAACCTATAGGTTTCGTAGCCCCTCTATGCCAACAGAGAAAGAAATAGACAGTGCTATTGAGGCTCTCCTTGCCGAAAAGCCATATATGACGGTAGATGATTTGCGCGACAGGCTGAACCTTTCACAGTCTACTGCATACCGTATTACTAAGCAGTTGTGTGAAGGAGGCAGGCTGCGCAACATAGGCACACGCTATCGCAAGGCGTATGTGCGGGCAGACAAGCAAGAATAAAAGAGCGTTTACACAACGGAAAAAGCTGGAAGATTAGGTTTACAATCACACAATGTTTGCCTTATCTTTCAGCTTTTTCTGTTTCTTTTGTGTACTTACAGGTTGTACATCAGTCCAAAGTCTATGCAGTTCAGTGCCGTCATTCTTCCCAGAAGGGTTGTTCCCGGCAGCAGACTCTTATTGCTTAAGAAGCCCATTAGATAGATGTTGTGATTGTAGAACATCGAGAAGTTCTTCGATATTCGGCAGCTAACCGTCATTCCCAAGTTGATGGCGCCGTCTTTGACATGTTCCTTATTGGTTTGAATGCCGATAGCCGGACCGGCGTACAGTGCCACATTCCACGGTCGGTTCGGGTTGTATCCACGGAAGTAGGCGAGCAAATCGATCTGGAAATCAGCCGAGACGAATAGTATGTTGCGCTTCTCTTCGTTAAATTCGGCAATGTTGTTTGCTATGTAGGCATACTTGATGTTGTCCATTATGTATTCCAAACCAAGGCGGACAGCCGAGACTTCGTTCAGCCTGTAGCCTCCGAAAGCCGACAGGTTAAGCTTTGCACTGCTGTCTTTAAAGCGATGTTTGGTGAGCAGAATGTTCCAGCCGCCGCCCAGCGCACCAAAGAAACGCATAGGTTCTTTTGCAGCATACGATGTCATGTCGGCATCTTCGTAGCGCGCAATACGGTTGAAGGGAACGGTCAGCCCTACGCGGACCGAAAACGAATTGCCTAACTTGAGAGGCGTGGTGCCCATCTCTTTGGTTCTGTACAGCGTGTTGCCTGCTGCATTTATATAGACATTGTCGTGTACGTTGAGCGTAGAGTACATGGGTTCTATGTTCAAACGCAGGTCGCGACTGAGGCGTAGCCATAGCTGAAGCCCCATGCGGAAGCCGTCTGCCGTAATTCTTGAGCCTTTGATGGTATGTTCTGCATCGTTCATGACGAGCCAGCCGTTCTGGTATCCCAGGAGAATGTTCGTTCCAACAAGCGAATGCCAGTTGTAGTTCCTGCTCAGTCCGAGTGGATTGATGAGCACGTCGCCGGCAATTGTGCCCAATCCAATGGCGTGGTGAACGTTTTCTGTCCGCCCGTTCGTGGTGTGCGTGGTCGTCATGTCCACACCTTTTGCCATGTTCAATCCGACACGTGCGCCTAAGAAAGAGTTAGCCCACCAGCCCATCGAGAGCTGCATGGACGTGCCCCACGAGTCTTTTCCCTTGCTCGGAAGCATTGGGTAGTTGGCATAGCCATAGCCATAATCGAGGAAGAGGCGATGCAAGCCAGATGAGGGAGCAGTCTTCCACGGCAGGTTCTTGATGGTTCTGATGAACCCGTCGAGATGATATTTTGCTCCCACCGTAAGCACATTCGATATGGCTCCGGGCGTTGTGTAGATTTGGTCGGAGTCGTAATGGCTGCTTGGCATCCAGTAAACGGTATGGCTATAGAACAAAGACAGATAGGGGAGGACACGATACGAGAGCATTCCACCGAAGTTTGCACCAATGTCAGCCTTCTTTCCGTATTTGCTTAACACCATAGACGGACCGCCATAGAGTTCCACATTCCATCTTCTGCCAGGTCGATAGCCCGTCATTGCGTTGAGAACATTAAATTGATAGTCGGCAGATACGAAAGTGTTCTTATATGTAAACTTGCTGAGACTGCCACTGCCATTCTTCTGCCAGATGGGGTTCGCAACGTAGTCTACCATAAGCTTTGCCCCACTGTACATGTTGAAGTTGTAGCCGACGAAGCCATTGAAGTTCAGAAGCAGTCCGCGCGACTTGCCGGTGTATCTCCATTTGTTGATGGTAGTGTTCCAGCCGAGACCTCCACCCATAAAGAAACCACTTTCGGGAAGGGCGTTCTTTGCAGGGGTAGCATCGTTGTTACGTTGCAATTTGTTGCGGAAGAGCACGGCCAAGCCTAATTTGAAGTCGGTCTGACTATACCTTAAACGACCGTCAGGACGGTCGAAATGTTCCATCAGTATGTAGTTTGGCTCGAAGGTCAGGCGTAAATCGTTCGTAATTTTAGCCCAGAACTGTGCACCTAACCTGTATCCGGCATATCGTCCGCTGGCTTTATCGCTTATATTGGCGTGCACAAACTGGAGCAGTCCCATTTCGTAACCACCGTAAAGGTTCACTCCCACGGCACTGTCCCAATTGTAATGGCGCGTGAAACCGAACGGATTGAGCATTGCATCGAGCGAAACGCCCGACTTGCCGAGCAGCGATGTGGTTTCGCTTGTCTTTGTCCATGCCGCATTTGTCAGGTTTATTCCAGCTCGCAGACCGATGGCAGACGATAACCATTGCCCAATGTTGGCACTCACACTGTAGCCGAGCGTCTTGCCAACCTTCAGGTCTGTGGAGTGATAGTATGCCGGACCAATGCTGTATTCGAAGAACCAAGGACGCCGCCAGCGCAGTCTTGCAGGGTCTTCAAGAAACAAACGCTTGCCGTCGGCAAAGTATTTCTTAAAATCACCCGCATCTTTCTGCGACGACATATTGTTGTAGAAATACCAAATGTAGGATAGATTTACACCGTAACCGAAGCTGAAGTGATTGAATTTGGAGGATTTGTCCAAGTCCATCCCCTCTGTACCCGCCATGATATAAGGTTCTATGGCGAGTGCTGCATGTGTTCCTGCATGGAATTTGAACTGCAAACCAGTATGAATGTTGTAAGAGGTAGCTTTATCTTTCATGGTTCCTGCTGCTGCAGAACCATTGTATTTCGTTAGGTGCGAATGTTGAACGCCTAATCCAAGTATGCCCGAAACGCTTAAAGGACGGTCTGGACGATAGCCCAAAAGATAGTTTGAGAAGTTGAAAAGGTAGTCGGCATTGGTGCGCATCGTCCAGTTTGCGTTGGGTTCGCCGCTAATATAACCCAGTTCTCCGCCTATTCCAAAACGGATAGAACTCATCGGGCTAAGTTCTTTTCCTATTCGGAGATGAATGCCTGCTTGCGTTGTTAATTGATAATCGTTGTTATGCTGATAGAATACGGCACCAGCTCCAAAGTCTAAGAAAGTATGTTTGGAGAAGCCACCCTTTGTCCATTTGTCGCCTTGATAGCGGTGTCGGCTGTCGAGACTGTAGTCCAAAGCATTGAAGTTTCTCTGCTTCGGTGTTCCATAATAGGTGGTATCTGCTTTAGCCGTAATGCTTTCTGCCTGCATTTTCTCTTCCAAGTCGCTCAAATCTCTTACCAATGTATCGGTAGGAAGATTTGTTGGTGTCTGTGCTTGAAGAACTATCATTGCGAAAAATGCCGTAACCAAAGACACTGTTCTCTTCATTTCTTAACCTCCTCTACTGGTAAATTGGTTGTTTGCGTGCTGTTATTGTTGTTCTCTTCAGTAGCTTCTTGCTTCTCATCAGACTCTTCTTCGTGTTCAGGAGCCTTTATTTTGCCAGCAGCAATCATTAAGTCGGTAAACTTTTGTCTATATTGTTCAGCCTTTTTCTCATCGTATGGGCTTTTCTTCCGCACGTCGTCAGGAATGTTTGCGTCCGTGTTATACAAGCTTTTGTATTGTGGTTTCATATCGAAACAATGCTGGAAGTAAGCTAAGAAAGCAGGAATGGTGTTGTCAGTCATTCGCAATGCAGCGTCAGCACCATACTTTGCAGTTAGTTCCATGAAGTCTTCATCGCTTATTTCAGGCTTTCCTGCTTCAATAACCCCCTTCATATACCATTTCTTTGCATTGTTATCGGGCAGAGAATCGATGAGCGGTTCGAGTTCTTCGTACGTCTTTCCCAATTCAGAAGCCAATTCAAAGTTCAGTATGGCGTAGTTTTCTGCATTCGTCTTCATTACGTAATCCAATGCTTCCTTGGCACGACGAGCTTCGTCGGCAGTCTTGTTCTGCTTGAAGAAAAGGGTTTCTAAATCGGTAAACATCTTTATATTCTTGTACTCGTCGGTGTCGGGCAGCTTGTTTGCAAGGTGGTAAGCCTCGCCAAGTTTCATGGCTTTGAAATACATTATAGCCTGATTGGCAACAAGCTCTCGCCTGTTTACTACATAACGATACGCATTATCGAACGATATTGGGCGCGATATTTCTAAGCCAGACTTCATGTCTATGAATGGAGAAAGAATGGATAAGTCGATAGAGTCGCTTTCTATTGCGTAACAAGCAACACGGTTTGCAATATAAGCAGCAAAAGGACTGTATTGCATTGTCCGCCGTGTTTTAATCTCGTTCCATGCGCGATAGGTCAGTTTACGTAGTTCCGTGGAGTCCTTTATTTGTGTAAAGAGGTTATAGTAGTCTCCATTCGAGAAGATATTTTTGCCTCCTTTTTGGTAGTCTTTATCGTTATAGTAAGTCCATAACACCTCTTGTGGGTCGAGAACCTTATTCTGTCGCAGCGTATAAGTGCAGCGCATCAGACGCTGGTTCTGCAATATCTCTTGCACAATGGGGTGGTTTTGCATTTCGCGCAAGCCACTAACATTATTGTTAAACGCGTAGTTGCGCAACGTGTTAGCCTCTGCTTCCAAGTTACGAGCCTTCAACGAATCTGCTACATCGAACCAAGTGTAAACCAAAGGTGCCTTAACTTCGAGTCCGGCACTCGATATTTGCCCTCCAATGATAGACAAAGCTTTCTTTGCACGTGTATTTGCCAACTTTGTATTTGCCGCTACATTGCCTTCGGGCGATGCTGTTCCCTGGACTGTAAAGTTCATTAATGCCCGTCCATACGAGCGAAGTTCCTTGACAAGTTGTCCCAAATTCTGTTGGTTGGAAGTGTCCGAGGTAAGCTCATCTTTACCTACCACGAACGTTAATTGCAGGTCGCGCGGCACTTCTCTAAGCTGTGCCCTGGCTTGTTCATAGTACTGTGGCGTTAGCTTAATCTGTTTCATTGCCATCGAAACATCTATTAGTTTCCATGGTTTGCGTGTGTTGCAAGTTCCGTTTTTAGACTTGTCTTCAAAGTAAATGTGGGTATAGTCTTCCAGTCTCAATACCGAACCCCACTTATAGCTCTTGTTTGGATTAGGTTTCGGATACGTTATTTCCCAACGGAAGGTAAACTCGTCGTTGGTCGTAGGTTGGTCTTCAATATAGTAATTGTGCAGCGAATCGTTGCGATTGTAGTCAAAACTCTTTCTCCTAATCTGATTTTTATGATATTTCTTCCCTTCAAACACTAACGGTTCAAGATATTGTATGGTGTCTTCCTCCTCGCAATTGATGACCATTGGCTGGAAAATAAGTCGCGAATGGTCTTTTGTGTACCATTCAGGTAGCCTTACAGTAACGTTCCAATGCAGGTTTGGACCATCGTCGATAGGTTTCATTTCAACAATATTGGCACCCGAATGCTTGCCAAAGACAGTTGTGTTGGCAAGCAGAAGTGTTTTCGAACCATCGGTAAACACTATGTCGTATTGCAGATTAGAACCGATATTTACTACCTTTACTTCGCCTTCGTTTATTACCATCAGTGCACCTTTGGCAGAAATATCAGCTTCGAAATGCCCGTCATAGTCGGGAGTTACAGTCGCATTACTTCTGATTGTAACTTCCTGACTGATGTCTTTGCTTTTACTTCTATATGTTGCAGCCTGCTTGTTGGCTTCGTTTCGGTTGTCGAATATATAGACTGGGACAGAGAGAGGCACCTTATTGGTCTTGCCTCCGTCGAACGACTTCATGTTTTTATATACGTTTCCCGTTATGTGCATTACTTGCGCACTCGTTATATTTGCATAAACGAGTAGTAGATACAGAATAGCCAGGCAACGTTTTATGCTCAATTTCATATCGTTTCCTTTATCTTAATATGTATGAAAGGGTAATTCCAATTTTAGTTGGCAATATTTCGTAACCGGTATATCCGTCCATCGTTCTTGCCCCGGAGGGTATTTCCAAGTTTGGTTGTCCGTCTTTTGTTTTCTTTTGGTGGAATGCAACTATTCCAATACCCGCGTGCGCGTCAATCGTCCAACGGTTAGAAAGCGATGCAACATAGCCAAACGTTATTCCGGCACCTGCTGCAAAACCATCGTAGCGTGTATTTCTTACTTTAACATTATAGTCTACAGCCAAAGCACTTACGCCTATAAAGTGGTGATACATGGGTCGTCCACCGAAGTAATAACGATATTCTGGTTGCACACCAGTCATCTTTGTGTCCTTGTGCCAATAGGGCTGGTTGTTGGCAAACACGCTCAATCCCAATGTGGAACGATTGCCTATCGTCATTTCGGCACCTATATTATAAGTTTGCAGAGCCAACATTGCCACATCGGTATTCACAGAGATAGCCTGGCTATTGGCTGTTATTACAGCTATTATACTTAAGAATGTTACGAATATTCTTTTCATTTCTCTGTTCTTTTCTTTCTCTTTTCAATTTCTTTTGCCACTCTCTGTTGTGCTTTCTCAGCTTGTTTTTTGGCTTTTTCGTATTCTTTTAGTCGTTTATTGCGAGCCTTCTCTATGTGTTTAGCCTTCCTTTCTTCTTCTTTTGCAGTGCGTAGAGTGTCTTTAGCGTAGGCTTTGTTAGCCAGTTCAATACGATATTTCTCGTCTACAACTTCACGTTTCTTATATCGGTTGGCTACTTTTGTTCCAAAATGATATATCAATCCCACCCTCACAATATCGGTTGATGCTGCATAAACCAGAGGATTAAACACAAGTTTATAGCCATTTTGTGGGGTAACAGTAGTATAAACGTGCTGATTGTTGACGACATCGCGACGATATTCTTCGTATTTTGCAAATACAACACCAGCGTTTATACCGAAATCAAAGTCAAGACTCGCACCGTTCTGGTAGCCATATAGCTGTGCAACTGTGCCAAACATAAGTCCTCCGGTAAACGAATTGCCTTTCTTTCCTAAGTCTGTAAACTTAATGTTAAACTTGTTTGCGCCACCATACACGCCCCAATAGAAAACGCGACGTGGGTTCTTTCCGTGCCAATACTTGCGCAATTCAACCTTTCCATCGTACATATCGTACACATTATAAGAAAGGTCTTTGGTTTGTGTATTCCAGTTAATTCTTCCCGAAACACCGAGTGTCCATTTGTTCCAGTTCTTGTTTCCCAAGGTGTATTCTATGCCGAAGTTAGGCGTAAGCATTATCCAGCCTGCAACGTTAGTGCGCAAACCGATTCTTTCGCCGAACTTTAGGCTGTCAACTCTGTTATAATAAAGTGCGGAGTGTTGTGCATAAGTCGATACAATCATTGGATAGGCGAACAACAACGTAACCAATGTTAATAGGCTTTTCTTTAAGTAAGTCATAATCTTTATAGGGCGAATACAATTAGTGGAGTTATCTTTCTCTTAGTGAAACAACGCCTTGCTAAATGAAAAAGTGCGCTTGACAGGAATCGAACCTGCACGATGGAAATCACTAGATCCTAAGTCTAGCGCGTCTACCAATTCCGCCACAAGCGCATTAGCGGCTGCAAAGGTAAGCTAACTTTCGTTAAAGACCAAATTATTTAACTTGTTTTTCTTGTTATACGCTATCTTTTTTATTTTTCATCTTATCGGAATAGCTCTGTTATACTATTTGTTTGTATCAGCCCTAATTAGTGATTATCCTTGTGAAAGTTGCTATATGGAATAGCCATAATACAGAATAGGTTGTTCAATATCCAATGGCCAATGAATGTTTCAAAGTAAAAAAGAAGATGATAAGACTGTAAATATTTTTTATGAGTGTGAGCGTTGCGCAGGTTGCTTATTGTCAGTGTATTCCAAAAATGTATATTCAATGTTTACAATGGCTTTGCGGTTTCGGCACAAATGTATCTTTTTCGGTTTTATTTAGTTGTCTTTTTAGAGCAAAACTTTCGCTTCTGTGAATTATAAAGCATAAAAGGAATATTCCGTACAGAGATTTGCACGAAGAAAGAATATTTTTGTATCTTTGCAAAGAGTTCCCATTGTTGAAATGTGAATACTCTACCTTTAAATGCAATATATGATAAATCTGTTACGGAAAAAGCTAACGAGGGTGTGTAAAGAGAATGTTGCCCATTCGCTTTGGTGGTTGCTCGTCTTCTTTCTTCCCATAATAACAATGTTCTTTCATTCTGACGGAGGGGCTGAAGAATATAATTGGGCACATGTTTTTAGCACGTGGACAGTTGTTTCCATATATTTTGGTGCATTCCTGATACACAATTTTCTGTTGTTGCCACTTATTATTTATCGCAGACAACCTAAATGTTACGTGTGTGGCACGGTAGTCTTAATGTTCGTTTTTGTACTTGTGCAGTACGTAATTCGTACAAGAATGGTGCAAGACACATCGAGAGTACTTATTCAGACAGGACATATTCAAAGTGGAACAATACACTATCAACCAACCATTGTAACACAGCCAATTATTGTAAATATCATTATTTTAGTATTAATGTTCGGAATGAACTTTGGTGTAAAGCTCTTTTTTAAAACTAACGAGGACCAGAAGAAACTGCACGACCTGCAAGAAAAGAACTTGGAACAACAGCTGATATCATTGAAATACCAGATAAACCCACACTTTTTTATGAATACTCTCAACAACATTCACGCCTTGGTAGACATTGATCCGGAGAAAGCCAAGAGTTCAATCATAGTAATGTCGAAGATGATGCGCTATATTCTCTACGAAGGGAACCATACTTTTATACCGCTGCAAAAGGAGGTAGACTTTATACGTAGCTATATATCGCTAATGCGAATGCGCTATACGGAGAAGGTAGAGATTACGCTTGATACGCCAGAACGCCTTTCTGTTGGGGAAATTCCACCACTATTGCTTATATGTTTTGTTGGAAATGCGTTCAAACACGGTATAAGTTATCAGCACAAAAGTACGATAGACATTTCGATTTCTGTAGAAAATGATAAAATAAAGTTCTGTTGTATCAACAATAAACAGCCCGAAACCGAGCGTGAAAATGAGGGAGTTGGACTGAAAAGCGTGCAACAACGATTGAATTTGATATATCCTGATAGCCATACACTTGTTATAAAAGATAACGAAAAAACTTATAGTGTATGGCTGGAACTGTCTTTGACAAATAAAAAAATAACTAAAACACAACTCCAATATGGAAAACAGAATAAGGACTTTGGCTGTTGATGATGAGCCTTTGGCACTGAAACAGCTGGCTACATATATAAAGAGGATTTCTTTTTTGGAACTGGTTGGCGAATGTCAGAATGCTATTGAAGCCAAAAAAGAGATGGAAAGGCAACCCGTTGACGCCATCTTCATTGATATAAATATGCCGGATATGAGCGGACTCGACTTCATTCGGTCGTTAGAAGTAAAGCCTTTGGTGGTGTTTACAACTGCCTATAGCGACTATGCCATAGAAGGATATAAGGTAGAAGCCATTGATTATCTTCTGAAACCATTTGGTCAGGAAGAACTAATGGCTGCCGCTAATAGTATAAGACGACAGTATATGTTGCTGCAACAAGCCGCAGCGAACATGTCTTCGCCCGACGATGACACGTTGTTCTTAAAGAACGAATATAAGGTTATTCGCATTAACATCAGCAATATACGTTACGTTGAAGGAATGGGAGAGTATCTGAAGATTCATTTCATAAGTGGGAGAAAGCCATTGATGATACTTTCGAGCATGAAGAAAATGGAGAAGTTTCTACCCAATAACAGCTTCATGCGCATTCATCGCTCATGGATTATTAACCTGATGGAGATAAGCGAAGTAAACAAAAGCCGTATTCTTATGAACGATGGAGTGTATGTTCCCATTGGCGATATGTATAAAGAAAAGTTTATAAAGTATATTGATTCGAAGTTTTTAGAAAAGTAACGATGCGTTGTATTGGTATTCATTGAAAGTGTAAATACCATTTTCATTACATCTTTCTTTGCTGGTTATAAGAAAAGAATTATATTTGCATACGAGAAAACAGACAATTAAATTTATCAATAATCAGTAAACAATAGAAATAAAGATGAAAAAACAGATTTTATCGTTCGCAGTTGCAGCCTTGATGACTGCCGCTTTTGCTTTTGCAGCAGGCAAAGACGACAATGTAATGTGGAGGCAAAGCGATGGCACTTATGTGGTGAACACAACAACATTAGCAAACAATGTACGTGGTTTTAAAGGGGCTACACCTGTTGAAGTGTATATTAAAAATGATAAAATAGTAAAGGTTGTGGCACTGAAAAACCATGAAACACCTCGCTATTTCGAACAAGTAACCTCTAAGATGTTACCGAAGTTCGATGGAAAACGCGTTTCTAAGGTAGGTTCGGTAGATGGTGTCAGCGGTGCAACATTCTCGTCAAGAGCAGTGAAACTCAATGTAGAAGCTGCTGTAAAATATTATAAGGCACACAAGTAAAAACATTTCTGCACCTGTTTGGCAAGGAAACAACAAACAATGCAAGCAGCATTGCAAGCTTTTAAGTTCTGCAATGCTGCCTCTTTATGTACAATATTATAGACGATAAGTTTGCTGCCTCTTCTTTTTCTTATCTGTTAAAACGTTCGTTGTTGAGGCATAAAGAATATACAAATAGCTGATTTTCCCCATTAATCAATATTTCCTTATGTAATGAGGTTACTGTCAGTACATTATAAAACCCACTGTTTTGCCGCATAAAAGAGCCTGTTTCGCATCGCAAAACAGGCTCTTTTACATAACGGAAATGTAGCTATCGTGTTCTAAAAGGAAAATTCAGCGAAATGAAAAACATTTCTATCATATTCGTTCAAGGCTTCTATAGTCTCTTGAGAACATCAAACTTCTTGCTTCTAATTTGCGGTATCGCACACGTTGGCAATGCAGACAAAGTCTGTTATCTATACAGATAGCTACGGAATTATCCTATTTCAGGTTGCCCACCTTAATCAAATATTCTGCAATTTGCACGGCATTGAGTGCTGCCCCCTTGCGTATTTGGTCGCCCGTGAGCCAGAGTGTCATGCCGTTCTCGTCGGCAAGGTCCTTGCGAATGCGCCCAACGTAGATGTCGTCTTTGCCTGCGCTCTCCAAAGGCATGGGGTAAACGTAGTTTTGTGGGTCGTCTACAAGTGTAACACCGGGTGCTGCTTCGAGTGCCTTGCGTATTTCGGCAACCTCCAAAGGTTTTTCTGTTTCTATCCAGACCGCCTCCGAATGGCTGCGGAGCGACGAAACGCGCACGCAAGTAGCACTGGTACGGACATCGGAGTGCATGATTTTCTGCGTTTCGTAGAACATCTTCATCTCCTCCTTTGTATAGTCGGTTTCCGTCATCTTGTCTATTTGGGGTATCACATTATAGGCTAATTGATGCGGGAACTTGTTGATGGTTTCAGCTTTGCCCGTCTCAATAATCTCCTTATATTGCTGTTGTAGTTCCTGCATCGCTGCTGCGCCAGCCCCGGAAGCACTCTGATAGCTGCTGATGCGCACGCGCTTGATGTGGCTTAGCTTCTCGATGGGATTCAAGACCACTACCATCATGATGGTGGTACAGTTCGGATTGGCAATGATACCACGCGGACGAATCAGCGAATCTTCTGCGTTGATTTCCGGAACAACCAATGGCACGTCTTTATCCATACGAAACTGGCTCGAATTATCAATCATTACAGTTCCATACTTGGTGATAGTGTCGGCAAATTCAGCCGACGTGCTGCCACCTGCACTGACGAAAGCGATGTCGATATCCTTGAAATCGTCGTTGTGTTGCAGAAGTTTTACTTCGTGTTCTTTACCCTTGAATGAGTACTTTTTACCTGCTGAACGACTTGAACCGAAGAGCACGAGTTCGTCTAAAGGGAAATTTCTTTCTGCCAATATGCGGAGGAACTCTTGTCCTACAGCTCCGCTGGCACCAACAATTGCTACTTTCATATCCTTGTTTTTATAATTTTAATAGCGCAATGCACCGTAAGACTTTTGTTCAGACGTATAATAATGATGTGTAAACTTGCGTTGCTTGCGGTTGCAAAAATACAAAAAACTCTCTATTTTCACTACTCACCCCATAACTTTTTGCTATCTTTGCACATATTTTACAATAGCAATTATGTTCAGAATAGCCCAATATTTCCCTATAACCGACCCTACATTGATTTTCTTTGTAGTATTGATGCTGATTCTATTGTCGCCTGTTATCATGGGGCGACTGCGTATTCCGCATATCATTGGAATGGTTTTGGCTGGTGTTTTGGTGGGCGAATACGGATTGAACATACTGAAACGCGATGCTTCGTTCGAGTTGTTTGGCAGTGTCGGGCTTTATTATATCATGTTTCTTGCTGGTCTTGAGATGGATATGGAGGGACTGAAGAAAAATAAATGGCGTGTTATGCTGTTTGGCATTCTCACATTTTGTATTCCTTATGTGCTCACCTTCTTTATGGGAATCTATTTGTTGCACTATTCGGTTACGTCATCTTTGTTGCTTGGTTGCATTATGTCGTCGAGCACGCTCATTGCTTATCCTATCGTAGGACGCTATGGTCTTTCCCAGCATTCGGCTTCAACGCTAAGTGTTGGTGGCACAATGGTGGCATTGTTCTTGGCACTTTTTGTTATGGCAATGATAGTAAACTCGTATCAAGGCGGTAGCGGTGGCGTGTTCTGGCTGTGGTTCATGCTTAAGTTTGTACTCTATTTGGCTGGTCTTGTTTACTTTGTTCCGCGCCTTACCCGGTGGTTTCTGCGCCGTTATTCTGATGCTGTAATGCAGTTTCTCTTCGTTTTGGGCGTGCTGTTCTTTTCTGCAGCCTTGTCCGATGCCATTGGCTTGGAGGGAATCTTCGGTGCTTTCTTCTCCGGATTAATATTAAACCGTTTCATTCCGCGCCTTTCACCACTTATGAATCATATAGAATTTACGGGTAATGCGCTTTTCATTCCCTACTTCTTGATAGGTGTCGGAATGTTGATAAACGTACGTTCGCTTTTCGAAGGTACACATATCATTTGGGTTGTACTATGCATTGCCTTCTTTGGAACAGCAGGAAAAGCCATCGCTGCCTATTTTACTGGTTTCTTGTTCCGGTTGAAACGAGAGATGGCAGACATGCTTTTCGGCTTGACAAGTGCCCATGCAGCAGGCGCAATAGCCATGGTGATGGTGGGATTAAAGCTTGAGGTGGCTCCTGGAAAATTCCTTTTCAACGATGAAGTGCTGAATGGTATCGTTATTATGATACTTTTTACTTGCATAATATCATCGTTTGTAACAGAGAGAGCTGCTCAAAAAATTCGATTAACCGAAAAAGAAGAACCTGAAATGGCGCGAACGCATAACGACGAACGCATTCTTATACCAGTGAAATATCCAGAATACGCCGAGAATTTGCTTTCGTTAGCCATAATGATGCGTAACGAAAAGCTTAAGAAAGAACTTATTGGACTAAACGTTGTGTACGACGATGTGAATGCAGCAGCCAATCAAGAAGAAGGACGACGTTTATTAGAACATCTGCAAAAGCAAGCTGCGTCTGCCAATGTGCCGATGGTAACACAGGTGCGTATTGCTGCCAACATAGCAAATGGTATAAAACATGCTTTTAAAGAGTTCCAAGCATCTGAGATAGTAATGGGACTACATGCCAAACAAGCTATATCGAAGGGATTTTGGGGACAATTTACACAGAGTCTTTACAATGGTTTGAGCCGCCAAATTACAATAGCTCGTATTGTGCAACCACTGAATACAATTCGCCGAATACAGGTTGTTGTGCCTTCACGAGCTGAGTTTGAGCCTGGTTTTTACCGTTGGTTGGAACGAATAGCACGCCTGGCATCGAACAGCGATTGCCGTATTGTATTCCACGCTCGCCAGGAAACCATCGAACTAATTACGGTATATCTTCGCAATCGCCACCCCAATGTGCGGGCAGAGTATGCAGAAATGAAACATTGGAACGAGCTTCCACAGTTGGCAACTGAGGTAGAAGACGACCATTTATTCGTGATTGTCACGGCACGAAAGGGCACAATATCTTATAAGAATGCGATGGAGCGCATTCCAGAAGAAGTAAACCGCTTCTTCAAGAGCAAGACGCTTATGATAATATTCCCCGACCAGTATGGCAACCGTATGGACGGAATGACGTTTGCACAGTCGCAACACACCGAAGAACGCAGTGCTTACGATGTAGTCCGTGATTTTATGCAAAAGAAAATAAGATAAAATTATGATAGAAATAAAAGATGTTACTAAGAATTTTGGTTCGCTGCAAGTGCTGAAAGGCATTGACTTGCGCATTGAGAAAGGCGAGATAGTGAGCATTGTCGGTCCTTCGGGAGCAGGCAAAACCACGTTGCTGCAAATTCTTGGTACGTTAGATAAGCCCGATAGTGGCTCTGTCGTAGTAGACGGCATAGAAACCAGCACGCTATCGACCAATAAACTAAGCGAGTTTCGCAACACGCATCTTGGCTTTGTGTTCCAGTTTCACCAGCTTTTACCAGAGTTTACGGCAATCGAGAATATTATGATTCCTGCCTATATTGCAGGAATGAAACCCAAAGAAGCACGCAGCCGTGCTGAGGAACTGTTGGAATTTATGGGGTTGAGCGACCGTGCGACCCACAAACCCAACGAACTTTCGGGTGGAGAGAAGCAGCGTGTGGCAGTGGCAAGGGCACTGATGAACAATCCTGCTGTAATTCTTGCCGACGAACCGTCTGGTAGCTTGGACTCGAAAAACAAGGAAGAACTGCATAAACTCTTCTTCGAATTGCGCGATAAGTTCGGACAAACTTTCGTCATCGTTACACACGACGAAACGTTGGCTACACTAACCGACCGCACCATACACTTGAAAGACGGACGCATAGTGGGAGAGGGCAGCGAAGCCAGCGCAGTATAATAAAGTAAAAAAGGAAATAACAAATGGCAAAACTAAAGATAGGCGATTACAATACGCTGACTGTATTGAAGGTAGCATTGCGCGAAGGCAACGGCGACCCGTTCGGATTGTATCTCGACGGTGGTCGTGCAGGCGAAATATTGATGCCTCAGAAGTATGTTCCCGAGGGCATTTCGGTAGGCGACGAACTACGTGTCTTTGTGTATCTCGACCAGGAAGAACGCCCCATTGCCACAACCGAGCAGCCACTTGCCGTAGTAGGCGCGTTTGCATACTTGGAGTGTTCGTGGGTAAACGAGTATGGTGCATTCCTTCATTGGGGCGTAACGAAAGACCTGTTCTGTCCGTTCCGCGAGCAGAAGAAGCGTATGCAGATAGGCGAATCGTATGTTGTGCATGTACATCTTGACGAAGAGACCTATCGTTTGGTGGCATCGGCGAAGGTGGAACATTATTTCGAGGAAGAGAAACCAACATACAAGCAAGGTGAGGAGGTTGATTTGATGATTTGGCAAAAGACCGAACTCGGTTTCAAAGTCATCATCGACAACAAGTATCCTGCCCTTGTTTATGGCGACCAAGTATTCCAATACGTCCACACGGGCGACCGTATGAAAGGTTATATTGCCACAGTCCGACCAGACGGAAAGATTGACTGCACGCTGCAACCAACAGGGCAGCAATATGCAAAAGACTTTGCCGAAGTGCTTCTGCAATACTTGAAGGACAACGGCGGCGTGTGCAACCTTGGCGACAAAAGCGATGCGGAAGACATAAAACGCCTCTTCCAAGTGTCAAAGAAAGTCTACAAGAAAGCCGTCGGCGACCTTTACAAGCGTCATCTCATTACGGTTGAACCACTTGCAATCCACCTTGTGTAATGCCTTACGGTATTACGGTAGGCGGCACTGCGTGCAGAAGGAAATGTAAGAGCCGATTTATCGTTCTCCTACCGCCCGCAAGCAAACTTTATATATCATCTTTCTAATATTTCTTTTCGATTTATTTGTTTTTTTTAAATGTTCTTCTTATCTTTGCAACCGTATTATCAGAAGATAACAAGTGAGACAAGCAAAGAAACATATTCATAACGCACAGCTTTACACCTTATATAATATAGGTGTAGATGCTACGGTTACTGGTTGTGGTTCTTTGCAAAAGAAAATAGAGAAAAAGTTACGTAAATATTTGGTAGTTCCAAATATTTTTGTACTCTCTCTCTCTCTCTCTCTCTAGTAGAGCAGGCGTAACCTCTCTTTTAAATTTTCTCGTACGCGCGCGGAGAGCGTGGCGTGCCAACCATAGCGAACAAAGGACTCACAGGAGTTTTCTTTGTTCTTTTTTGTATTCCATAGTTTGCCATGCGCAAAGCGACATAAGCCCAGTTTTATCTCACAAAAACATAATAAACATCTATGGGGTTAACCTCGCTGTATAATCCTAACCCCTTTCAAATATATTTTAATTACGTAAAATGAATGAAATTATGAACAAAGAAACAAAGAAGGGCTATCTACAGCCCAGCATCTCGGTACTCGGTATCGATGCAGAAAGCCACTTGTTAGCAGGAAGTCCTGCAGTACAACCAGGCGGTGGTGGCGGCGGAACTATCCAAGTAATCGACCCTACAGAAGATAACGAAGACAATGAACTGGAGGGCTAAGCCTACTAAGTAGCTTAAAAAGACAAACAAAACAGTAACTAACATTAAAAAAAGGAAAACAATATGAAGAAAAGTATTTTCCATTATGCGCTGTCTTCACTCCTTGTGGGTGGCATTGCGCTGTCGGCAGCATCGTGCGCCGACGATGATATCAACCCCAGCGGCGGCACCGACGGCGACGCCCTGGTGCGCTTCAGCATTAACGACGTACAGGAACAAGCCGTAAGCCGCGGACTCGAAATGACACGCGGAGCCATTGCCACAGGTCTCTCCAATGCCGACCTTGCCGGCGGCCGCCTTGAGGTGCACAACAATGCCGGTCTTGACGTGTGCCTCATCGAGACCACCGTCGAGGGCGTAAATCCTATTAAGGCCGATGCTCGCACCCGTGCCGACATTATAAAGACTGCCACCCTTGGCGACTTCTCGTCTACAGGTATTCGCGGCACAAGTGCAACCAGCATACTCTCTACTCCCGAATGGTTCAAGGCACAGAAGACCAAGAAGAACGGCGAACTCTACAGCCCTATCCGTTGGGCGTTCTCTCAACCTTATGCCCGCTTCTTTGCCGTCCACCCAGCAAAGGAAAACTATTCGAAGATGACCATCAACGACATGGCTGCTGCCGACATTGCGCCCAGCGTAGACTTCGAAGTAGACTCCGACGTGAAGAGCCAAAAGGACTTCATGACGGCCTGCACAGGCGACGTGCACTACGCTACACGCGGTGTTCACCCCACAACGAACCTCGACTTCCGCCACGCCCTCACAGGTATTCGCTTTGCCGTAGGTCAGAACCTTTCGTGGAACAAAACCATCGACAAGGTAGAGATACGCAACGCCGTAATGAAGAGCAAGTACACCCTTTCCAAAGAACTCAACGGCACAGGTGCTACTTGGCACATACAGTCGACCGACCCTCGTGGTACAGCGACCCTCTCGGGTGTAAGCGTAAGCACCAGCAAAAGTCCTAACACAACCATTATGGGTAACGCTGGCGATAACTTTACGTTCTATATGATTCCACAAATGCTCACGGGCAAAGGCGTAACTGCATACGTTCATTGCACCGACGGTACAGAAATAACCGCACCACTCAAAGGCGAATGGAAAGCAGGCACAACACGCACCTACAAACTTAGCCAAACAAACTCTACTTGGACATACACTATTACAGCAACCGACCCAAGCCGTGCAGCCAACTACGACGAAACAACATCACAACCTTACAGTATTACGAGCTATCGTGAAGACCCTGTAACACATACAAAGCAAGCAGTAGCTTGGAAGGTTATCGGTTACAGTGTTGATAACGGTACAACTTGGACAACCAACAAACCCGCTTGGCTAACTGCCCTTAGTTCGGAGAGTGGCAATGGTGGTACCGCTGCCGAGGCAGGTACTGCAACTCTTACCAAAGACGTAAAGGACCTTTTAAAGGAACGCAACGATGGATTAAAGAATGCAACAGCCGTAGGCACATCTTCTGCTCCTTACGACCTCTCTACGCACGACCTTAATGGCAACACAACATTACGTAACACAGCTAACTCTTACGTTATCTCAGCTCCTGGCCATTATCGCATCCCACTCGTTTATGGTAATGCCATTAAGAATGGTAATAATAATCCAAGTTCTTACCAAACTAGCAAGACAGGCGCCAATATTCTAAGCAACTTCCAAGACCATGCAGGTCACGCCATAGATAACCCTTGGATTGAGAAGACCCACAGCGGTGCTAATAATGGTGTCGATGGTGCAGAAGTAGTCTGGGCAGATGCTGCCAACCTCGTTCATTCTCCTTCTATCACACATGTTGGTGGTGAGGGCTTCCTCGACTTCGAGGTAACAGCAGCCGACATCCAAAGTGGCAATGCCGTTGTTGCAGTTACCAAAAGTGCTGGTGCTGGTTCAAAGACAGTTCTTTGGTCATGGCATTTGTGGTTTGCTCCTAAGGATGCGCTCGATAAGATCACGGTTACCAACCATCAGAACAAAAATTATGACTTCACCAAGGAAGCTTTGGGTTGGAAGCCAATCCAGTGGAGTGGTTCTACTTATTCTAGTGCTCGTACAGTGAAGGTCAAGGTAGAACAAACTGTCGCTAACAACGGTACAAAACAAGTTGCTGTTCTTAATATCACTCAAAATCCTGGTGGTAAGAAGGAAGGTATTACAACTTTATACCAATTCGGTCGTAAGGATGCTTTCCCTGGTGTTGATGCATCTAAATTAGCTACAAATAGCCATTTTACGGAGAATGCAGGTGATCACATGTCTATCATGAATGGTATTCAGCATCCTGATTTTTATTATACAGGGGGTAGTAACTGGAATAGCAATTATGGTTATTACAATCTTTGGTCAGCCGATAATACGGTTGCTGGTGGCTGGAATGTTGGTAACGACAATTCTGTAGTCAAAACGGTTTACGATCCTAGTCCTGTAGGTTTCAAGATGCCTGCTAATAATGCGTTTACAGGTTTTACGGCTGATGGTAAAAACGATGGCACAAAGAATGTTGACGGTACAGACGATTTGCAGACTTTCTCAGACAACTTTGGTCATAATTTCTGGACAAGCAGCAGTAAGACAGCTACAATCAACTTTCCTGCTTCGGGCTTTCGCTTCAGCAATGGTGGGTCGCTGACCGACGTCGGTCGCAGCGGTTACTATTGGTTGGCGGTTCCGGGCAGCTCGAGCAACGGTTGCGACCTGCTCTTCCACTCTTTCAACGTGAGACCGCTGAGTGACGACGCTCGGTCTTTTGGGTTCGCGGTGCGTCCCGTCTCAGAATAATTCGATTGATTTGATTCATTTGATTTATTGCCGGCGGGCTCGCCCCGCCCGCCGGCAAAAGAAACCGGCGAAGCCGGTCGATGAAAATTTCTGTTTTTTATCCTTGCCTCCCTCGTGAGGAGGCGAGGATAAACATAAAAAAAGATTTTAAAATAAAAAGATGGTAACGACAATGAGTATAAAAGAGATTGTTGAAGCAGAGAAAAGCAATACGAGCAAGATTTATCTTTATCGTGAGGGTTTGTTTTTTCGTGCTTATGAGGTTTCGGCATTTGCCCTGTGCAGTTTTGTGCATCCTTTTAAGGTTATTAAGCGTCAGCTGAAGGTGCTTAATGGTGATGAGGTAGTCTATGTTGGCTTCCCTGCTTCGTCAGAAGAAAAATATTTGAGTGGTCGGAATATCATAGAGTCGGATGACGCTCACAAAGTGATAGGTTTAGTAGAGCCCATTGATTTGAATGCTTTTGCAGAGTGGAAGCAGGGGGTGGAGCTAAAGGAGTCGGCACCAGCGAGCTGCTCGCTACCTGAAGTTATGGGGCACAGTGAAGGGAATGGTGTTTTGGAGAAGCTGCGAGTGTTTAATCTTGCTAACAGTACGCCTATGCAGTGCATGATGTTTATAGCGCAGCTGCAAGAGATTTTAAAAGGATTGAAGTAAGGACCGATTTTTGAAGAAAAGGAGAAGCCCATGGCACAGTACGATAATTTGCCAGTGTTTAAGGCTATCTATGACTTACTGTTGGAGGTTTATCAGCGTACGCGCAATGTCCCTCGTGATTTGCGTTATACACTGGTTCAGGACTTGAAGAATGAACTTCTGGACTTGATGGTTCTTGTTTATCAAGCGAATGGTCAACGTGAGAAAGAGCCTCTTTTACGGAAGAGCCTTGAGGTGTTTATGTATGTACGGCTACGCATACGCCTGTTGAAAGACATGCATCACTTGAGCATACCGCAGTTTGCACAACTCTGCCTAAAGACGGAGAGCATCTCAAAACAACTGACGGCATGGCATAAGTACAGTCAAAAGGTTGCAAACGAAGAGGGCAAAGACACTGAAACGAAGGTGTGAACAGAGAGGAAGGAGAATGAACTACGAATATCGCTAATTATATGAATAAGCAAGATGAAAGCAATGAAACAAACTATAATCACAACCTACAAAAAGATATACGCAGGGCACACAGACTTGATCATGTGCTTTGTGCTGATAATACTTGTCTTATTCTCGTCTGCTCTCCCTGCTCAGGCTACGCCAGAATGTCAGCGATTACGGTCGCAGGCAGCGTGCATTAGTAAATTCAGTAACCCACCAGTACACGTAAATGGTGCGCAAATGCCCCGTGGCAATGCGTCGTGGCTGGTTATGGTATTCCAATCTGTTGGGTGGTTATCAGTCTTTGCTTCGCATTTCCTTTATGGGCTTGCAAACAGGGGCTGTTCCCATGCTTCATTTAATGAGTGGTTACTACACTTCCCTGCTTCGGGCTTACGCAACAACAATGATGGTTCGCTCAACAACGTCGGCAACAACGGTTATTATTGGTCGGCGGTTCCGAACAACACGAACAATGGTTGCAATCTGAACTTCAACTCGGGCAACGTGAACCCGCTGAACAACAACACTCGTACCTATGGGTTCGCGGTTCGGGCTGTCTCAGAATTTACCGCCTGGCATGTGGACGAGTTGACGAGAAAGTCAGCTATCATCATTTATTATCATCCATTACCCCTCAATCAATGAATCTATTGAACGATATATTTGCAGCCTACTATGATGCTCGGCGGAATAAACGGAACACAGAGAGCCAAATGAAGTTTGAGATGAATCTTGAACATAACTTGATGCAGCTTTACGATGAATTGCGTACTCGAAGTTATCGCCCCTCGCCTTGTATCTGTTTTATTACGTTCGATCCTGTTCAACGTGAGATATTTGCCTCGTCGTTTAAGGATCGTGTGGTGCATCATTTATTGTTCAACTACATTGCACCACTGTTTGAAACAACGTTTATACACGATAGTTACTCGTGCCGTGTGGGGAAAGGGACTTTGATGGGTGTGGAACGGTTTGAACACCACCTGCGTAGCTGCACGCAGAACTATACTCGATCAGCTTACGTGCTGAAACTTGACATACAAGGGTATTTTATGAGTATTCCGAAACGTGAACTGCGGGAGTTGTTGCGCAAAGAGATGGATAAGAAGCCGCAATGGAACAAGATGATTGACCGTGGGCTGGTTGATTTCCTAATTGACTGCATTCTGCTGCGCGACCCTACGAGTGATGTGCGCATTGTTGGGGGCGAGGAAGATTGGGCGGGTTTGCCGCCTTCAAAGAGTTTGTTTTGTTCGGCACGGGGTGCTGGACTGCCTATTGGCGACTTGACTTCTCAGCTGTTTAGTAATATTTATCTGAATCAGCTTGACCAGTTTGCTAAACGTCAGCTACACTTAAAGCATTATGGACGATATGTTGACGATTTTTATGTTATAGATACTGACCATCGTAAGCTGGCGAGATTGATAGGGCTGTTTCGTGATTATCTGCATGATGAGTTGCACCTTACATTGCACCCAAAGAAGATTAGCTTGCAACACTGCTCAAAGGGTATGACATTCCTTGGTGCTTACGTTATGCCTTACAGACGTTATCCACGGTGGCGCACGATACGAAAGTTTCGTTTTCGGATGCGCCGGATAGAACAGCTCTGCAGCCGTGAGGAGGCTCTGAATCGGCGGCAGGTGTTGTTCTTACGGAGCGTGATAAACTCTTATTGTGGTTATCTAGGGCACTTTAAGTCGTTTCTGCTTCGGAAATTAGCTGTTGATCGCCATGCGTTTTATCGGTACTTCTTTTTCTTTGGAGGGTTTTATGTGGCAGGGTTGAAATCTGTAGGAGTTGTAATGGATGAAGTTGTCTCCATTCTTTGAGGTTACCGAGTTTATCCCTATGGAAAGTAATTAAAAGGAGAAAAATGTAAAGAAAAATCCGCAAGTTGTGCGGAAGTAATAAATCTAATTATTAACAGGCTGCAAGCTGTGAAAATCGGCAGTTTGACGAAAGTACATATTGTGGGGCACAAAAGTACATTTCGTGGGGCACGAAAGTATATATTGTCAGCCACGAAAGTATATGGCGTAAAACACGGGTGTGCGACTCGTTATGATGGCTGGTAGAAACAGTGTTGCAGCGTAAAAATCTTTTACCTATGGCATTCTATAAGAAAGCTCAAATGAAAGTGAACGGCAAATGGTATCCTAAGTCCGTTCTGGTGGTAAGTCCGGCAACAACCGAACAAGTAGCAAAACGAATCGCAGCCGAATCAACGGTTAGTCCTGCCGATGTGCAAGCGGTGTTGATAGCCTTGGGTGGTGTGTTGGGTGACTTCATGGCACAGGGCCGCTCGGTGAAGCTCGATGGTGTTGGTTCGTTTTATTTCACGGCTGTGACAACGAAAAATGGTGTTGATAAGCCTGAAGATGTAAATGCCACATTGATTCGTGGTGTCCGTGTTCGTTTCTTGCCAGAGACCCGTTATCGTGGTGCTGGTAAGGGTCGCGTTTCCACCCGTGGCTTGGCGGATGTTGATATTGAGTGGGAAGAGTGGAAAGGGGAGGATAAGAAAGGCCCCACCCCCGAGCCAAAAGAAAAGGAGAATAAAGAAGAGGGAGGACCGGTGGTAGGGTAGGAGGCCTCCCCAAGAAGCCTCCCCAAGCCCCTCCAAAGGAGGGGATGTGCCTACGGGGGCTAGTTATGGAAAAGTAAAGAAAGGCAAGAAAATGGGGACAGACGAGGGTGTCTGTCCCTACTTATTAATAGGGGGTAATGGAGAATATGTCATTACGAAATATGTCTATATGGCATTCTGTCTTAAAGCCTTATTTGCTTGATTTGAAACGATTTGTTCGATGTCTGCCGTTAGGTACTCTCTATACAGGTTAGAAGGATTAAGGTTCTATTGGTGCTCGTATATATCTCCGTGTTTTGTCTCAATGAAGAGAACATGGAAAATCTTATCTATTTGTAGACCAACAAGTGCTGTGTTGTTTCCATTTGATCGAAATACATGGAGCTCTTCTACGTCTGGTGTTATGAAATTAGGAATTTGAGGTATGATACTTTCTCTCGGTATTTTCTCCATGCCAAAGGAATGGCGTGCGGAAGTTCTTATTTGCTTCCATCCTAATTCGGATAGTTTTCTCAATCGTATAAGGAAATCGAAAAAGAACTTATGGTCTTTACAGTCTCTGATGGAATGTTCCTGTAGGTACTTAAAAGAGAATAAGGGGTAATCGATACTCTCGTAGACTCCTATATGTTCCTCTGTGATGTTCTTGTTGGTAGAGATTCCTTTAATAAAGGAGTTCCTTTTTGTATCTTTCCCTTTCTTAGCTTTTTCCATTATTTTAATCGCTTTTTAAAGAAAGATTGCATAAGTTCTTTGTTGATGATATTGCCTTGTCCCGTTGGTGTTGCTTTCCAAGGAGTTTCGGAATGTGTCATATCCATAAGTCCGATGGCATCATAGACACCATAAACTCTATAAACTTCAGAGAAAAGAGCTTCTTCTTTTTTATCAAGGGGAAGTTCTTCTTCGGTTTCGGGCATGATTCCTTGTCTACCACAATTCTTATAATGAGAGTACACAGATGGTACAACAGGTCCGTACATCCAAGCCTCGATATCCTCATCAAAGAGAGGTGTGCCGAAATAAGCAAGATGGAAACCTTGTTGATAGTAAAGCATCTTTTGTAATTTCATGTTAGACATGAGATCCCCACTTTCATTATTCTTTGCCCGTAGTAATAACTTGTTAGCGATGTCTAATACTTTATAAGCCATGATCGTGTAGTTTGTTTTAGACTGCAAAGATAGTTATTCTTTTCTTGAAAACAAAGTAAATACCTGTTGAAGTGTTACTCGTCTTCATCATCGTCATCGAAGCCGAACATTGAAGGATCGATGAAGGCATCTATCTGTCGACGGTCTTTCTTTGTGGGGCGACCAGTGCCTCGTGCTCTGTCAACGAAACCACTGATACGACTCATCTCAAGTAATTCGTATTGCTTTGCTTCGGTGACATTCTCATATATTTCGGAGATTAGTTTTGCTCCAACGCGCTGTTCTATGGTTTTAAGAACCTTAAACGAATAGGTGATAGGAGGCTTCTTTACGCTTACTACTTCACCCACTTTGATAGTGTGAGAAGGCTTTACGTTTATGCCCTTAATCGTCACACGACCATTCTTACAGGCGTCTGCTGCAATAGAGCGAGTTTTAAAGATGCGTGCAGCCCAGAGCCATTTATCTATTCTTGCAACGTCGTTCATACTTCTTTTATTAGTTTTTTGAAACCAAATAGTATTACTTCTTACCGAGTTTGTTAAATTGATTCATGGTGATATCAATACCTGCTAAAACAAAACTCTTGATGATATCTACACCTAAATCAATCGCAGGTTGAAGGACTTTCATATCATCTTCTGAATAATGCCCAAGCACCCAGTCTATTTGACCTCCACGTGGGTAATCGTTGCCAACCCCCATGCGTAATCGTGCATAATTTTGTCCAATGAGTTGTTGAATATGCCCCAAGCCATTGTGCCCACCATTTGATCCATTCCCTTTTAAGCGAAAAGCACCTAGTGGTAATGCGACATCGTCAGAAATAACGAGTAGTCGATTTTGGTCAATATTCTCCTTATTCAACCAATAACGAACAGCATTCCCTGATAGATTCATGAACGTTGTAGGCTTGAGAAGGATGATTTTCCGCCCTTTAATAGTCGTTTCTGCTATGAAACCATAGCGTTTATCTTCAAAAACAATATTGGACGCTTTAGCGAAAGCGTCCAATACCATAAATCCTGTGTTGTGCCTAGTTCCCTCGTACTCATGGCCAGGGTTGCCTAGTCCACATATCAAATACTTATCCAATTGTAATATATCGTTAAGATTATTCAGCCTCAGCTTCTGCAGCTGCTGCAGCCTGAATAGAGTTACGTGTAGCCTTGATAGAGCAAACGACAACCTCCTTAGGAGTTACTAGCTCAAGACCCTCGAAACTTAACTGACCAACCTTGATACTCTTACCAAGGTGAAGATTAGTAACATCGATGTCTAGGTGCTCTGGAATCTGCTGATAAGGAGCCTTAACATTGATCTTACGAATAGACATGTTCATACGTCCACCATCACGTACACCCTGTGCTAAACCAACGAGTTTAACTGGTACGCCCATAACGATAGGCTTCTGGTCGTTTACTTCATAGAAGTCTACGTGAAGCAAAGCATCTGTTACTGGGTGGAACTGAAGTTCCTTAAGAACTGCTGTGTGTCTCTCGCCATCAATAACCAACTCTACAACGTAGATGTGTGGAGTGTAAACCAACTTGCGAAGTTCTGCCATAGAAGCAGTGAATGACAATGCCAATGGCTTGCCGTCTTTCTGTGCCTCACCATAAAGGTTACAAGGAACTAAACCTTCCTTACGAAGTTGCTTTGAAGCTTTCTTTCCAAGGTCCGTACGCTTCTGACCTGCTACTTTAATTTCTTTCATAACTTTGTGTTACTCTAAATTAATATGAACGTTAATTCGCCATCACACACTGAGAAATAACAACGCTAAGTCTTTATAGAACTTTTAATATCTCTTTCTCAATTTGCCGAAAGCGGTGCAAAGTTACCTCTTTTCACTGGACTACACAAGTATTGTCTTAAAAAACATAGAAAAAGAATGTTTTGTTTGCATGTGCGAAGGAATTTTCCTACATTTGCAAAGTTAAAGAATTCAATAGAAACACAATCTTTTAGAACAGACAATGATCAATAGGGAATTAATTAGAATTAAAATTGTCCAGTTAACCTATGCATACTATCAGAACGGTAACAGGAATATGGACAATGCTGAGAAGGAACTTCTTTTCAGCTTGGCGAAAGCGTATGACCTCTATAATTACCTCTTGGCCTTAATCGTATCTATCACGCAAGAGGAGCGCCATCGCGTGGAGATAAATGCTAATCGTGCTACACGTGAAGGAACAGAGGCTCCTTCTCAACGTTTTGCTTATAATAAGTTTGCAGTACAACTAGAGGAGAATAAGCAGCTCAACAGTTTCATGGAAACTCAGAAACATCGTTGGGAAGATGATATGGAGGTTGTTCGTAAACTTTGTGATCAGATAGAACAGAGTACAATCTACCAAGAGTATATGGTGAATGAAGAGGATTCTTATGATGTAGATCGTGAGGTTTGGCGGAAAATCTATCGTACTTTGATACAAGAGAATCCAGACTTAGATGCTGTCCTAGAGGAAAAGAGTCTTTATTGGAATGATGATAAAGAGATTGTTGATACTTTTGTTATTAAGACAATTAAACGTTTTGATCCAGAGAATAAGGCAGATCAAGAACTATTGCCAGAGTATCGTGATGAGGAAGATCGCGAGTTCGCAGTGAAGCTTTTCCGCTCAACTATCCTTAATGCGGATGAGTATCAGCGTTATATGAGTGAGTCAAGTCGCAATTGGGACTTCTCCCGTCTTGCTTATATGGATGTTGTTATAATGCAAATTGCTATTGCTGAGATGATGACATTCCCTAATATTCCAGCGACAGTGACCATCAATGAGTATGTGGATTTAGCTAAGTTATACAGTACGCCACGCAGTGGCGGATACATTAATGGTATGCTTGATACAATCGCACGCCATCTTATACAAACAGGTAAGATGATGAAGGCGATGCCAGAACCACGCCCTCATCGTGCCTATGTAGATAATCAGCGGAACAATGCTCCCCGTCGAGAGGGACGTCGCCCAACGATTGCGCAGACATCGGCTCAACGCATTGCTAGTCGCACGCAGCCTGATGCTCCACAAAGGGATATCGAATAATTCAATTTGTTATGTGTATGAGGTCTCTCTTTAATAAAGGGGTTCTTCATATAGACAAACATTTTTAATAGTACAATAAAGTAATAAATAGATAAAATGAATACAGCTATGTTTTTAGCCGCACAACCTACCCAAGGTGGTGGTGGTTGGCAGATGATAGTCATGATGGTAGTAATCTTTGCCATCATGTGGTTCTTAATGATTCGCCCACAACAGAAGAAACAGAAAGAAATACGTGCTTTCCAGAATGCATTGAAAGCAGGTGACACTGTTGTTACTGGTGGTGGTATCTACGGTACAGTCAAGAAGATTGATTTGGCAACTAATAAGGTTGACATAGAGATTGCACACAATGTTGTTATCACCGTAGATAAAGGTTACGTCTTTGCTAGCGTACAGGCTTCACAACAGGGGCAGTCAAAGTAAAAACGATCTCATAAAGGAGTAATTTATTTAATGAAGATAGGCAAATCGCTGCATACACTCAATCTCTTCAGAAGCTTCTTGTCGATAATCATCAACAAGGAGTTTCTGATTTTTTTGTTCTTCCTAATATTAAGTGGTGGATTTTGGCTTATTATGACGCTAAATGAAACCTATGAGCGGGAGTTTAGCATACCACTTCGTATGGCAGATGTGCCCCGTAATGTTGTTATTACCAGTGAGCCAGACTCTGTTGTTCGTTTTACGGTTCGCGATAAAGGCTATATGATAGCTGCTTATGGGGCAGAAGATGCTTTTCGCCCTATATATGCAGATTACAAACTCTATACTGATGGACATAGCCGAGGCAACATCTCTGTTGCAGATCTTCAAAAGCAGATTTATTTTCAGTTATCAAAAAGCTCGAAGATAACCTCTATTAAGAGTGGTAAGTTCTCATTTTCTTTCAATTTCGGACAACATAAGAAGGTTCCTGTGCATTTATTAGGAACGGTAGTGCCAGGTAAGAATTATTATCTAGCACACGTTGACTTTGTTCCCGATAGTGTACAAGTTTATGCAGCTAGGAATGTATTGGACAGCATTCAAACGGTCTATACCAAACGTCAGTATATTACCAATTTCACCGACGTGAAGGAGATGACGATTGATCTTCGGAAGTTCACGAATGCGAAGTGCATACCATCGAAAGTGAGGATGAAACTCTACCCTGATGTCCTTACGGAAGAAAGCGTTGAAGTACCAATAGAGGCGATCAACATGCCAGAAGATAAGGTAATGCGCACGTTCCCAAGTAAGGTAAAGGTTCGCTTTGTCGTTGGTGCTTACCGTATGCAGAGTATGCCGAAGAATGCGGAGACAAAGGAATTACTACCCGTAGACTTCCGCATTGTCGTTAATTATAAGGATATAGAGTCTACCCATTCGGACAAATGCCGCCTATATATCCTCAATACTCCTAATGGGGTTCGAAATGTTCGTCCGTCAGTCAATACTGTTGATTATTTAATTGAGCAGCGATGATTATTGCAATAACAGGTGGTATTGGTAGTGGTAAGTCCTATGTGTGCCAAATATTAGCTATGCGAGGTATAAAGGTATACGATTGTGATGCCCATGCTAAGCTACTCATGCGCACTTCGATTCAGTTGCAAAAGGATCTAAAGCTGTTAGTTGGCGAGCATGTATATAAAGAAGGTGTATTGCAGAAAGCTGTTCTTGCCGATTATCTCCTTCGTGATGATGCCCATGTGCAGGCTGTTAATAATATCATTCATCCTGCCGTTGCACGTGATTTCGAACAATCAGGAATGTCGTGGATAGAGAGTGCCATCCTCTTCGATAGTCGTTTCTACGAGCGCACACATATAGATAAGGTGGTGTGTGTCACTGCTCCGATAGAAGTACGCATACAACGTGTTATGCAAAGGGATGCTATCAGCAGAGAGAAAACTCTCGATTGGATAAACCGACAATTACCGCAAGAAGAAGTCTTGAAGCGTAGTGATTATGAAATTATCAATGATGGAATACAATCATTAGACCAGCAGATAGACTCCCTGCTCACACAACTATCTTCCACAGAGAACCGTTCCTAAGAATAAAGAGAGTTATTAATTCAGAATAATTTAACAATAAACAATTTATAAGAAAATGTTACAGACAATTCTTTCAATTGCAGGCAAACCAGGACTCTATAAGTTGGTTAGCCGTGGTAAATCGAATCTTATCGTTGAATCACTCGATGAGACGCACAAGCGTCAACCAGCCTTTGCTACCGACAGAGTAACCAGTCTTGCTGATATCGCAATGTTCACTGATAGCGAGGATGTGCCATTGGGCGAGATATTGATTAAGTTGCGTGATAAAGAGAATGGCAAAGTTGCTTCCCTTAATTGGCGTAAGGCATCTGCAAAGGAGCTACAGGCGTACTTTGGAGAGGTGCTTCCTAACTTCGATCGTGACCGCGTTCACAACAGCGATATCAAGAAACTTCTTCAGTGGTACGAGATCCTTGTAAAGGCAGGAGAAACTAACTTTGAAGAGGATATGAAGCCTACCGAGGGTGATAACATTGATGACAGAAAGTAATTGAAATCATGTAAAACACTTAGAGCAACTAAGTGTTAGAATAACGAAAAAGCCCCGAGTACAAGCGTACTTGGGGCTTTTAACATCACAATTTATTCAATTCAGTATAATTCTTCTTTCATCAATAACTAGACAACTAGACTTTATCTCAAAGTCTTTCAAATCTTTAGTCTACAGCAATCTGTCTTGCAATCTTCTGCTCTTGAACCTGAATCTTAGGCAAAACAACCGTCAACACACCATTATTAACACGTGCTGCGATATGTTCCTTTTGTACATCATCAGGTAAAATCAGAGTCTGCTCGTACTTGCTGTAAGCAAACTCACGACGCAAGTAATGACCTTTCTTCTCTTGCTCCTCGGCTTTCTTCTCCATCTTAATGGTTAAGTCACCATCACTATTGATGTTTACATCGAAATCCTCTTTGCTTAGTCCTGGTGCTGCAAGCTCCACAGTGTACTCTTTTTCAGACTCTAGTACGTTGATAGCTGGTGCTGTTGCATTTGTCTTAGGCATATTTGCTGTATTCAAAAAGTCATTGAAAACTTCTGGTAACCATGAATTTCTATACATATCTTTCATCTCCTTTACTTTATGTTTTTATTATTGTTTTTGTACTGACCATAATGCAAGGAGCATACCACTAGATAGCATGTGCCAAATTGTCAATATACACTAGCTTTAAAAGACAGAATGACATATTTTCAATGACATATACTTCCGCCGTTGACGTTGTTTTGTTACTTTGTTATGACTATGTTACTAAAGTCATGTGTTCTTCTGTTACTTTGTCTTTTAACGTGTTTTTCTGTCTTATACAAAAGCCTCACCCCGTTAGGTTGGGGGTGAGGCTTGAACTTGGGGGGCTTTTATCCTACCACTGGACCAGAGTGCTCTTTACCCTCCTCGCCCTTTGGAGAGGGATCGGGGGTGAGGCTTTTCTCCTTCTTCACCGTCTCGTATGAATTATCGTGCAAGGCAGCTTTTAGCTCTACGCCCGGCGTAAACGTTACTCGAGGTTTGATGGTTTCAATCTTAAAGGATTTCTCGTCCGTAGCACCAGTACTCGATAAGGTTAAACGCATCGTACCGAACTCACCCAACTGTACGCTAAAGCCATCGCGCAAGTAACTAGGCAAACACTCCATAAAGTTTGTAAGCACATTCTCGATATCGCCGCGTGTCAAAGACGAACGACCCGCAATATCTCTCGCAATGTCGCGCAACGTCTTCTTACCAACATTCACTGGATTTGCATACAACTTACCTGCGTCTTCCTTTGCGCCCGGTCTCTTTCTTTTTACTAATTTAATTTTCATGATTTATTTTATTTTTAGTTATAATTAATGTGCTGCACTTTGCAGCATCTTCATTTCTTATTATTTTAAACCGATGGAAATAAACGCCCATCAGCCCGAATCTTCAGTCCAAACAGCCTCCAATTCCAAAGGCATTACGATTGCGTTCAATTTCCATCAGCTTTGCGATAAATTTCTAACCTGTTCCCCATAAATTTCTAACACGTTCCCCGTAAACCGCAAACACGTTAGAAATTTCTCGCTAACACGTTCCCCGTGAATCGCAAACATGTTAGAAATTTACGGGGAACAGGTTGGAATTTTCAGATACTCTTTCAGTCTTAAATTTTCGCCCTAAAAGATTGCGAAAATATTAATTGTCCTTAGAATCTTCCGACTCATAACCCGAGAAATCGGAGTCGTTGTCTTCATCTTCAAAGAAGCCTGGCTTTGCCAATCCTTCACCCTCACCAACAGAGTGGGAACTGA
>ERZ772807.170-NODE-170-length-43470-cov-5.002971_pt1 | contig 43470 bp, 59 predicted proteins | sample MGYA00511472_ERZ772807 | MGnify/ENA primary metagenome ERZ772807 (study PRJEB29015, sample SAMEA2737947) | human oral metagenome | biome: human oral; feature: human-associated habitat; material: dental | place: China | collected 2039 ... | reverse complement strand
ATGCCCATGACGCCTCCGTTCTCGGACGAAGCCCATGAGAAGAAGATGATAGCCCTGGCAATGGCCCAGGCCGAGTCGCTCATGGAGTCCGGAGATGCTCCCCCGGGTGTCATCCTGCACTTCGTCAGGCTGGGATCCGAGCGATCCAAGCTCGAGATGGAGAAGCTTCGGGCCGAGAACGAGATGCTACAGGCCAAGACCAAGGCCCTCGAGGCCCAGGCGCGATCGGACGAGCTGTTCCAGAAGGCCCTCGACGCCTTCGCCGGCTATCGGAGCTCGGCGGGCGACGATGATTAGGACCTACAGCGAACTGTCCCGTCTCGAGACCTACAAGGAACGATTCGACTACCTGAAACTGCTCGGAACTCCCGGCCGCGAGACCTTCGGCTTCGCCAGGCGCATCAACCAGGCGTTCTACCAGTCCAAGGAGTGGAAGCGGGCCCGCGTGAACGCGATCGCCCGCGACATGGGGTACGACATGGGGGTCATCGGCTATCCGATCGGCTCCAAGGTCATAGTCCATCATATGAACCCCCTCATCGAGGAGGACATCCTCTCGGGGGACCCCGCGATCCTCGATCCGGAGTTCCTGATCTGCGTCTCGCACAACACCCACAACGCGATCCACTACGGATCGTTCGATCTGCTCCCCCAGCCCGTGATCGAGCGCGCTCCGGGGGACACGACACCCTGGAGGTGACATGAGCTCGATCCTCAGGGACGTCAAGCAGACCCTCGGCGTCGATCCGGACGACCAGACCTTCGACATCGACCTGAGTCTGCACATCAACTCCGCCCTGGCCATCGTCCACCAGATCGGGCTCAGGATCGAGCCGCGCGTCGTGGACGACAGCCTCGAGTGGGAGAACCTCTACATCGGAACGTACCTCGACCTCGTCAGAGAGGTCGTCGTGCTGCACTGCCGGCTCGCGTTCGACCCGGCCGGGTACTCGTTCGTGAACTCCGCCCACGAGAAGCTGCTCGAGGAGGCCAAGGTGAGGCTACAGTACGCACTGGAGGTGCCGTCGTGATCATCAACGGCGATATTCTCGCCCAGTTCGGCGTCAGGGGCATGAAGTGGGGCGTTCGAAAGCCGACCACCCGCGGTTCGACGCCCCCGTCCAAGCGGGCGCCCAAGGAGGGCGGCGAGAAGCGCCAGTCCCTCGACATGCACTCCATGAGCGACACCGAGCTGCGCAACGCCATCAACCGCATCAAGATGCAGAAGGAGTACGCGCAGCTCACGGCCCCTCCCCCCAAGGAGAAGGGCCGCGGCCGCCAGCTCGTCGAGAACATCGTGTTCTCCTCCGCCGAGGCCGCCGGCAAGAAGGTCCTCACGGGCGCTCTCACGAATGCCCTCGAGAACGCGCTTCCGCCGGCCCTCCGCGGCAAGCCCGAGAAGTCCAAGGCCGACCAGGTCGCCGAGAAGGTCCTGAAGGGCCTGAAGGGCGACAAGAAGGCGGACGAGGGCGGAGACGAGCCTTCGAGCCCGGAGAAGCCGAAGCCCAAGCCCGGTCCGCAGAAGCCTTCGCCGGGCGGTGGACCCCTTCCGGCCCCTCCGAGCCCCGCGCCCTCGGGCGGTGGAGCCCGTCAGGCGCCTCCGCGCCACTCGACCGGTTCGCGCCCGAGTAACCCGTTCAGAAGGAGCGGCGGCAGTGCGAAGAAGTCGTCTCCGCCCACCGTCGACGTCCCGGACGCCACCGTGAGGCCGAAGCCCTCGGGACCCGCGCCCGTCGCGGCGATTCCGAGCAAGCCCTCCGCCCAGGGCCGTCCCGGTCATTCGGGTTCGGGTCGCTCGTACAACAACGACTCATCGAGCACCGACCGCAAGGGCGGGGGCGCCGTCCAGGGCCGTCCCGGAACGACCGGGAAGCGCAAGCGCCGCAAGTGGCCGTTCGGTCACGGCGATCTGGACGGCATCGTCGTCGATATTCTGGGCGAGATGGACTGATGCTCTCGAACATGGCGGTTCCACGCTACTACGCCGAGTTCCGGGGCAAGGTCCTCCGCGGCGAGATACCGGTCTGCCGCGAGATCTCGATGGAGATGAATCGGATAGACGCCCTCGTGGCCGACCGGAACATCTGGTACGACGACGAGGCGGTCGAGGGCTGGATCCGCTACTGCGAGGCCGAGTTGACGCTGACCGACGGCGAGCCGCTGGTCCTGCTCGACTCGTTCAAGCTGTGGGGGGAGCAGGTCTTCGGCTGGTACTACTACACCACCCGGTCCGTATACGTCAAGGACGAGAACGGACCGGGTGGGCACTTCGAGCAGAGGCGCGTCCTCAAGCGCCTGATCGACAAGCAGTACCTCATCGTCGCCCGAGGCGCCGCGAAGAGCATGTACGCGTCGGTGATTCAGAACTACTTCCTGAACATCGACACGTCCACGACTCATCAGATCACGACCGCCCCGACGATGAAGCTCGCCGAGGAGGTCATGTCGCCGTTCGCCACGGCCATCACGCGCTCGCGGGGCCCGCTGTACAAGTTCCTCACGGCGGGGTCCATTCTGGCGACCTCGGCGAGGCCGGCCGACAGGAAGCTCCTGGCCCACACCAAGAAGGGCATCCAGAACTTCCTGACGAACAGCCTCCTCGAGATCCGCCCCATGTCCGTCGACAAGCTCCAGTCGCTCCGCCCCAAGGTCTGCACCGTGGACGAGTGGCTCTCGGGCGACACGCGCGAGGACGTGGTCGAGGCGCTCGAGCAGGGGGCGTCCAAGGTCGAGGGATGGCTCATCGTGGCCACCTCGTCCGAGGGCACCGTCCGCAACGGCGTGGGTGACACCAAGAAGATGGAGCTGATGCGCATCCTGCGCGGCGAGGAGGAGGATCCCCACACCTCCATATTCTACTACCGCCTGGACGACATCAAGGAGGTCCCCGACCCGGCGACCTGGATGAAGGCGAATCCCAACATCGGGATCACGGTCTCCTACGAGACCTACGAGCGCGCCGTCGCCAGGGCCGAGGCCAACCCGGCGCTGCGGAATGATATTCTCGCGAAGCGGTTCGGGATCCCCATGGAGGGGTACACCTACTACTTCACGTACGAGGAGACCCTTCCGCACCGCCGCAAGGAGTACTGGCGGATGCAGTGCGCGATGGGCGCCGACCTCTCACAGGGCGACGACTTCTGCGCCTTCACGTTCCTGTTCCCCAACAAGAACGGGACGTTCGGCGTCAAGACGCACTGCTACATATCCTCGAGGACGCTGTCGCTCCTCCCCGCCGCCATGCGGCTGAAGTACGACACGTTCATCGAGGAGGGAGGACTACAGGTCCTCGAGGGGGCCGTCCTCGACATGATGGACGTCTACGAGGACCTCTGGAAGTTCATCGAGGAGAACGAGTACGACGTCGTGTCCGTCGGGTACGATCCGTACAACGCCAAGGACTTCATCAAGCGCTGGGAGACCGAGAACGGGCCCTACGGGATCGAGAAGGTCATCCAGGGCGCCAGGACGGAGTCCGTCCCACTCGGGGAGATCAAGATCCTTGCCACGGATCGGCGGCTCCTGTTCGATCAGGACCTGTTCGGCTGGGCGATGGGTAACTGCATCACCCTCGAGGACACCAACGGGAACCGGAAGCTGTACAAGAAGCGCCGGGACCAGAAGATCGACGCCGTGGCGGCCCTCATGGACGCCTACGTGGCGTACAAGAACCACCGCGAGCTGTTCGAGTGAAGGAGGCCCATGGCCATCACTGACCGCATACGGCGGGCCTGGTCCGCCTTCAAGCTCGAGGGCAGGGTGCCCGACGACGTCGGCGCCGTGTCCACGGGTCAGTCCAGGAGCATGTTCCCGTCGTTCATGTCCAAGGACTCGATCGTCGCGAAGCTGTACAACCAGATCGCGCTCGACGTCGCTAGCGTGTCGTTCAAGCACGTCCGCGTCAACGAGTCCGGGGCTTACGCCGCCGACAAGTCCTCGCGCCTCGGGGAGAGGCTTTCGCTGTACGCGAACATCGACCAGACCTGGGATCGCCTCGTGCAGGAACTCGTCTGGACCATGTTCGAGAACGGCTCGGCCGCACTCGTCGCCGTCGACACGTCGAAGGACCCGACCTCGACCGACTCGTACGAGATCGACTCGCTGCGCGTGGGCCGGGTGTCCAAGTGGTACCCGCGCCATGTCGAGGTGGATCTGTACGACGACCGATCGGGGCAGCGGAAGCAGATCGTCCTCCCCAAGGAGGTCGTCGCGATCGTCAACAACCCCATGTACGAGGTGATGAACCGGCCCAACTCGGACCTTCAGCGCCTCCTCAGCAAGCTCTCCATCCTGGACGCCATCGACAAGCAGTCGGGGTCCGGAAAGCTCGACGTCCTGATCCAGCTCCCCTACGTCGTCAACTCCGAGTTGCGCGCGAAGCGGGCCAAGCTCCGTCAGGAGGAGCTCGAGCAGCAGATGGAGAATAGCAAGTACGGGTTCGCGTTCCTCGATCCGGGCGGGCAGGTCATCCAGCTCAACCGCGCTTCGACGAACAACCTGATGGACCAGGTCACCTGGCTCACCAATCAGGTGTACTCGTCGCTCGGGGTCAGCGAGGAGGTGTTCATGGGCAAGGCCACGGAGCTCCAGATGCTCACGTACTACAACCGGACCGTGAACCCGATCCTCGACGAGATCGCGAAGGCCATGACGGGAACCTTCCTCGGGAAGACCGCCCGTTCGCAGGGCCAGCGCATCGCATGGTTCAGGGATCCGTTCCGCCTCGTCCCGATGGGGCAGCTCGGCGACCTGGCCCAGGCGCTCACCTCAGCGGAGATCATGTCCTCCAACGAGGTGCGCGACAAGATCGGACTCATCGCGTCCGAGGACCCGCGCGCGGACGAGCTCGTCAACGCCAACATCAACAACAGGCAGACGGCCGACCGACCCTCCGTGGCCCGGCCCTACGCCGATCCAGGAGAGGAGTCATAATGGGAGGTAAGCGGAAGCCCGATGTCTCCGGGTGGGCGACGAGGTACAACGTCACCTGCACGGACGGCCTCACCCTGGCACCCGGCGCCTTCGCACGAAACGATGGCGACCAGGTGCCCGTCGTCTTCCAGCACAATCATCAGTCGATCAGCAACGTCCTCGGGCACGCCCGTGTCAAGGACATGCCGGAGGGGGTGCGCGCCGACATCTTCTTCGACGATACCCCCGAGGGGCGCTCCGCACGGACCAAGGTGCAGCACGGGACGCTCAACAGTCTCTCGGTATTCGCGACCGGGGTCGAGAAGATCGAATCCACCGTCACCCACGCCAATCTCGCCGAGATCTCGCTCGTCCTCAAGGGCGCCAACCCCGAGGCGAAGATCGACGAGATGTACATTCAGCACAGTTACGGGGATCTCGAGGACGCGGAGGCGTTCATCGCCAACTTCGGCGACACCCTCTCCCACGCGGACGACGGCGGGTCGGACACCCCCGACGACGGCGACTCCGACGAGGACGATGAGGAGACCGTGGAGGACATCTGGAACGACTTCTCCGACAAGCAGAAGGAGGCCGTCGGCGTCATCGTCGAAGCCGCCCTCAAGAAGGCCGGAGAGGACGACTCCGACGCATCCGACGACAACGACAAGAAGGAGAAGGAAGACGTGTCGCACCACAACGTCTTCGAGGGAGGCACCGCCACCCTCAGGAGCGACGTCGACATCGACGCCGCACGCGCCGCGATCGGTCATGACATCGCCACTCTGGGCTCGTTCCAGGCGGCGTACATGGCCCACGCGGAGACCTACGGCCTGAAGTCGCCCGAGGTCCTGTTCCCGGAGGCCCAGGTCACCGGGGACATCAAGACCATCGACCGCGATCAGACCTGGGTGACCCAGCTGCTCAACGGCGTCCGCAAGCTGCCCTACGCCAGGTTCAAGTCCCGTTACGCGGACCTGACCCAGGAAGAGCTGCGGGCCCGGGGCTACATCACCGGCTCGCGGAAGCTGGACATCGTCACCGAGATCAACCAGCGCGAGACCGGCCCTCACACCGTGTACGTCAAGACCCGTCTGGACAGGGACACTGAGATCGACCTCTCCACTGTCCAGAACTTCCAGGTCTGGAACTACCTGTGGAGCCTTCTCCGCCGGAAGATGAACGAGGAGCTCGCCCGCGCCATGCTCCTCGGCGACGGCCGCTCCGCCGCCTCGCCGGACAAGATCCCGGAGAACCGGATCCGTCCGATCGTCTCGGACGACGACTGGTACACCCGCCGCTTCAAGATGTCCGACGCCAGTCTCAAGCTGGAGGACAGCTCGGCGGTGGAGGAGGTGTCCTACATCATGGACTCCTACATGGGCGACGGGATGCCGTACTTCTACGGCGCCTCCCAGACCATCGCCCGTCTGCTCCACGCCAAGGACAAGCAGGGCCGCGCCCTGTACTCGTCCAAGGCCGAGCTGGCGGACAAGATGGGTCTGGCCGGCTTCGTCACCGTGCCGTACCTGCGCAACGCCAAGACGACCACCGAGGCCGGCACGCGCGACATCTTCGGCGTCATCGTGAACCCGAGCGACTACTGGAGCGGCACCGACAACGGCGGTCAGCTGACCCAGTTCGAGGCGTTCGACATCGACGTGAACCAGAAGAAGGCCCTTCTGGAGACCCGTCTGTCGGGCGCCCTGAGCGCTCCGGGGACCGCGATCCTCCTGACCGGCACCCCGACGCCTCTGACCGGCGTCATGGTGCCCGACCCGAAGAAGTCGGCCGACCCGCAGCTGCCCATCCTCAAGTAGGATGCGCTACTTCGGCGAGATCGGCTTCGCCGAGACACGTGAGACGTCCCCCGGTATCTGGCAAGAGGTCATCACGCCTCGCAGATACCGGGGGACGGTCACGACCGCGTCGCGCCGCTACAACGACGGCGAGACCGTCAACGGCACCCTCAAGACCAACGCGGTCATCTCGATCGTCGGCGACACGTACGCCTTCGACCACCTGTTCGCCATACGGTGGTGCCAGTGGGCGGGAGCGCTGTGGACGGTCGCGTACGCCGACTTCAAGCGGCCGCGCATCGTACTCACGCTCGGCGAGCTCTACAACGTTCAAAATGGAGGGTGAATCGTGTCCCCGGAGGAACGACGACTCGAACTCCATCAGAAGCTGGTGTCGCTTCTCGGGAGCACCAACGTCTACCATCAGCCACCCGAGAATCTGGCGCTCCGGTTCCCGGCCATCATCTATCAGCGGGTGGACTACGACGTGATCCACGCCGACGACATCCCTTACCACGTCACTCGAGAGTGGCAGATCTCGGTCGTGTCGCAGGAGCCTTCGAACCCCGTCGTGGACGCTCTCATGGAGTGGCCCATGGCGGCCTTCAAGACGAGCTACGTCGTCGACCGCATGCGTCACGACGTGGTCAACATCTACTACTAGGAGGAAACATGGCCGTCCTCACATGGGACGAGTCCGGGAAGCGCTTCGGCGAGACCGGCACCAAGTACGGAGTCATCTACCGCAAGGACAACTCGGGGAAGTACAAGACCGCTCAGGCCTGGGGAGGTCTGACCGGTGTCTCCACCGAACCCGAGGGCGGAGAGGCCAACGACAACTACGCGGACGACATCAAGTACCTCACCCTGATGTCGGCGGAGAACTTCAAGGGCACCATCAAGGCCTTCGACTTCCCACCCAACTTCTCGGAGTGCGACGGCACCGCGTTCCTCGACGACTCCCTCAAGGGCTCGTTCGTCACCGGTCAGGACCGCATTCCGTTCGGCTTCTCGTGGCGCACCACGATCGTCAACGACGACAAGGGCACCGCGTTCGGCTACCGCATCCACATCGCGTACGGCTGCCTGGCCAGCCCGTCCTCGCAGGAGAACGCCACCATCAACGACTCCCCTTCGCTGAAGGAGTTCTCCTGGTCCTTCTCCGGCACCCCCGTTCCCGTGCCCGGCAAGAAGCCCTCGGCTTACCTGTACTTCGACAGCCGTTACGAGAAGCCCGCGGTCCTCAAGGCCCTGTCGGACATCCTGTACGGCACGGAGAACAAGGATCCCGAGCTTCCGCTGCCCGCCGAGCTGATTCCGCTCCTCAAGGCCGCGAACGTGTAGAAAGACTCCAGGGAATGCTCCAGATACGATTGCCCGCCGAAGAAGGATGGGACTCTGAGGCGGAGACCTTCATCGACTTGCCCGAGGTCGTGCTTTCGCTGGAGCATTCCCTGGTCTCCCTCTCAAAATGGGAGGCCATCTGGCACAAGCACTTCCTCGGCCGCAAGGACCTCACCCCGGCCGAGATCGTGTCCTACATCCGGTGCATGTCGGAGGAGCCGATTGACGACAGCACCATCGCCCGCTTCAGGCAGGCCGACCTCAACGCCGTGGCGGACTACATCAAGGAGAGCCGCACCGGCACCACGATCACCGACAGGCGCGGACAGCAGGGCTCCAGCCAGTTCGTGACGTCGGAACTCATCTACGGCTGGATGGTCGGGTGCCAGATCCCGTTCCAGCCGGCCGAGACCTGGCATCTGAGTCGTCTCCTGACGCTGATCCGGGTCGCGCAGATCCAGCAGGACCCGAAACCCAGCAAGATGAACCAGAACGACTGGATCGCGGAGCGCAACAGGCTCAACGCCCAGCGCCTAGCCGCGAGGAGGAAACATGGCTAAGATCAAGGGGATCCTGGAGGCGGCCAACACGACGCTCGTGCTCACGCCCCTCGCGGACACCAGCATCAAGACGGGCGCGGAGCGGTGGATGATCCCGCCGCACGTCCACGTCGACTTCGAGCTGCCCGACGGGTTCTACAACGTGGAGTCCATCGGCGGTCAGTTCGATCTCGAACTCATCAAGATCACCGGCGAGATCACTCCCGACAGTCTCGTCGGAGGAGGCGGTGGTGGGGGCGGTGCCGCCGGACCCGGCTCGTTCCTGCGTCTCCGAGTCGGCGATCCCGTCCCCGCAGGCACCCCCTCCGGGACGCTGATCGTCAGGGTGGCATGAGCGCCAAGGTCAGGGGCATAGCGCACGCCAACGCCGCTAACGCCTCTGGGACCCCGCTCACGGTCGCCTCGCAGCCCGGCGACACCGCCGTCATCATCGCCTCCGCCCAGCTGGCCGGTCCGGCGCAGCCATATTCTGTTCCGGACGGCTGGCAGGGCAACGCGGCGTCACCCATCGCCGGTACGAACCGATCGGGGTACGTCGCTTACCGCAAGGTCACCGCCTCCTCTCAGACGGCGGGGATCGAGTGGTACAACAAGGACGCCGGATGGACCGCCCGTCAGAACGCCGTCATGGTGGTCTTCGAGGGCGAACTGGAGATCACCGTAACCGATTGGCAGACCACGATTCCGACAGTCGGCGAGGACACGTACATCGCCTCCCAGTCTCACGGCCCCATGACGAACAAGCTCATGGAGTGGACTGTCGCCGGTGATATTCTGTACGACGGCCTCGACTCGGTCTCTACGAATCGGTCGTGGTCCGCGATCCGGTTCGGCGTCACGTCCCAGCCCCCGGGCAACATGGGGGAGGGGCAGATCCCGAACGCCTGGTGCGCGTTCACCGCCAAGGTCGCCTTCGTGCCGACTCCGGGCGCTTCGTGGTACCAGAACGGGACCGAGGTCCCGGCGAGGGTATCCGTGTACGAGAACGACTCCGAGAAGCAGGCGACCCGTCTGGGCGTCATGCCGAAGGGGCCGTCCACTCTCGCGGAACTGTACAGGATCCCGAACTTCGTGGTCGCCCACCGCGGAGGATCGTCGTCCTGGACGGAGAGCACCCAGCAGGCGTACACCAACTCCATGGCGTACGGCATGGACGCCCTCGAGATCTCGTGCGCCCGCACGTCCGACGGGGTCTGGTTCGCCAATCACGACAACAACCTCAAGGCACTCGGCGGGCCCGACAAGAACACGTCGAACATGACCTGGGCGGAGGTCGTGGACGCGATGAAGGGCATGCCCGACAAGATGCCCTGCCGGCTCGACTGGCTGCTCGAGAAGTACGGCGACGACACGGTGATCGTCTTCGACCCGAAGAACAACCACCCTCTGCGCGACGAGTACTTCGGCATCCTCGAGCCGTACAAGGAGCGGGTCCTGATCAAGTTCTTCGGAGACCTGATCTCCCTGTTCGACGACGCGCGCACCCGCGGCTTCGGAGCCTGGGGCTACGCGTACGAGCCGAACAAGACGGCCACCTGGTGGAAGGACTTCGTCAGCGGCGAGCACCTCGACGTGCTGTCGATGTCGTGGACCGCGTCCCAGGAGGTCTACGACCAGCTCAAGACCTCCGGCAAGCCCATCGTCTCGCACATCACCGGTCAGCCCAGCCATGCCGAGGCGGCCGCGAAGAAGGGGGCGACGGGCACCATCGCGTCCGGAGTCAGCAAGTTCAAGCCCATCCAAGTCTAGGAGCACCAATGGCCACAGCAGTCAGCTACGGCAGTAAGTTCAAGGGCGACATCGTCATCCGCCCCGCCGTCGTCTCGAAGGGGGACCTCCTCAAGCCGGGGGCGCTCCTCAACAAGACGAATCCGACCGTCAATCTCGACGCCGGGATCTACGTGTTCGAGTTCCTCGACACCACCATCCCGCCGGTCCCCAAGACCATCAGCGGCACCGGGACGCTGAGCGTCGAGACGGTCATCCCCTGACCTCAAAATAGGAGGTAATGAATGAGTGATCCCATCGAGCGGCAGGAGGTCGCTCTCACTCCGTCCAAGAAGGACCCCTTCGAGGACAAGGCCGACGACATCTCGCAGACTCCGGAGGTGCTCGCATGAGCGCGGCCAGCGTTCTGTACAATGCCACTCGGCGAATCGGGTACTACGCCCCGGACGACCCCGAGCCCGGGTCCGAGGCAGGCAGGTACTGGGCGGCGAAGACGGGCCAGCAGTGGCTCGCCGGTCCGTCCGAGTCCATCTGGTGGTGCATGCTCTTCGTGAGCATGGTGTTCGACGAGGCCGGCGAGCTCGACGCCATCGGCGGCTTCTCGTACAACACCGATGTCACCATCGCCCACATCCGCAATCACCCGGACGCGTACTTCGTGTCCGTCGCGGACGCGGAGCCCGGCGACGTCGTCATCTTCGACTGGGACGAGAGCACCGTCGCGACCGACCACGTCGGCATCGTCGAGGCGAATCTCGGGGGCGGCGTCCTCCAGACCATCGAGGGCAACACCTCGTCCGGCGCCTACGGGTCTCAGTCCGCGGGCAACGGTGTCTGGAGGCGTAGGCGCTCCTACGGCATCGCCTACGTCATCCGCCCGGCTTGGGGGAGCTCCGGCTCCTCGGGCAAGGCCGCCGCTCCCGCGGTCAAGCCCTCGTGGTGGGTCGACGAGGACGGCGTCTGGGGCTCCCAGACCGGCGGTCGTTTCCGCCGCGTCATGGGCCTCACCGACTCGGCCACCTGGACCGAGGCGTGCAAGAGGTTCCAGACCTTCCTCAACTGGGCGCTCGACGCCTACGAGATCCGGAAGCTCACGGGCGAGTACAAGCTCGTGGTCGACGGGGTCGACGGTTGGAAGACCTGGAAGTGCTTCCAGCACTGGTGGAACAACTCGGACGTCCCGGGCGACGAGTCCACCCTCGAGCTGGACGGTATCCTCGGTGTCGACACCGTCACGAAGGTTCAGAAGACCCTGAACCAGTCTTGGCACGGGTCCGGCGGCTTGGCCAAGGCCGCCTGACCTCAAAATGGGAGGCATAACGCTCGAGGCGAGCGGCAGCTACTCCAGCACCACGACCTGGCTCCAGCGACTCGGTCGTATGTCGATCGAGCAGCAGCTGGCGAGGTACGGGGCCAAAGGAGTGAAGGCGCTCGCCTCGAGCACCCCCGTCGAGACCGGGAAGACGGCGTCGTCCTGGTCCTACTCCGTCACCAGGAAGGGCGATACGTGGATCCTCTCCTGGGAGAACACTAACGTCGTACGCGGCGTCCCCATCGCCATCATCCTCCAGTACGGCCACGTCACCGGAACAGGGGGGTGGGTTCAGGGTCGCGACTACATCAACCCGGCGATCAAGCCGCTAATGGACGAGATCGCCGAGGGCGTCTGGAGAACGGTGAAGAATGGCTAAGATCGACGAGCGGATCGTCTCGCTCAAGTTCAAGGCGGACCAGTTCCTGAGCGGGATCAAGTCGTCTCTGGACGGACTTCGCCAGCTGGACGACGGTCTGAACAAGAACATCTCGGCGAGCGGTCTGAACCAGATCAGTTCCGCCGTCAAGAACATCGACCTCGAGTCCCTCGGCGTCGCCGCCGAGAACGTCGGTACCCGGTTCAGCATCATGGCGAACGCCGCCTCGGTGGCGATCGGCAACCTGGCGAGCAACGTCATCTCGCAGGCCGCCTCGATGGTGAAGTCGTTCACCCTGGACCCTATCATCGACGGCTTCAAGGAGTACGAGCTCCAGCTCAACGCCACCCAGACCATTCTGGCGAACACGGCGTCCAAGGGCGAGGACCTCAGCACGGTCACCGCCGCCCTCGACGAGCTGAACAAGTACGCCGACGACACGATCTACAACTTCACCGAGATGACGACCAACATCGGACGGTTCACGGCCGCCGGCGTTGGTCTGAAGGACTCGGTCTCCGCCATCAAGGGCATGTCGAACCTGGCGGCGGTCATGGGCGCGGACGCCAACCAGGCGACTCATGCCATGCAGCAGATGTCGCAGGCCCTCGCCACGGGCACCGTTCGACTCCAGGACTGGATGTCGATCGAGAACGCGTCCATGGGCGGTCAGGCGTTCCAGGACGCCCTCAAGCGCACCGCGGCCACGTACGGCACGAATGTCGACGCCCTGATCGAGAAGAACGGCTCGTTCCGCGAGTCGCTGCGCGAGAACTGGCTCACGTCCGAGATCATGATCGAGACGCTGACCCAGCTCACCGGCGATCTCTCGGACGAGCAGCTCCGTTCGCTCGGTTACACCGATGAGCAGATCGTCGATATTCAGCAGTACGCGGCGATGGCCAAGTCGGCCGCCACCGAGTACAAGACGTTCTCGCAGGTCGTACAGGGCGTCCAGGAAGCGCTCGGTTCCGGCTGGGCTCAGTTCTGGCGCACCATGATCGGCGACCTCAACGAGTCGAAGGCCCTGTGGACAGCCGTCGGCAACACGATCAAGGCGCCGATCGACGGCTTCTTCGCCAGCATGTCGGCCGTCACCGCCGAGTTCGTGGCGCTGGGGGGCAGGACCTCGATCCTCAACACGATCGGTAACCTGTTCAACATCATCGCCAAGCCGGTCCGCGCCTTCGTGGGCGGCTTCAAGGAGGCCTTCGCCGGCTCCCCCGCCAAGGCGCTCGCCACGTTCGCCCATCTCCTCGAGAAGGTGACCGCGGCGTTCGTCCTGAGCGACGAGGCGACGGAGAAGCTCCGCCAGACCTTCGCCGGTCTGTGGAGCATCGTGCACATCGCGACCATCCCGTTCACCCAGCTGTTCAAGTTGGCGTCGTGGCTCGGCGACAAGATCCTCACGCTCGTCGGCATCTTCACCGGTGCCGGCACGAACGGGATCCTGTCATTCACGGCGGCCATCGCCAAGGGGCCCACCGCCCTGAACAAGTGGCTCACGGCGCTCGACCCGGTCGGCAAGCTGATCGACTGGCTCAATCCGAAGCTGAAGGTCGTCAGCGACTGGATCAGCACCCACTTCACAGCCGGGTTCGAGGGGGCGACGGGCGCAGTCGGCAGATTCAAGGCCGCCGTCGGCGCCAGGCTCACCGAGAAGTTCGAGGCGCTCAAGACGGCGCTCCACAACGTCGGACAGTCGGCCAAGGAATGGCTGTCGCCGCGTCTCCACGAGGCGGGCGAGTCCCTCAGGGCTCTCGGCGAGCAGGTCAAGGCGAATCTCTCGGCCAAGTTCGAGTCGCTCAAGACCAAGCTCACCGAGGTCGGGCACGTCTTCGCCGAGGTGTTCGGCAACCGAGCCGACCTGCTGTCCGGGCTGACCCCGTTCGGCGAGAAGATGCGCGGTGTCGCCGAGTCGCTCCACAACGCCTACCTCAAGGCGAAGGAGTTCGCCGAGGGCGTCAAGGCCGCGTTCGGCAACAGCATCGCAGCGGGCCTTGATCGCATCCGGGCCGGCGTCGACTCGCTCGTCGCCAAGCTCAAGGACAAGGCCGGGAACGTCACCGTACCCACGGTCGACACATCGGGCGCTCAGGCGGCCGTCGCGACCGCGACAGCGTCCGTCACCGCGACCGCGTCCACGGCGACCACCGCGGCCAAGTCAAAATGGGAGGAGTTCTGGGCCTCGGTCAAGGACTTCGCCGTTCGGAACTTCGGCCCGATTAAGGAGGTCCTCGAGAAGGTCTGGACGGTCGTCAAGAACGTCTTCGGACACGTCGGCACGGCGCTCAAGAACGCCTTCACCATCGACGAGGGCGAGCTTGGCCTGGTCAAGCTGCTGAACCTGCTTCTCGCGGGTGGACTCACGGCGGGCATCTACAAGATCGCCCAGGCGATGAAGGCCGCGACGGAGCCGATCTCGGGCTTCACCGAGCTGCTCCAGTCATTCGCCGGTGTCGCCGACGCGACCGCTCAGAACATCAAGGCGAGGTCGTTCCTGACGATCGCGGCCGCCATCGCGGTTCTCGCCGCGGCGCTCTGGATCCTGTCCAACGTCGCGACGGACGACCTGTCCAACGGCATCATGGCGATCGCCGCCATCGTCGGTACGCTCGTCACCGTGATGAAGTCCATCGACAAGCTCGAGGCCACCGGCGGTAAGATGGCGGTCGTCGGCGCGGCGCTCCTTCTGGTGGCCGGCGGTCTCGCCATCATGGCCATCGCCGTCAACAAGCTGGCCAGCATCGACACCGGCGACCTGCTCAAGGCGGGGCTCGCTTTGTCGTTCCTGACCACGCAGATGCGCGGTATGATGGAGTCCATGGACGAACTGGACCTGTCCTCGTTCAAGTCCACGGCCATTATCGGCGTCGCGCTGGGGCTCTACCTCGCCGCGTCGGCGGTCGCCAAGCTCGGCAGCATGGACGTCGGGACCCTCATCAAGGGGACCATCGTCTCGAAGTACCTGCTCGAGTTCATGGGGAACTACCTCAAGGGAACCAAGGACATGGGAGCCGCCGCTGGTGACGTCGTCTCGGTGTCGCGGAGCGCCAGCTCGGGAGCGATCGTCGCCACCGCTCTGGCCCTCTACATCGCCGCCAAGGCCGTGGAGAAGCTCGGGAGCATGGATATTCCGACCCTCGCCAAGGGGACGATCGTCTCGGGACTCCTGATGAAGTTCATGGCGTCCGTCCAGCGCATCCCGGTGACCGCCAATCCGGTCGGCGCCGGAGCGATGCTGGCCACTGCCGCTGTGCTCCTGGCCATCGGCAAGTCCGTTCAGATGCTGGCCGAGATCCCGTGGCTCAACCTCGCCGCCTCCGTCCTCGCCATCCAGATGGTCCTCGGCGGACTGTCGGCGGCGATGGAGTCGGTGGACGACGATGCCACTGGCGGCGCGGCTCTGATCATGGCGGCAGCCGGTATCATGATCCTCGCCAAGAGCATGCAGGTCATCGGCGGCATGGACGTCAAGCAGATCGCCATCGCCCTGGGCGCCATGGCGGCCGGTCTGTTCATCGTCATCACAGCGGGCAAGCTCGCGATGGCCGGCGCCGAGGGCCTCATGGTCCTGGCAGTCGCCCTCGCGGGTTTGGGCCTGGTCGTGGTGTCGTTCGCAGTCGTCCTGACCGCTCTGACGGCGCTCCTCACGGTCGTCGCGGCGGTGGGGGCACCGGCCTTCGCCGTGCTGGCGGCCGGCATCAACATGCTCTCGGGGACCATCCCGGTCCTCGCCAAGGCCATCGCCGAGGGTCTGGTCGCGATCATCGTTACGCTGGGGCAGAACGCTCCGGCGATCAAGGACGCGATCGTGGCCATCATCTGGGCCATAGCCACGGCGATCATCGAGAGCACGCCGGTCGTCGCCAACGCGATCATCTCGCTGCTCCTCGGCATGGCGCAGGTCCTGCGCGACACGGGGCCGACGCTGATCGAGACGTTCCTGTTCCTGATCATGACGCTGCTCCAGCAGCTCAGGGACAACGCCTACCAGTTCGCGGTCGTCGCGGCCGAGCTGATCGTCAACTTCATCAACGGCATCGCCTCGAAGATAGGCGACATCATCGCGGCCGCGTTCAACCTGATCATCTCGTTCATCGAGGGCCTGGCGGACGCGATCGACCAGAACGGCCCACGACTGCGCGCGGCTCTGAAGAAGATCGTCGTCGCGATCATCAACTTCTTCAAGGGCGTCGCCAGTGACTGGATCGTCATCGGCAAGAACATCGTCAGGGGCATCTGGAACGGCATCGTCGAACTCAAGGACTGGCTCGTGAACAAGGTCACGGGCTGGGTCAGCGGGCTCGTCGACGGCGCGAAGGACGCCCTGGGCATCAAGTCGCCGTCCCGCGTCATGGCGGGAATCGGCAAGTACATGGTACAGGGTCTGGCGCTCGGCATCGACCGGAACGGCGGGGAGGCGCTCACCGCCACCACGACTCTGGCCGAGAACACCGTCCAGGCGTTCAACAACGCCCTCAAGGACGGCGTCAACGCCGAGTTCGGCGCCTTCAACCCCACCGTCAGACCGGTCCTCGACACGACCGACCTGCACAAGGGGCTCGCCGCCATCCAGGCGGTTGATATTCCGGCGTCGGTCCACGGGATCGCCGACGCGGCCGAGCACGCCAAGGCCGCCCAGCAGACAAGCCCCGCGGACGAGAACATGCGTCCGAACATCACGTTCAACCAGACCAACAACTCGCCGGAGGCCCTGTCCGAGGCGGACATCGCGAGGCAGACGAGGAACCTCGTCGCCCGTCTCGAGTACATGTAGGAGGAGACATGATCCGAGCCGTTTCAGTGACGGCGGACAACGGCACTAACGCCATCCTGAGTCTCTCGGATCCATGGGGCACCGGCGTGGCGGTGCTCAAGATCGACGGACTGGGTCCCGTGAAGAGCGACATCTTCGTCACGAATTACGGGGCCCGGTCCGGCGGTTACTACAACGGCTCCCGCGCCGGAACCAGGGACATCACCCTCACCCTCAAGCCCGTCGGCATCGACCTGGAGCGAGTCCGACGGTGGCTCTACCGCCTCCTGCCCGTTCAGGAGCGCGTCACGCTCACATTCGTCATGGACCACGGCGAGCTGGAGACCAGCGGCTACGTCGAGTCCTTCGAGCCGGACATCTTCAACAAGTACTCCACGTACACCGTCGGTATCCGCTGTCCGGACCCGTTCTTCACCGAGACGGGGTCGCTCATCACGACTACCGAGGTGCTCACCGACGTCGGCCCGCTGTTCGAGTTCCCGTTCTCGAATCCGACCTACGCCCCGGAGATCGAGTTCAGCCGGACCCTCCCGAAGTGGCAGTACTACATCACCTACGACGGAACCGTGCCCGTCGGCATGTCCATCGACATCAAGTTCCTGGACCTCCCGGGCAACTCCGTCGTCATCCAGGGCGACCGGAACACCTATCTCGAGGCCCAGAACGTCGGCGGCGTCATGAAGGTCAACGGCACGCTCACCGTCGTGTCGGAGATCGGCTCCCGCTCCGTCAAGTACACCTCCCCCAACAAGGACAGCACGGTCGACCTCGCCTGGACCACCTGGGAGCAGGGGAACTGGCCGATCCTGTACCCGGGGGAGAACTCGCTCACCATATTCACGGCGTCCCGCGGCCGCTACATCGCGACCGTGAAGTACACCAAGAAGTACCTGGGGGTTTGAAGTGATATTCACCATCGAGTCCGCCTACAGGTGGAACCAGTTCGGCGATCACTCGAACGACATGGTGATCGTGGACGACTTCTACTCCGCCGTTTGGACGGAGCGCTTCGGGGACGTGGGCGAGGCCACTCTCGAGCTCCCGATCGGGTACTATCCGCTGGCGCTCGACGCCCGGAACTACCCCAACGGGCACTACCTCCACTTCTCCGAGTCCAACCACGTGATGAACCTCGTGTCCAGCAGGATCGTGGTCAAGGGCGAGGAGCCGCGCGTCATCCTGAACTACAAGGGCATCGAGAACATGCTGTCGTTCAGGAGGATCAGCCTCGGTCCCATGGCCTGGCCGTACTACGAGACGAATCCGAATCCCGCTCTGCACAAGACCCTGATGGATCTGCTCAAGTACGAGATGATCGACCGGTACCCGAATCCTTATCTCAGCATCTGGCAGGATCCGCGCGTCAAGGAGCCGTGGCTGTCGGTGTTCAAGCTCGACTTCAACGTCGGGGACACGGTCCTGGACGCCGTCCTGGCCTCGTGCAACCGGAACACGCCGTTCCGCTACCGGCACGGCTTCGACTTCATCGTGATCGGCCAGCAGCGCCGCGCCTGGCAGATGCGGATCATCCCGACCGAGGTCTCGGACCCGCTGCCCGACTTCACGGACTACATCGAGTCCCTGGAGTTCGGGATCAGCACGACCGAGTACGCCAACGCGGCCCTCGTCGAGATCCCCAAGATCGAGGAGCGCAAGTCCCCGGGATCGCCCGTCTACGACGAGTTCAACGTCGTCGGTACGCGCATCTACAGGTCCCCCACGTACAACGCGGACAACGTCACGTCGTGGAACAGGGTCGAGAAGTACCTGAAGTACAACCTGGACGGCATGCAGTACAAGGAGGCCATGGCCACGCTCTCATATCTGGAGAACGCGTGGACCCAGATGGGGACCCCGAACGACGACGGCCAGGCAAAGAAGATCATCCAGTCCCAGTCCCGGATCCAGACCGTCGCGACCACACCAGCGACCTTCTCGAACGATCTGGTCTACGGACGGGACTATCAGCTCGGGACTCTGTTCCGATGGACGCCCTACCTCGGCTCCGGCAAGATCCGATCCGCGTGGTTCGGGCTTCAGACCGAGTTCGAGGCCATGATCTCGGAGTTCACCTGGACCTTCGACCAGAACGGGGTCAAGAAGACTCCCGGGATCAAGATGTAAGGAGACGCTTTGACTCAAAGATACGGATTCTTCGACTCCGACAACGGCGACCGACGATACTCCGCCCTCGACATGGGCAGGATGTTCGACGGCATCATCGCCGACGGGATATTCGCGAACTACCTCGAGGCCTTCAAGGTCTCGCCGTACAACGGTCTGGCGGTCAGGATCGCGCCGGGCAGGTGCTGGTTCAACCACCGCTGGTTCGAGTGCGACGAGACGATCTACCTCGCCCTGGCGGCGGCCCACAACACCTACGCCAGGATCGACGCGGTCTGCATCGAGGTCAACGAGTCCCAGGAGGTCAGGTCCGTCCGCCTGAGGGTCCTCACCGGAACCCCGTCGGCGGCCCCGTCCGTCCCCGAGGGCATCCAGACCGACATGCTGCACCAGTACGTCGTCGCGACCATCAGGGTCGACGCCAACGCCACGACCATCGACGCCACGATGATCACGGACAACCGCGGCGGCTCCCAGTGCCCCTGGGTTGTCGCCCCGGACGCCAGCATCGACGTCGGCAAGATCCTCTCGGACGCGCGGGCCTCGTGGGAGAGCTGGTTCAACACGGTCAAGGAGGCGGCTCTCAACCCGCCCGACGCCAACGTCAAGCTGGCCGCCATCGAGAAGGACGTCGCCCAGGTCAAGAGGAACTGGGACGTCACGAAGATGCGGACCGTCTCCTCCGACGAGGCGGTGTCGTTCCCCTGCCTGACTCGAGACCTCAACACCGCCCTGGTGCCGACCAACCAGCTGGGGTTCGAGTCGTTCGCGCAGCAGCCGGCGATCCACAACCAGATCTTCAGGGGGAAGCTCCTGGGCGACCGCATGACGAACGCGCAGCAGCAGGCCATCAAGAGCGGGAGGTTCACCGACCTCTGGCTGGGCGACTACTGGCTGCGGAACAACGTCCGCTACATCATCGCGGGGTTCAACTACTGGCTCGGTCAGCCGGGCGTGGAGAACAACCACATCGTGGTGATGGCGCGGGAGCTGTTCGACTCGGTCCAGTTCCACACGGGCGACATGACGAGCGTTCCGTCGACGTATATGGTTTCGAACACGCTGAACATCGTCGCGCTGAACAGGTTCGCCAACGTGTTCGGCTCGGACAAGATCATGGCGCGGGCGCACAACTACGCGACCCAGTTCGACAACAAGACCCTTCCCAGCGAGGTCACAGGCCTCAACGTCAAGGTCTCGCTGATGCAGCCGGGGATGATCACGACCGCCGGCGTCGGCGCCATGGTCAGGGACGGCAGCTACACGATCAACTACTTCAACGACACGATGATCCTGCCGCTGTTCCTCGCCAAGCCGGACTGGCGCAACACCACCGTCAGCCACTGGCTCAACTACGTGTACAGCAAGAACCAGGCGGCGGTCATCGGCATCACCGGTGCCGTCACGGCCGTCCCCGTCACCACCAGGGCCGCGTGCTATCCCATTGCGGCGGTGATGGGGTGAGATGCACGCGCTGGAGCTGTTCCTGACCATATTCGGGTCGGCCCTCGCTTCATCCGGATTCTGGTCGTTCATGTCGAGGCGGGCGGACAACCGCCAGGCCGTCGACCACGTGATACGGGGACTCGCCCACGATCGCATCATCCACGTCGGACGGGGCTATATTCATCGCGGCTGGATCAGCTGGGACGAGTATGAGGACTGGACGACGTACCTTGTCAAGCCGTACACCGAGCTCGGGGGCAATGGGATCGCCGAGCGCGTCATCAACGAGGTGGATCGTCTCCCGATCCGCAACGCCAGAGAGGATACTCGCAAACATGCAGCTCAATAACAAGGCGTACAACACCCTTAAGTGGGTCGTACAGGTCCTGGCCCCGGCGCTGGCCACCCTGTACGTCGCACTCGCCGCGATCTGGGGGCTTCCGCACGTAGAGGCGGTCGTGGGCACCATCACCGCCCTGACCACCTTCGTGGGAACCCTGCTCCAGCTTTCGAGCGCGAAGTACGCCACCACCGGCGACGGCGAGCTCCACGTCAAGAAGGGCGAGGACGGCGGCGTCGTTTACGCCGTCCTGGGCGAGAAACCGGAGGCCCTGTCGGGCGTGGTCAACCTCAAGGTCGTCCACAGCTGACAGGGATATTCACAGGTCACGTAGTGAGTAGAAAGGAACACTATGTCTAACTACGCAGCACCATCGGTGGAGGACCTCGCCGCCTACGCGCGAGAGCACCTCTCGAACCTGACTCCGTCCGACCCCGACTACGCTGCCACGCTCAAGGCCGTCATGGACCTCGAGCGGCTCTCCAGCACCCTCCAGAACGAGGACACCGATCGCTGGGTCAAGATCTCCGACCAGGAGCTCAAGACCCTCGACCACGCCTCGCACAGGAAGGTCGCCGAGAAGCCGCCGATCGCCCCGACGGTCGTGAGCGCCGCGGCCCAAGTGGGCTCGGTGGGGCTCATTGTCTTCGCGGAGCGCATCGCCGTGATCGCGTCCAAGGCCCTGCCGATGGCCTGCCGATTCATTCCGTGACCTCACTCTCCCCGACCCCCTCGGTCCCCTCAAGGATCGCAGGGGGTCGGGGTTCACACGGCGTGATATTTTCACAGGTCCCATAGTGAGAACGTGTATACCGCACTTCTCATCGTCTTCGAGAAAGGAACGACATGATCGGAATCGCACCGATCGCGAGTTTCGTCGCCAGGCACTCCGTCGGGATCCTCACGGGCCTCGCCGTGGCGGGCGTCGGGGTCACGGCCGTTGAGGCGGCGCGAGCCCACGTCAAGGCCCGGGAGATCCGGTATCAGCGCGGCGACACTCCACGCGAGGACCTCGCGAACCTCGTCAAGGCACGTTGGAAGTGCTACATCCGCCCCGTCGCGTGCGGGGCGCTCACCATCGGGTGCATCGTCGCGGCCAACCGCATCAGCGCGAGCCGCCTCGCAGCCGCCTCCCTCGCCCTCGGCGCCGCCAAGACCGAGCTGGGGGATATTCGCAAGGCGGTCGAGTCCCTGCCCGACGAGACCCGCAAGGAGGTCCAGGAGAAGATCCAGGAGCGACGCACCGAGCGGGCCGCGAGGGAGAACCCGGTTCCGCCGTACCACTCCGAGCGGGAGATCCTCTGGTACGAGTCGTTCACCGGGCGATATTTCCGGGCTTCGAGGTCGCACGTCGAGAACGCCGTCAACGAGTGCAACCACGAGATCACGCACGGGGACTCCATCTCCTTGAACGAGTTCCTCGGCAAGATGGCTCTCACTCCCACCGACGCCGGCGAGCTGCTCGGCTGGGGGATCCTCGGACCGCTGATCGAGATCGACGTCACGGCAGGGTTCGATCACGAGGGCAAGCCGTGCGCCGTTCTGGGCTTCGTCGACCCGCCGAAACCCGAGTGGCACCGTCTCGGATGACCCTCATATTTTACAGGCGCCATAGTGAGAACCTGTCCGCTCAATAGAAAGGAATACAATCATGAGCGACAACAACTCCACCCTCGTCCCCGCCGACAATGGCGAGGCCACCCCTCCCCCCTCGAAGAAGCCCTCCATCCGGGCTCGACTCAAGGCCCGCCGCCAGAAGTTCGAGGCCGAGCACCCGCTCAGGTCCGCCTGCTGCGAAGAGGCTATGAAGGGGGCGACCTACGCGGCCGCCGCCTTCGGAACCCTCATCGCCCTGGGCGCCCTGATGTCGCTCGGCTCCAACACCGACGACGAGACCGATGACACCATCGAGCCCGACGCCGAGGACATCCTCGACGACGAGGAGGAGTGAGCCTCGCCCCCGTCCACAAGGGGCGGGGGTTTCAGCCCATTCGCGAGAGAAAGGAACTCATCATGGGCAAGATCCTGTGCCTCGGAGTCGAGGCCATCGTCAGCTGCACCATCGGCGCGGCCATCGGAGGCGCCATTCGACCCAGGACGCCCGTCGGCGCCGTCTGCACGGCGGTCGGGACGTTCGTCGTCAACTTCGTCGCCGCGCCCTACATCCACGACGCGACCGTCCGGGCCCTCAGCCCCTACGTCGACGTCACGAAGTGATATTTCCAACCTGAAAGGAATACCGACATGATCAAGTACCACCTCGAGGCCGAATCGATGTTCGCCCCCGGCGAGAAGGTCGAGCACGACGCGTACTTCAACCTGACTCGCGACGAGATCGTCAAGATGCTCGACGAGGACCCGTCCGGCAACCCCATCGCCCGTCTCATGGCCGCCAAGAGCGGCATGACCCAGATCGAGCTCTACATGACCATGCGGACGCTGGTTCTCGCCGCCTACGGCGTCCCCAACTCCACCAAGACGGGTCTCCGCAAGAACGCCCGTCTCCGGGAGGACTTCGTGGGGGGTCCGTTCCTCGACATGGTGATCGACAGGATCATGGAGAACGAGGACACCGCCATCGCGTTCTTCAAGTCGATCGTCCCGCCCTCGATGGACATCTCGAAGGCGATCGACAAGGCCAAGAAGGACGCCTGAGATGAGCGACGTCGCGCCGATCCGTCCTGAGCCGGAGGACGAGATCCAGAAGGCCCTCGCCGGAGCCGGTCAGAGCAAGCCGGAGATCAAGCCCATCACCAAGGGCAGGGTCTCCAAGTCGATCGGCGCGACCGTCGCCCGATCCATCTTCGCCGACTCCGTCCAGGGTGTCGGCAACTACGTCCTGCACGAGCTGATCCTCCCGAACATCCGGGAGATGATCCAGTCCGTGGTCGTGGGCGGGATCGAGAGGGCCCTGTACGGGGACTCCGCTCCCAAGCCCTACCGCCCCTACACGGGGTACAGCTCTCCCTCGAGGCAGAGTCGGACCGCGGGCTGGACGTCCCGCACGAACTACAGCGCTGGCGCTCCGACGCCCCGGGACGACGAGTGGTCCAGGCGACCGCCGTCGTATTCCGACCTGGTGGTGCCCTCGAGGCGGGAGGCGGAGGACACCCTCCAGGCCCTGCTCGAGCTGGCCGAGAGGTACGGGACCGCCTCCGTGGGCGACCTGTACAGTCTCGCCGGCATGAGCACCACTCACGTGGACGAGTCCTGGACGTGGACCGCCGACAAGGTGAACCTCGGACGAGTCCAGATGCGGCGCGGGGGATACGGCTTCGACCTCCCCGCGCCCTCTTTCAAGTCAGCCCGATAACCCATATTCCAACAAGAAAGGAACAGCATCATGCTGCCCATGCCCGCTATCGGCGGCGTCTTCGGAGCCGTCAAGCTCGCTCTGATCAAGCACGCCCCGACTCTTCTCGTCGCCGGAGGGACCACCATGCTGGTGGCGGCCACCGGCGTCGCCGTCAAGAAGTCGTTCACCTACCTCGAGGAGGACCTGGTCCCGTACATCACCGAGGCCGCCGTCATCGAGGCGGATGAGGAGAAGGACGCGGAGACCAAGAAGGCCGACCTCACCAAGGCCCAGAAGCAGTTCCTCGTCAAGACCGCCAAGCGGTACGCCCCCGCCCTCGGACTGATTGTCGCCGGCGTCGCTTGCATCGCGGCCGGCCACACCATGCAGCTGAAGCGCCTCGCCGGTCTGGGGGCCGCCCTGGCCCTCGCCGAGGCGGACAAGAAGGACTTCCTCGACGAGCTGAACGACGAGGTCCCGGAGCCCCGCACCGAGACGGTCGACGGCAAGACCGAGGTCGTCCGCACCCAGCAGGCGGGGCATCTCCTGCCGTCTGAGGACTTCAGGAATCGGGTCTTCGGGCCCGAGAACAAGAACTGGGATCCTTCGCCCGTCGTCTCGCGCAACTTCCTGAACGCCGTCGAGCGCCACATGAATGACCGTCTGCGCTGGCAGGGTCACCTGTTCCTCAACGAGGTGTACAGCGCTCTGGGCATGCCCAAGACCCGTCTCGGCGCCGTCATGGGCTGGAGCCGGAAGGCCGACCCGGACGCGGTCGTTCTGTTCTCCGCGTACGAGGACCACGCCAGTTCGGGCGAGGACGACGTTGATACCATCTGGCACCTGGACCTCGAAGCCCCGCACAACCTGGTGGTCTGATGTTCGGACTGTCACCGCAGACGATCGCCTTCGCGAAGTCCCTCGCCCCGGCGCTGATCAAGGCCATCGGCATGATCGCGCTGGCCGAGGCGTGGAAGGCGAGCCAGAGGAGTTTCGAGGACAAGCGCTTCGACGAGCAGAGCGAGGATATTCTCAAGCTGCGCGTCGAGAAGAGCGCCATCAAGAAGGAGCACGACGAGATGGTCACCAAGTACGCCGATCTCGCCAAGAAGTACGGGGAGATCGTCCAGGCCCAGGAGGCCCTGACGAGGATCCCGCCGAAGGAGGAGTCCCCCTCCTACGAGTGGGTCGACTTCGACGACTACGACGAGGACGAGCACGAGCTGAAGTACAACAGCGCCAACGGCGCCCTGTACAACGGCAACATGATCGCCAACGGGACCATGCGGGAACTGGCGGACCTCCTGTACATGGAGGTGATGGGCCTCGACTACCCGACGACGGCCCGCGTCAACGCCTACCCGCGCGGCTCCACCCGTGAGACCGAGCCGGAGGAGATCCGCATCAAGATCTACTTCGACGCGGGCGACACCTACGGTCTCGAGGACGAATGACGCGACTCGATTTCTTCACCTTCGCCGAACGGGCGGCGAAGGGCGGAGCGATCGAGATACGACCCGACTGGAAGGTCCTGCGCTCGTACGACCTGATGGTCAGGGGCAGGGACTTCTACGCGGTGTGGGACGAGGAGCGCGGCCTGTGGTCCACGGATGAGTACGACGTCCAGCGCCTGATCGACAGGGCCCTGGACGAGTACCGCCGGACGAGGGGGGACGGGGACTTCCGCGTGAAGTACCTCCGCGACTTCTCGTCCGGCATGTGGACGCAGTGCCAGACCTACATCCGCAGCCTGAGCGACAACTCCCATGACCTCGACACGCAGCTGACGTTCGCCAACACTCCTGTGCGCAAGGAGCAGTACGCGAGCCGTCGGCTGCCGTACGCCCTCGAGGCGGGGGATATTTCAGCGTACGAAGAACTCATCTCGACGCTGTACGACCCGGGTGAGCGCGAGAAGATCGAGTGGGCGATCGGGGCGATCGTCGCCGGCGACTCGCGCTACATCCAGAAGTTCGTCGTCCTCTACGGCGAGGCCGGGAGCGGCAAGAGCACGATTCTCAACGTGATCTCGCAGCTGTTCGAGGGGTACACCGCCTCGTTCGACGCCAGGGCCCTGGCGTCCCCTTCGGCCACTTTCGCCATGGAGGTGTTCAAGGACAACCCACTCGTCGCGATCCAGCACGACGGGGATCTTTCCCGCATCGAGGACAACGCCCGCATCAACTCCATCGTCTCCCACGAGGACATGACGATGAACGAGAAGTTCAAGGCCACCTACACGACGGCCCTGAACGCCATGCTCTGGATGGGGACCAACCGCCCCGTCAAGATCACGGACGCCAAGTCGGGCATCATCCGCAGGTTGATCGACGTCACTCCGTCCGGACGGAGGCTCGATCCGGCCTCGTACAACCGCATCATGCGGGATATTCCGAACGAGCTGGGGGCCATCGCGCACCACTGCCTCGAGCAGTACCGCGAACGCGGCTTCCACTACTTCGACGCTTATCGACCGACGGCGATGATGAGGAGGACCGACCTCTTCTACAACTTCGTCGTCGACAGCCAGGAGACCCTCGTCCAGGGGGTGACCCTGCAACAGGCCTATGCCATGTACAAGGCGTATCTGGCCGAGTCGGGCCTCGATCTGAAGATGAGCCGGTACCGCTTCCGGGACGAGCTGGCCAACTACTTCGAGGCCTATCACGACCGCGTCCGGACGGATGACGGGCGCAAGAGGAACTGGTTCGAGGGCCTGAGGCTGGACAGACTGGATGGCGGAGACGTCCGTCGCCGGTACGTCTCGTCCGACTGGCTCGAGATGTCCGAGGGGACCCCCGTGCTGGATGATATTCTGAGCGACAGGCCGGCTCAGTACGCATCCGACACGGGGGCGCCCCTCCGGGCGTGGGACGACGTCTCAACGGTTCTGAACGACCTCGACACGAGCCGCCTGCACTACGTGCGCCCTCCGGAGGACATGATTGTCATCGACCTCGACATCCGCGGGGACGACGGCGAGAAGTCCTTCGAGGCGAATCGCGACGCGGCGCGGGCGCTGGGTCTCCCCGAGACCTACGCCGAGGTCAGCAAGTCCAGGGCCGGGATCCACCTGCACTACCGGTACGCGGGTGACGTCTCGGAGCTGGCGAACGAGATCTCGACGGGAATCGAGGTCAAGGTCTTCAGGGGGAGGGCCGCTCTCAGACGTATGAGCACCCTGTCCAACGGGCTTCCGGTCGCCACCATCTCGGACGGTCTCCCCCGCAAGCGAAAGGAACGCGATATTCTCAGCAAGAAGCAGATGGGCAGTGAGAAGGCCCTGAGGGAGCTGATCGAGCGCAATCTTCGGAAGGAGATCCATCCCGGCACGAAGCCGAGCATGGACTTCATCAAGAAGATCCTCGACGACGCCTACGAATCGGGCATGGAGTACGACGTCGAGAACATGCGCGGAGCCATTCTGGCCTTCGCCATGGGGAGCACGCATCAGAAGGACGCGTGCTTCAAGACGTACACTCAGCTCCGGCTCAAGTCCTCCCAAGAGGCGGAGCCCCCAGTCGGGAAGGAGGACGGGGAGGGATCCCTCGTCTTCTACGACGTGGAGGTCTACCGGAACCTGTTCCTCGTGTGCTGGATGAGAGACGATGACGACGCCGAGGTGGTCGCCATGGTCGATCCGAAGCCCGAGGAGATCGAGCCCCTGTTCGACATGCGGCTCGTCGGATTCAACAACAAGCGCTACGACAACCATATTCTGTACGCCCGCTGGATGGGGTACGACAACGAGCGCCTGTACAACCTGTCACAGCGGATCGTCAACGGCGACCGCGGCGCGTTCTTCAGGGACGCCTACGACGCGTCTTACACTGATGTGTACGACTTCTGCGCCAAGAAGCAGTCCTTGAAGAAGTGGGAGATCGACCTCGGCCTCCCACACGTCGAGATGGACATCCCGTGGGATCAGGAGGTCTCGAGGGACGACATCCCACGCATCATCGAGTACTGCAAGAACGACGTCAAGGCCACCCGGACAGTGTTCCACGAGAACTCGTCCGACTGGGATGCGCGACGGGTGCTGGCCAAGCTCGCGGGTCTGAACGTCAACACATCGACCAATCAGCTGACCTGTCAGATCATATTCGGGGATGAGCGCAAGCCCCCGTTCATCCACACGGATCTGAGTCGCCTCTTCCCGGGATACAAGTACGAGAACGGGAAGAGCACGTACAAGGGCGAGGATGTCGGCGAGGGCGGATGGGTGTACGCCGAGCCGGGATATTACGTGAACGTCGCGCTTCTGGACGTCGGCGCGATGCACCCCCACTCGCTGATCGCACTCAAGTGCTTCGGCGATGAGTACACGAAGCGGTTCGAGAACCTCGTCGAGGGGCGGATGGCGGTCAAGCACCACGACTACGAGGCCGCCAAGAAGTACCTCGGCGAGGCCGTGGAAGGCCTGACCGGCGACGACGATCAGGCTCTGGCCTTCGCGCTGAAGATCGCCATCAACAGCGTGTACGGTCTCACGGCGGCGCGCTTCCCCACCCGTGCGAACGGCATGGACCCGATGAACAACCCCGACAACATCGTGGCGAAGCGCGGGGCGCTGTTCATGGTGGACCTCAAGAACTTCGTCCAGGAGAAGGGGTTCACCGTCGCGCACATCAAGACCGACTCGGTCAAGATCCCGAACGCGACTCCCGAGATCATCCGGGACGTCATGGAGTTCGGCAAGAAGTACGGATACACCTTCGAGCACGAGGCCACCTACGACAAGATGGTCCTCGTGAACGACGCCGTGTACGTGGCGCACGACGAGAAGGGCTGGCACGCGACAGGAGCGCAGTTCCAGCACCCATTCGTCTTCAAGTCCCTGTTCGGATCGGACGTGGACCCGCACTACACCATGGCGGACTACACCGAGACCCGGCAGGTGCACAAGGGGGCCCTGTACCTGAATTACGGGACGGAGGAGAACCCGCAGCGCGCCTTCGTGGGGCGCATCGGGTCCTTCGTCCCGGTGAAGGACTGCGTCCCCGGAGGCATCCTCGAGGTGCTCCGGGACGGCAAGTACTACAGCGCCCCCTCGAGCAAGGGGTATCGGTGGATGCTGGAGGAGGACGCGCAGTCGTACGGAACGAGTCGGGTCGACGACACGTTCGCCCGCCTCAAGGCCGCGGAGGCCGTCAGGACGATCGAGAAGTACGTCTCGATGGAGACTCTTCTCGAGTGACATATTCTGCACGGCTCGTAGTGAGAACGTCAATCCTACGAAAGGAAGACAATGCAAGTCCTCGCTACCGCCATCTCATGGGGGCTCTGCCTGTGCATCATCGTCGCCACCGCGATCGCCGTTATCGCGATCGTCCTGCTCGGCGTGATCGTCGCGCTGGTGCTCGAACTCGTCCGCTCGCTTATCTCCGCCCTCTTCGCGGTGAGCAAGGACGACTCGGGCATCGGCGCGGCACTCGCCGAGTGGTACGACACGATCCGCGTGATCGTGGTCGACGTGGTCCGCCTGGCAGTCGACCTCGGGAGGGGCGTTGTGAAGCGCCTGTCCAGACTCGACGACTGACCGTCTCGCACTCCAGTCCGCACGGGCTGGAGCCTTTCGGAGGAGCGCATATTCCACACGGCTCGTAGTGAGAACATCAGCTCAACCGAAAGGAACTCTCATGTTCATCTTCAACTTCATCCTCTCGATCATCAAGAACCTCATCGTCATCGTTGGGACCATCGCCTGCTGCGCTTTCGCGCTCGGTAGGCCCGGACCCTTCACGTGGGCCTTGAAGAGGATCGAGAAGAGGAACCACAAGAAGAACACCTGCGCCTTCTGCCACCACTGACAACTCGACCCCTCAGTCCACACGGGCTGAGGGCTTCAGGAGGCCTCATGATCGGACCGTTCCTGATCTTCATGACCCCGGCGTTCCTGCTCGTACTGAGCCTCCTCGTGGAGAGCCGGTTCGACAGGGCGGCCGAATGGCTCGAGGCCCTCGCCTTCGTCGGGTTCATGCTCAACATCTATATCCTCATCGTCTGAAAGGAACACCAATGCACTACTCCCTCATCCCCTTCGCCGGGTCCTGCCTGTCCCTCTATCTCATCGGGACGCTCATGATGACCGTGGCGTTCGTCCTCGACAAGAAGAACGCCCGCAAGTTCGGGAACGTCGCAACCGGCCTCTTCTGCGGGGGCTATCTGTTCACGGCCGTGGCGAGCATTCTCACGCTCGTCGCCTTCTTCATCTACTTCACCAATGGGGGCATCTGATGGACATGGAGATCGCAAGGGACGGAAAGTCGGTCACGATCCTCGAGACGAGGTTCCTCTGGCCGAACTTCTCCGGAGCCCCTGAGAAGTTCAACCAGGCTCCCAAGCCGAATGCCAGCATCGAGATCGACCCGCGCTTCGTCCCCGATCTCGAGAACATGGGGTTCCGGATCAGGAACCTCCCGCCCAAGGACGGCTTCGAGGACGATCGCGGACTCTACGTCCTCGGCGTCAAGGCCTCGTATGGGGGGATCGCCGACCCGAAGGTCATCCTCCTCATCGCCGACCCCGAGAAGCCCCCGACCGAATGGACGCGAAGGGCGCTCAACGCCAACGACATCGGCGAGCTCGATCGGCTCATGGTCTCGTACGTGGACGTTACGTTCCGTCCGTACCACTACAGGACCTTCGTCACGGCCTACATCGACTCGATGTACGTCGTCATCAACCCCGACCGTCTGATGCTCAAGTATGGCGTCTGACTTCCTCGACGAGAACTGGGCCACGATCAAGGGGTGGCCGATGGAGGTCTCCTCCTACGGCCGGGTCTACTCGATCAATGCCCACAAGTTCCTCAAGCCGATGCGCCTCCGCGGCACCATCGGAGAGGGCTGGTACATCCTGTGCGGAGGGCGCTGGCACAACGTGAGGCGCCTCGTCTCGCGCTGCTTCGAGATCGAGCTTCCCAAGGACTGGGAGCCGATGTTCGACAGCACCCCCCGCTTCAGGTCCTCGCCCTACAGGGGGCGGGTCGTTCACACGGACTCGGGAGCCGTATTCCCGAACGCGAAGACGGCGGCCGAGGAGTTCGGAGTCTCCAGAGCCACCGTGTCCAACGCCCTCAGGGGCGTCACTGCGAATCCCAGACTCGGTTTCAGAAAGGAACAGTGAAATGACCGAGCAGATCTTCGTCCTCTTCGAGCTGCTGTGGAGCGGCACGGAGAAGTCCTACCGCACCATCTCCCGGTTCGTCCGGGAGGGCGTGACGCGGGAGTCGAACGACACCCTTGTGATCGGCCTGCGGGAGTACCGCGTCGGCGAGATCGTGACCTGCACGTCTCGCGGGAGGATCGTCCCGACTCGAGGCGAGAGGCGCCCCCAGGGCCACGACCCGATCGAGATCCGGGTCAAGAAGTGGCGGTGCTACCCGGCGCACGACCTCGCGATCACCGCAGAGCCCTGCGTCCAGACCGTCGAGTACGACGGCGAGTGGACCATTGTCAGGTTCCAGGACGCCGTCCGACGGTACGCGACCTACACTGGGAGTAGCGTCGCGTGCTTCGACAACGACGGCGAGCACCCGAGGGGCTTCTTCCTCATCTCCGAGGAGGCGTACGGTGACCGGGACCACTGAGGAGACCGGACCCGAGATCGAGCTGTGCTGGATGGTCGCGCCGGTGACCGCCATTCAGGACTTCCTCGAGCGGCACGGGGAGACCGACTACAGCTTCGGCCACGACTCCGACCGCCGGACTACGCTCTACCTCAGGGGCGTCCGCACCGCCGACTGGGATGACGTCCTCGTCTGGAGGAGGGGCGGGAAGGTCATCGTGGCCGGAGCGGACCAGACCCCCTACATCGAGGGGCACGCGGCGCTCAGGGGCTATGCCGCGAAGCAGGAGCACGACGGACGTATCGTCTCGTACTGGGACTCCGGCAGGCGGATCGTCGCCGACGCAGTGCCCGTCGACTGCAAGATCGCCGTCAACCAGTGGGCGACGCGGCACCCGGAGGCCCGGGTCCGTCTGTTCATGCGAGAGGACAAGAGCGGGGCCAAGCGCCCCCTCGTCAGGATGCCCGACGGCGAGGAGTACCCGAGGTACTACTGGCTCGTCTGGACGGAGGAGCGCGGGGTCCAGAAGCCCATGACCACCACCGCGTGGAGGGCCTTCAGGGGATCCCTCATCCGGAACGGTATCTCGTTCCGGCAGATGTTCGGTGGAGCCGAACTCGGATTCGAACGCAAGCATACGGGAGTGAACTGACATGTGCGCACCACGGTACATCATCGTCGAAGGCGGGGCTCCTGAGGAGTCCATCAACAAGTTCCTCGAGGACTACCTGCCCGACGGCTGGAAGGTCTCCTGGAACCCTCGGGGGAGCGGGCGAATCGTCTTGACCGACGGGCGTCTCGACTACTGGGTCATCGGCAGCGACCACTGCATCGTCTACGACCGGAGTAAGGACGTGTTCAACGTGACCGGCCTTGATCTGCTCGTCAAGTTCCTCGTCGACCCCGGACTGGTGCACATCTCCCCCATGGAGGGGCTGCACCACTTCCGGGAGTGCATCGAACTGAACGGCGTCAAGTACAGGGGGGTGTGATGATCATCGACCCCGACGACCTCGTCGAGTGCTACGACTCGATCGCCGCGAACGCCCCCGCCAGTGAGCTGGAGGCGTTCTTCTCGGATCACGGCTTCTCCCCGGACGACTGGTTCGCCTGGCCGGGGGGAGTCGAGGTCTACATGCCCGTCAAGACCCGGACCTGGAAGGCCGATGAGAGGGTCGTCTGGGACACCCTCAGGGGGACGTTCTCGACGGTCTTCCAGCACAAGCGGGTCGATGACGACGACCTGATCGAGCGGCCCGTCAACCGGTACCGCCGCAAGGACTACATCCGCCAGGGCGACATCGAGATCTGGGTCGAGTGCCCGGACGAGAGGGTCTCGGTCTCGAACCAGGGCAGGGTCCGGTCCTGGGCGAAGTCGGGGCACATCCTCAAGCCCCGCAAGGGCGGAAAGGTCTCCGGGCCGTGGGTCAAGGTCTACGGCAGGACCGTCTACGTCAACGACCTGATGCGCAAGTACATCGTCTCGGTTCCCGGGATGGTGTAGAGGAGGAGAGATGAACAGGAGACTCATCAGAGCGGGGGTGTCGACGAACGCCCCGAGGGAGGTCGTGGAGGAGTTCCTCCGCGAGTACTGCGTCGGCCACGAGAGCCTGCCGAAGGCGCCCTCGAACGGACCGGCGTTCTACTCGGCGACGTACGACGGCCTCGAGATCCAGACCCTCGACGACTACATCCGGATGGTGGGCGAGTACCTGCCGGACGGGAGGCGCGAGGGGATCGTCTTCGAGACGAAGCCGTGGCAGTACGTCCTCTGCCAGCTGCACGAGGACCCGCCTTGTACAAGTACGCCATGAGCAAGCTCCGTCCGGCCCAGAGGGACGCGGTCGATCGTATGCACGACGGCTGCGTCCTCCTGGGCCGGACCGGGGCCGGGAAGACAATGACGGCGCTGGGTTACTGGCTGAAGGTCCACCCGAGCCAGTACCTGCACGTCGTCACGACGCCCGCCAAGCGGGACGCCATGGAATGGGGGGCGGACGCGGCCAAGATGGGCCTGTACCTGCCCCCCGAGAGGGTGATCTCCTGGAACAAGATCAAGGACTTCGAACGCCTCGACGGCTGCTTCGTCATCTTCGACGAGCAGCGGGTCTCGGGGTCCGGGAAGTGGGTGAAGTCGTTCCTCAAGATCGCCAAGAGGAACGACTGGGTCCTGCTCTCCGCCACACCGGGGGACGTCTGGATCGACTGGCTCCCCCTGTTCATCGCTAACGGGTTCTACAGGACCCGGACGCAATTCACGGACCGGCACGTGATCTGGGACCCGCACACGCGGTACCCCCGGATCAAGCGCTACATCGAGGAGGACCGCCTCGAGAGGTGCCAGAAGGCGATCTGCGTGCACCTCGCCAGCCCGCTGGACACGACCCGGATCATCCATGACGAGCTGGTGTCGTACGACTCGAGGAGGTACGCCGAGGTGACGAGAGGGCGATGGAACCCTTTCGAGTCCCGGCCGATGACGGATGCCGGTGACCTCTGCCGGGTCCAGAGGCGCCTCGTGCTGGACAATCCGGCGCGGGAGGAGGCCGTAGAACGCATTCTGAGGGGCCATCCGCGGGCTCTCGTGTTCTACTCGTACAACTACGAGCTCGACGCCCTACGACGCGTCTGCGAGCGTCTGGGGCGGTCTCACGGGGAGCGGAACGGGCACCGTCACGACCCCGTCCCCGTCGAGAATGAGCCCTGGGTGTACCTCGTCCAGTACCAGGCCGCGGACGCCTGGAACTGCATCAGCACCAACATCGCGGTGCTGTACTCGCTGCCCTACTCGTGGAGGCAGCAGGAGCAGGCGATGGGGCGGATCGACCGGATGAACACGCCGTTCGACGAGCTCCACTACTACCGGCTCCTCACTTACAGCTCGATCGACAACGCGGTTCTGGCCGTGCTCGATCGCAAGGGGACCTTCAACGAGAGGGTCTACGAGAGATCAATGGAAGGAACGAACACATGAGAATCGACAGACTGGTCTTCGAGTTCGATGACGGGGAGACCCCGACTCGGATGATCGTCAGGAGCGAGGACCGCTACGACCTGTACTACGTCGCGGAGGACCCCGACGGTCACCACTGCGACGACCCCCGGTGCGGGGAGATCGTGCCTCCCCTCGCCAGGAAGGGGTGCTGGGCGCTCGTGTCCTACGACAAGCGGAAGACCCTCATCCTGAACGAGGACGACAAGGCGATCCAGCTGATCCCGCTCGACGACGGAACGTGGGTCCGGACTGATCGGATCACGGCCATCAGAGGCAGGATCCTCACCAGGAGGATGCTCGAGCTGGACCCGGGCCAGCACCTGCTCGAGATCCTCAGGCGGGCCATGGGCGCCCAGATCGACTGGCACGTCCCGACTCCCTGGCTCACCAGGCACTGCGACCGACTCTGGAGGATCTGAGATGGTCGCCGAAAGGGTCAACTACTACGATGAGGAGCTCGGGCATCGCTGGACCAGCGTTGACTTCCGACTCGTTCTCAAACTCTTCCGATGCATCTGGGGCGGATCCTGCCTGTGCCGGAAGGGGGCGGGGCTCACCTGGCTCAAGGAGGGGTTCTACTACACCACCAGGGCCGACGGGAACTACTCGATTCTCTCCGGCGCCGCGGGCATCCCGCTGGTTCCGATCCGGTACGGGTACTGGGTCGACGACTATTACGGCAAGGTCCGAAAGGCGATCGGCGTCGATGCGGCGCTCGTGATCTCGAAGGAGGACGATGCCGAGACCGTCAAGAGGAAGGTCTCCGAGGTCCTCCGCGCCTGGAAGCGCCCCGATTGGCCCCCGTACCGCATCTGCCAGCACCTGGAGGAGATCTGACATGATCGTCATTCACAAGAAGAACAACCGATTCCGCGTCAAGCTCGGCATCAACGCCCGGTACGAGGACGCGGCGGAGAGCCTGCGAAGGCTCCAGAAGCAGCCGGTCGGGGAGAACATCGCCTCGATCATGCTGGACAAGGGAGTCATCGGCCTGGCCGGGAAGGACGGCGTCCACGTCCCCCTCACGCACGGCGCCGTCATCGAGATCGACGGTCAGCGCGCCGAGGCCCTGAAGAACGCGTCGGGCGTCCGACTCGGCAAGGAGAGCGACGCGGGAATCCTGTGGGAGCTGGTTCCGGGAGTCGAGGCGGTGGCGGTTCTGCTCGACCTGTCGATAGCGCGCGACATCGTGGAGTACTCGAAGCACTTCCCGGTCCAGATCGAGCACGACGGAGTCCGGGTTCTCGACGAGAACGGGAAGCCCGGAGAGAGGCTCAACCTCGGCGTATACCACGTCAAGGACGCCGACGGCGAGTGGAGCACCCTGCCGAAGCACTCGGACCTCAGGGAGGTCGTCAGGAAGTACGGAGGCGATGACCACCACAAGGTCTACTGACATGGACAACGCCATGCGGATCACCATCCCCTGGAAGCCCGGAATGACCGTCATGCTCAAGGACGGCCGTTCCGAACCCGATGAGAGCGTCGTCCAGTTCCTGGCGGAACACGGCGTCGGACTTGAGCGGATCGCGGGCGGCTTCATTCTCCGCCCGAACAACACCAACCGGAAGGAACACTGAACCATGAAGAACATCGTCAAGACCGTCAAGACCCTCGAGATCATCTGGCCGGGTTACACGACCGCCAACACCATGTGCAGGATCCTCGACCGCCTCGAGGAGGACCTCATCTCCTACTGGGAGCCGTACTGGGACGGCGAGAGGGACGAGATCGGCATCCGCTTCGCCTCGGAGGAGGGGGAGATCAAGGCTCGCCCCGGGTGCGTCGTCCTCATCGAGGACGGATACGCGGTTCGGATGCGGAAGAACCTGAAGGACGAGAACGACCCGACCACCCGGATCAACGAGAAGAAGCGCGCCGTGGCGTACATCTACGACAGCGATGACCTGAAGGACCTGCGGGCGCTGTCGGAGGCCGGGCGCCGCGTGGTGCTCGACGAGGACCGGATTCTGGTCAGTGTCAGCGACTCCATGATCGATGTCACCGGTAGCTGGATCGCCGTCGAGTCCGGCGACGAGAACCTCACCTGGTTCGACAAGGGCAGTAACCCGAACGTCACCATCGAGGACATCGCCCGGCACTACAAGGGGAAGCTGGCCTGAGATGCACAAGATCACCAAAGTCATCGCCAACGTCTACGACGGGGATGACTTCGACGACCTGAAGCACCTGGCCGCCGACGGGCACAAGGTCGAGATCGTCGAGGGATGGGTGTTCGTCAACTACTGCTCCGTCAACGAGTACCGGTTCATGATCGACGGCCCCAAGAAGGTCCGGCGGTTCTTCAAGGAGACCTGGTCCATGGACGACATCACGAAGCGGATCGCCCTGGAGGACCGAAATGCGTGATGTCATGAAGCACCTCGGGTCCATCCATGACGGGGACAGCCTCAAGGATCTTATCGAGCTGTCGACGTGCGGGCACAGCGTCCTCAACAGCCTCGTGGTCGAGTACCTCGAACGGGAGGGGGAGGACCGCTTCCGCTACCTCGGCTGGGTCAACGACGAGAAGTACTGGCTGCGGGAGATCGTGGGCGTCGGAGAGAGGATCCTCCCCGCAGACTGCTTCGGCAACCCCATCCTCTCGAAGAGGGAGGACTGACTGATGGAGTGGTACCACTGGTTCGAGCAGAGGGTCCTCGGGGGCCTCGGAAGCGCCGGCTGCTACCGCTGGGCCGCTCTCGCCATCCGCATGAGGAAGGGCGAGGTCAGCGCGTTCGTCCTGAGCGTCCTCGAGAAGATGGTTCTGCGGAACGCCCCCGAGCCCGTCGTGCAGGACTTCGAGGGGGAGATGGTCTGGGGAGTCCAGGACGAGTCCTGCGAGTCCTGCGAGTCCGAGACCTGGGCGTTCGTCGACTACCTGGACACGAAGTATCCTAAGACCTGGTTCGTCGCCAGGCGGATGCTGACCGTCACCACCGGGGGCTGACTCCGGGCCATACCCCTTTCACAGGGGGTATGGTTTTCAGGTCACAAAAACCTCAATTTTAACAGGCCTTGTAGTGAGAACAACTACTATCCGAAAGGATGCTACCATGAACGTCTACATCAACACCGCCGTCCGTAACGCCTTCTCCGCGCTCGACACCCTCACCTCCCAGAAGGAGAGGGCCGAGCTGGAGCTCCGCGTTACCAGCCGCTGGAACCCGATGCGTCGTCTGGAGCTCCAGACCACCATTAGCCAACTCTCGAAGGAGATCTCTGCGTTGCAGAGCCAGCTTGCAACCACGCCCTCGTACGCGTGGTGACAAGAAGGTTCTGACCCGCAGGGGTCACCTTCTTCAGGCGCTTGAGTTTTCACAAGTCTTGTAGTGAGAACACCTACTCCGAAAGGAACCATAATGTCCGGTTACGACATCACCGACGTCGTCAACGTGTACCTGACTCGCGACCCCGAGCCCGCCGCCATTCACGGCACCATCGTCGCCGCCCTCGACCCCGATCCGGGACGAATCGCCGCTACCCTGCTCGAGGTGTCGGAGAAGCTCATTGACCAGCTTCACCCCGGCACCTTCGACCTGGAGCGCATCGCCCCCGGAACTCGAGGATGGGCGTTCGTCTACGACGGCCGCTTCATCGGCGTGCCCTACCGCGAGACCAAGTACCCGAAGACTCTCGCCATCCACACCGCGCTCTATGTGATCCTGACTTCGCTGAAGAAGTGATCCTCGACTCCGACTCCTCACAGGGGTTGGAGTTTTTCGGCCTCGGATGTTCGCTCTGAGCTGAAAAGTGGTCAGTGACCGTTACCAAATCGTTACCAAACGTGGCCCAGTTTGTAACGCAAACCTGGGCCAGAGGTGGGCCAGTGGCCCAGTTTTCTGGGCCAGATGACGCGACCGTTACCAAATCGTTACCAAACGTGGCCCAGTTTGGCCCAGTTTGGCCCAGTTTGGCCCAGTTTGGCCCAAAACTGGGCCAGGACTTTTCGTTGGAATGACGCGGAAAAGTCGGGGTGGCCCAGTTTGGCCCAAAACTGGGCCAGAAGCTGGGCCAGGACTTTTCGTTGGAATGACGCGGAAAAGTCGGGGTCGTGGCCCAGTTTTGAAGAACTTCCCTATATCGTACGAGAGTTTTAAGTACTTATATAGTAGAATAGGGAAACTGGGCCAAAACTGGGCCAGGCCGGGCCAGTTCGCTCAGAGCTAAACCCCAAGCGCCTCCCCTTCCACAAGACTACAGGTGCGTCTCACACGCACCTCAGAACTCACACGCCCCATAGTGAGACCAACTGCTACGAAAGGAACTCTCATGACTCTGACCGTCGCCGTCCTGGCCGGTACCCACGCCCTCGGCTTCGCCATCGGCATGCTGGTCCACTCGCTCATCATCGAGCGGGAGGACCGCATCGCCAAGGAGAAGATCCGTAAGGGCGAGGTTGACCTCGACCTGATGGCACTCACCGACATCGTCATGAACGACTACCTCAAGACCAAGAAGTGACCCTCGACCCCCAACCCGCAAGGGATGGGGTTTTCACAAGCCCGTAGTGAGAACCACTCGAAAGGAGAACCTCATGATCGTCATCACCGTCCTCGACATACTCATCCCCCGTCTTGCCACGATCCCCGTCGAACGGGCCGAAGTGCCCGTTCAGAAGGAGCTCGACCGGATGCGGGCGGAGCTGGAGGAGATCATCGACGACTACGAGAAGACAATCCGCTCCCTCAACAAGTGACATCTCACCCCTATCCCCCGCAAGGGATAGGGTCTTACTGTTCGCCGCCTTTACTGCTGCGTACCTGGGACTAAAACACACGTCCCATAGTGAGTACTGCTCGACGACCTTATACCGGCCGTCGGGCCTTCGCCCGGAAAGGAACATCATGGGCAACTCCAAACCACTCGAACGAGACTTCCAGAGGAAGATCGTCGCAAGACTCCGAGACGAGCTCGGCGCGATCGTCCTCAAGAACGACTCCTCCCTCAAGCAGGGCGCACCAGACCTCACCGTGCTGCTCCCGGGCGGACGCGTCGCGCTCCTCGAGGTCAAGCGCAAGGCCCCGACGAGTTCCGACTACCGCCCCAACCAGGAGTGGTACCTCGAGACCCTCCGCAGCATGCGCCACTACGCCGCGGTCATCCACCCCGGCAACGAGGAGGAGGTCCTGGATGCGCTTCGCTGATCACCCGCGCCTCCAGGGCGAGCACGCCTTCCTGGGGGCATCGCGCTACCACTGGATCAACTACGACGACGAGCGGCTGGCCGCTTCCTACAGGACCGCCATGGCCGCTGCAAGGGGAACGAGACTCCACGCCCTCGCCGCCGAGCACATCAGTCTGGGCATGCGCATGCCCCGAAATCGGGCAACCTTCAACGCGTACGTCAACGACGCGATCGGCTACCGAATGGTTCCGGAGCAGGTTCTGTTCTACTCCGTGAACGCGTTCGGGACGGCCGACGCCATCTCGTTCGACGACCGTTCGAAGCTGCTCCGCATCCACGACCTCAAGACGGGGGTCACGCCGGCCTCCATGGCGCAACTGCACGTGTACGCCGCTCTGTTCTGCCTGGAGTACGACAAGTCCCCCTTCGAGATCAAGTACGACCTCCGCATCTACCAGAACGACGAGATCGCGGCCGACGAGACCGACCCGGAAGAGATCTCGCGCATCATGGCGGCGATCCGCCACTTCGACAAGATCATCGAGGAGCTCAAGGAGGCGGAATGATCGTCATCGACGAGAACGGCGAGCTCCGGATCGCCCATGTCGGCACACCGCACGTCGGCGCGACGCCCCACTCCGGCCGGTACAAGTGGGGATCGGGCGACAACCCCTATCAGACGTCCACCACCTTCCTCGCCGAGGTCGACCGCCTCATGAAGAAGGAGGGGATGAGCGAGAAGGAGGCCGCCAACGCCCTGGGCATGAACACCGCTCAGCTCAGGGCCAGGAAGACGGCCGCCAAGAGCGTCAAGAGGGAGGGCGACATCGCGATCGCCCGCCAGATGAGGGAGAAGGGCGCGTCCTACGGCGCCATCGGCGAAAGGCTCGGTCTCAGCGCCGCCACCGCCAAGAAGCTGGCCGAGGGCGGCATCCTCGAGAAGTCGACCAAGGCCCAGGACGCCGCGGACGTGCTCAAGGCCTCCGTCAAGGAGCACGGCTACATCGACTACGGCCGCGGAACCGAGATCCTGCTCGGCGTGAGCACCACTCAGCTCAACACCGCAGCCCAGATGCTCAAGGACGAGGGGTACGAGTCGTACACCCTCAGGGTCCCGCAGCTGGGCCGCAAGGAGAAGTACACCGAGCTCCGGGTGCTCTGCAAGCCCGGAACGACGTTCCAGGAGGCCGTCTCCAACAAGGACCGCGTCCGAGCCCCCCGCGTCACCATCGACGAGAACGGGCGGATCGTGGGCGCTCTTCAGAAGCCGGTCTCCGTCTCCAGCAAGAAGCTGAAGATCCGCTACGCCGAGGACGGCGGCACGGACATGGACGGCGTCATCGAGCTCCGCCGGAAGGTACCCGGCCTCGAGATCGCGAATGGACGCTACGCCCAGGTCCGCATCCTCGTCGACGGCACGCACTACCTCAAGGGAATGGCCGTCTACTCGGACGACCTTCCCGCCGGTGTGGACATGCGGTTCAACACCAACAAGAAGAAGGGCACGCCTGCTCTGGGGCCGAAGGACCACACCGTCCTGAAGCCCATCGACACGTTCGACCCGACCAACCCGTTCGGGTCGACCATCACCCAGAAGCGCTACATCGACCCCAAGACCGGTCGGAAGCGCCTCTCCGCGCTGAACTACGTCCATGAGGAGGGCGACTGGGACGACTGGTCCCGATCGCTCGCCTCCCAGTACCTCGGCAAGCAGAAGCTGTCCGAGGCAAAGAGGCAGCTCAAGGCCACGCAGCAGCGCATGCAGCGGGAGTACGAGGACATCATGGCGCTCGACAACCCCGTCGTCCGGCGCAAGCTCCTGCTCTCCTTCGCCGACTCCTGCGACGGGAAGAGCGTTGACCTCAAGGCCTCGGCCTACCCCAGGCAGGCCTCTCAGGTCATCCTGCCGGTTCCGAGCATGAAGCCCAACGAGGTCTACGCCCCGAACTACAGGCACGGCGAGACCGTGGCCCTCGTCCGGTTCCCGCACGCCGGTCCGTTCGAGATCCCGATCCTCACCGTGAACAACAGGCACGCCAAGGCCCAGCGTCGAGTGGGCAAGAACGCTAGGGACGCCATCGGCATCCACCCCTCAGTCGCCGAGCGACTCTCAGGGGCGGACTTCGACGGCGACTCGGTTCTGGTCATCCCCAACAACGACGGCAGGGTCAAGTCCTCCCGCCCTCTCAAGGGCCTCGAAGGATTCGACCCGAAGCGGTCGTACCCGTATCGACCGGGCATGAAGGTGATGACCAAGAAGTACACCCAGAAGCAGATGGGCATCGTCTCGAACCTGATCACCGACATGCAGCTCAAGGGCGCCACGCCCACCGAGCTGGCCAGGGCCGTGCGCCACTCCATGGTCGTGATCGACGCGGCCAAGCACCGCCTCGACTACAAGCAGTCGGAGAAGGACAACGGCATCGCCCAGCTGAAGAAGAAGTACCAGCCCGAAGGCGGTGCCTCCACCCTTCTGTCCAGGTCCAAGAGTCCCACGTACATCAACGCCGAGAGGCCGCGCCGCGCCGCTGAGGGCGGACCCATCGATCCGAGAACCGGACGCAAGGTCATGGTCCCGACCGGCGAGTGGCACTACCGGAAGTACAAGGACAAGAAGACCGGCGAGTGGGTCGTCACCGACCAGGTCGTCATGGAGACCCAGTCGGTCCCCAAGATGAGCAGGGTTCGTGACGCCAGGAAGCTGTCGTCCGGTACCCCCATGGAGGAGGCCTACGCCCAGCACGCCAACGAGATGAAGCGCCTCGCCAACCAGGCGAGGAAGTCATCCCTCCGTGTCGGGAAGACCCCGTACTCTCCCGAGGCGGCCCGTCGTTTCAAGCCCGAGGTCGAAAGCCTCCGGGCCAAGCTCAAGCGGGCCTATGCCGGAAAGCCCCTTGAGAGGCAGGCTCAAGTCATCGCTAATGCGAAGATGAAACTGCTTCTCCAGGACTCCCCGGACCTCCGGGACGATTCGGACCGCCGGGCCAAGTACGAGAGGCGGTACATCAAGGACGCCAGAGCCCGAGTCGGCGCCGACCACTACAAGGTCGAGTTCACAGAACGGGAATGGCAGGCCGTCAAGCACGGCGCCATCACCGAGAACTTCCTCAGCGACCTGATCGCCGAGGCCGACGCCGACCACGTCCGTCAGATGTCCTCTCCTCGGGCCAGGACTGCTCTGACATCGGCTCAGCAGAGTACGCTCAAGCGGCTCAAGAAGAGCGGCTACACCAATGCGGACATCGCCGATGCCCTTGGTGTCAGCCCGTCCACCGTTCGCAACTACATGGCTGAGGAGGGATTGTGAGAGCAGTCTACATCACGACGTTCGACAATCCTTACGATCCTGCTGATGAGTTCGATGAATGGTTCAGGTTCGATGAGGTTCATCGTTATGGAACTTTGAACCTCCTCTCTCGACTCACGGCCACGGGCGACGAGTCATCTGAAGATTCTGAAGACGAAGACATAGAACTTGCGATTGATTCGATTCTCGAAATCGATTCGACAGGCTTCTACGTAAAGATCGTCAAGGAAGACAGCTAGAAGGGAGGGATGGCGAAGCGCTCGAAGCGGGGGGAGGTCCGGCAGAAACGGCACCCCCCGCTGCTTCGCCGCCCCCTACCGCAAAGCCCCGGCGGGATATTTTCCAGGGGTCTGCGGCCGCATCGGTCACCCCGCTTCTTCGTTCCTTTCAAGCGGATGATATTCTCCCGATCGGTGCGGTCACAAACCCCTGGAAAACCGCTTCTGAAAGGA
>ERZ772807.164-NODE-164-length-43946-cov-6.640245_pt1 | contig 43946 bp, 39 predicted proteins | sample MGYA00511472_ERZ772807 | MGnify/ENA primary metagenome ERZ772807 (study PRJEB29015, sample SAMEA2737947) | human oral metagenome | biome: human oral; feature: human-associated habitat; material: dental | place: China | collected 2039 ... | reverse complement strand
GCTGCTGTGCACGGAACTGCTCAACACTCTCTACCGCCTTGCTCTTAAACGAGGGTGTCAACGTTCCCATGTCGCCAAACTCCACAATGTCACCATTGGCTACGATGTCACGGGCGGTTTCACTTGCAAGATTCAGCACGGCTGCCACCTCCTGCGCATTAAAGGTTGTTGACTTAGCAATGCGTTCGCAAAAGTTGCGGAAGTCTACACGGTGCCTACCAGTTGGACGAGCAACAATTACAGTCTTTCCAGCCTGCTTACCGATGTTTAGCTTCTGCTCTCTCAAAAAAAATTGAATTGGTTTGTTAGCCATTGTCATTAAGGTGGTCTCCAATTGTGATAGCTCCGTAGGCTCGAGACCTTTTAGCCCACGGAGCATTTGTTTATAATATTATTGTTTGCTATAATAGCCTCATTGACTACGACATTTTAGAAATGAATGAAAGCACGTACCTTTGCTCTTACATCCGTTACTTGATTCCACATTTGTTGCCCACTTTCATATTGGATAGAATATATACTTGGATAGCTTGTACCATCATTTCCAGTCCAACCCGTACTAAGGCTAATGTTAATTAGGTCTGGGGAGGCAGTTCCTGCGCCATTTTCAAAGCTACTAGCAAAATAACGCGTAAAAGCACCTTGATTCGCAATATTTTGACTTCCGACAAGTACACCATTATTGCTGTAATGGGCGGTGAGTGCATAATTTAGAATTACTGGGTCAAAACGTCCACCTCTTGCTGCTCCATTACCACCATTATAACTCCCATTATTATTAACTTGCCCCAAACACATAGCATCTAGAGCCGTTCTCCATTCACCTGATGCAGGGAGATACCACTTCTGATTAGCAATAGCACCTGTTAAAGTCACACCTGGATTATAATGAGCGGCATAATAGAAAGCAGGGAAACCCCACTGATTGTTTCCTTTGGGCTGACCACCAGGTGAGTCAGGCATTGCATTAGTCGTAGGATCCCATGTCCAGTTATATCCGTTCATGTCAGAGACATTGTCAGAAAGCCCTGTCCCTAACAGTAAGCCTTGAAAGTTTGTTGTCATATAAACAGGAGTAGAACTAGGGTCACTGGAAAGGCTTTGTGTTGTCCATTGACAATCTGTATTCTTCACATTGCCAGTAAGAGGCGACCAAGAACTACCCAAATCTGCTTCTTTCAAAGCAATAGCTACACCAGAGTTCGGTGTCCCGTCGTTGTCTTTTACAACAAAGGCTATCGGAGTCTTGGTTCTATTAGCTTTGAGCGTCCCTACAGTGCCATCAGAGAATAGGTATTTGAAACCCGTATAGACAAGACGAATTTTGAGTTTGTAAGTTGTATTTTCTTTGGTGACAAAACCAGAGAGAGCAGGATCTGTAGAATAAAGATGTGTACTTGGTGCAGCTGTCTTTCCGTAGAGCGTCAGTGAAGGTAAGGCTAGACGCATCTGGCGAAGTGGAGTTCCTGGAAGGAACCATGTGTAAGTAGTATCTCTGTTGTCATAGTGCCACTCCATGTCATTCTTAGAATCTTCAGAAGCATGATATTGAATATCCGTAGGAGAGGGGGAGTACTGCCAATAATTGGTCGTTAATGTTTCATTGATCGTTGTAACAGAAGTGGCAATTGGATTATTACCTTTCTCATCAAGTTTTACGCTGGTAGGAACATTGTTGTTAGGTGAAGTAAGCGTTGCACTAACAGCATGCTTTATAGGGAGGAAACTGTGTAGCTCAAGGAATACGCGCGAACCAACATGCTTCATGTAAAATGAGATGTATTGGGTTTTGCCTGTGACATAGGTATTATCCAAGCGTCCTATATAAGCAGTCTTTACATTAGCTTGATTCACAGAAAGTGTCCCATCAGAATTAAGGCTTAACTTGTCGTTGAAACAGACAAAGTCGTAATTCTGATTTGGATCGAGAATAATACAATCCTTTGAACCTGTCGCAGGCGTAAAGACTCCAGAGTTTATATAACCTTTCATCTCACCCTTGAGTGTATTACCTTGAAAGGCACGGATAGTGTAGAAGCCATTGCTTAGAGGCTGTGATGCACGCGTGCGTGGCTTCTTAAAGATAGTATCGCTCTTGGCATCAGCCTCAAGTGTCATTTGTGCTTCAATACCATTACCTAAATCTACAGACTTTGTTTGAGGTGCTTCTGCAGCCCCTCTCGTTACGGCTTCATCATCTTCACTGAATGGTGCCTCTGCAAATTTAAGCATTGTTGGTGTTATGACCACCTTGCCGGTAGTACTTTCTCCTGCGCTTATGTTATCTTCCTGCTGACAAGCTGCTACCATAATAAGCAATACAGCGAAAGCAAGCGGTTTTAAAAACGTTTTCAATATTAAATAATTACTTTTCATCCTTGATGTCTTTTTTAATTTATAACTCTCATTCTGTAATTCTAAAACTCTATTGTTCCACTCTCAACATCTTCACGTTCCCAATCTGTATCATGGGAATGAGCATCCCATCTATTCTCATCGAAATAGGTGTTATTCTTTGGCTCAAAAGAGCCTGACACTTTGTGGTAAACGGAAGTGCAGACAGGACTTTCTGCCTCAACGAAGAGTATGCAACACGCTGGTTGCAGATAATCCTGTTTTTTAGTTTCTTTGTTTTTTGTCATAATCTCTCATTTTAAGTATTTAAAATCAAATAAAAAGTATAGCTTAATTTCTTTATATTTCAGTTAAGGTACGGACACAAAAAAAGAACAAAGGAAACTCTTAGAAGTCCTTTGTTTTCAGGGGTTACGGTACGCTTCGCGCGCGCGTATGCGAGAAGAAAAAAATGTGTAGTTAACGCCTGCTCTGCTAGAGAGAGAGAGAGAGAGAGAGTATACAAATATTTGGAACTACCAAATAATTTGCCATCTTTTTCTCATCTTTTTTTGTTGGAGAATCAAATGTACAGCAGGCTGCCCCCATACCTTTATTATATAGGACAGCCTGCTGCATAAAGTTATAATTCGCCGTTACTCTCATTCTATTACCTTATCAAAACGGTGGCAAAGATAAGGATAAAAATTTAAAGGAGCAAATAGAATAAGGAAAAGTTTCTACTCTGCTATCTTCCAACCATCAATACATCTCTTCTTCAAAGAGAAGTTTACGCCCACCTTATATATATTGCAGCCCTTGGAAATGAATGGTGTGGCATAACCTTTCTCGTCTGTCTGCTTCAATGCTGCTTCTGCCGAACCATCGAGCTTGAACTCGAAGATATAAACATTATTGGCTGCTTCGATGGTCATATCCATCCGTCCATCACTCGTAGCCCGTTCCACCTTGGTATAAAAGCCCATCATCTTTGCTAGGAGATAGAACGCATTCTGAAAATACAACTCAGAATCGCCCACTACTCTATAATCCGTATCTGCAAACATTGACTCCATACGCTGCATAAACTGTGCAGGTCTCCCTGAACGCAAATCCCGCACGAAGCTCGCTATAGAAAAAGGCATCTTGCCATGTTCAGCATTCGTATAGAAAGGCAAAAGAAAGCGAGTAAAACCTTCTTCTACTTCCTTGTTTGGGAATCCTAAGTGATACTCCTCAAATTCCTTGTCATAGCCCTTTATCGTCAAATAGCCACTCTGATAAATAACAGGAATAGGATTATCAGAGAAAGAATCAATGCTATTGAGCATATCGGCTGTGGCAACCTCCTCTGTAAGATTGGGTAAGACATAATCCTTACGCTGCAATAGCTCTACGAGGTAAGTAGGTGTTCCTGTCTCAAACCAATAGCTGCCAAACTGTTTGCGCTTTAATGTGTTCAACAGACTAAAGGGGTTATAGATACCGACGCCACCAGCTACGAAATGATAACCATCATAGAGTTGTTTCAGTTTCTGTAGCGTCTGTTCTACTGTCAAGCCCTCTTCTTCTGCGAGTTGCTGCACTGGTTCGGCAAAGTATTGATGTATCTCTTCTTCTGTTATACCACAAATTGATTGGTATTCCTTATCCATCGATAAGTCCTGAAGATTATTCAAATCACTGAATACACTGACTTTTCCAAACTTCGTAACGCCTGTTAAGAAAGCAAAGCGGATATAATGGTCACAACTCTTTAGTACACCGTAAAAACCTTTCAATATATTACGGAACTCTCGTTGCAAATCGTTATTGCCTATTGCTTGTAGCATCGGCTTATCGTATTCATCAACCAAAATCACAACTCTACGCCCCGTCTTCTCGAATGCTTTACGAATGACATATTCAAAGCGAGTACCGAACGAATTGGCAACAGGACTTTTCCCATACAGTTGCTCCCATTCGTAAAGATTAGTCTCTAGCTTATTTGCCAAAGCCTCTACAGAGTCGTATCTCTCCGTATTCAAATCAATATGTAAGATTGGATACTGAATCCAGTCTTTTTCTAAAGACTCTATTGCAAGCCCTTGGAAAACCTCTTTATTGCCAGAGAAATAAGCCTCTAATGTAGATATCAGAAGACTCTTTCCAAAACGGCGTGGACGGCTAAGGAAGTAATCCCCACCATTTACGGCTAAACGGTGTACCAACTTCGTTTTATCAATATAGATAAAACTATCCTCTCGCAACTTCTCGAAATTCTGTATACCAATAGGAAATTTCATATTTTACCCTCCATTGTTAGATTGACGATACAAAGATACATATAATAACCAAGACAAACAAGTACAGAAACGAAAAGCGGTAGCACCCAACAAAGGGTACTACCGCTATCTTTTATGTGATCTCGTAGACCGATAACTAATGATTAATCGCAGTTAACGAGCTTGTTATCAGAACCGAGAACATCAGTGATCTTATGCTTGTAAAGATCCTCCATGTACTCACGAGCCTTTCCGCAATACTGACGTGGGTCGAAGTACTCTGGGTGCTCATCGAATGTCTGGCGTACACCTGCAGTAAATGCAAGACGTGAGTCAGAGTCGATGTTGATCTTACATACAGCACTCTTAGCTGCCTGACGGAGCTGATCTTCAGGAATACCAACAGCGTTTGGCAACTTACCACCGTGCTCGTTGATGATGTCAACATACTCCTGTGGAACAGAAGAAGAGCCGTGAAGAACGATAGGGAAGCCTGGGAGCTGCTTCTCGATGGCTGCGAGAACGTCGAAAGCCAATGGAGGAGGAATCAAACGACCAGTCTTCGGGTCACGTGTACACTGCTCTGGAGTGAACTTGTAAGCACCATGAGAAGTACCAATAGAGATAGCCAATGAGTCACAACCAGTGCGAGTAGCGAAGTCTACAACCTCTTCTGGCTTTGTATAGTGAGATACCTCTGAAGCAACCTCATCCTCAACACCAGCGAGAACACCAAGTTCTGCCTCTACAGTTACGTCGAACTGATGTGCATACTCTACTACCTTCTTCGTCAAAGCGATATTCTCCTCGTATGGAAGAGCAGAACCATCAATCATTACAGAAGAGAATCCGAAGTCTACACAAGACTTACATGTCTCGAAGCTATCACCATGGTCTAGGTGAAGAACAATCTCTGGATGATGGCAACCCAACTCCTTTGCGTACTCTACAGCACCCTCTGCAAGGTAACGAAGTAAAGTCTGGTTAGCATACTTGCGGGCACCCTTAGATACCTGAAGGATAACTGGTGACTTCAAATCAGAAGAAGCCTTGATGATAGCCTGAAGCTGCTCAAGGTTATTGAAGTTGAATGCTGGGATAGCATAACCGCCTTTGATTGCTCTCTTGAACATATCACGTGTGTTCACGAGACCTAATTTCTTGTAATCTACAACTGCCATAATCTTTATGTTTTAAATAATGAATAAGTCAATACCTATTGTTACTTGCAAAAGTACGACATTATTTTCTGATAGCCAAGATATGATAGCTATTAAATGAAGCGCAAGTGTTAAATTGCGTAATTAACTATTAGCTGGACTTGACTTATATGTACCTTTGCATACAAATGACTAATGATTAAGTGTAAAGAATATATGAAGTATAAGATGATTGTGCTGGATCTCGATGGCACACTGACGAATAATAAGAAGGAGATAACGCCTAAAACGAAGGAAGCTCTTATGCAAGCGCAGGCAAAGGGCGTGCATATTGTATTGGCATCGGGGCGTCCCACTTACGGAATTATGCCTCTTGCTGAGGAGTTAGAACTAAAGACCCATGGCGGATTCATCCTCGCTTACAACGGAGGAAAGATTATTGACTGCGCGAACAATCGTGTTTTATTTGAACAGAAGTTGGATGAGAAGCTCGTTCCCATGCTCTATGAAGGGGCGAAGAAGGCTGGTTTACAGATTCTAACTTACCAAGGTGAGGGTATTGCCGCCACTCAAAAGGATGATAAATATGTACAGATTGAGGCGCACATCAATAAGATGCCAGTCGTTCAATACGATGACTTCCTCCGCCAACTGGTCTATCCTATTAATAAATGTCTGATTGTTGGCGAACCAAATAAGCTCCATCAATTAGAGTTAAGTCTACTTGCTCAACTGAAAGGACAGATGGAGCTCTATCGTTCAGCCGATTACTTCTTAGAGTGTGTGCCCTTAGGTATCGACAAAGCACAGTCGCTCAATCGCTTAATCACTATACTCGGTATCTCCAAAGAGGTGGTTATCGCCTGTGGTGATGGCTATAATGACCTTAGTATGATACGCTTTGCAGGACTCGGGGTAGCCATGGCAAACGCAGCAAAAGACATACAATCAGAAGCTGACTACGTAACTTTGTCCAACGAAGAAGATGGTGTTGCACATGTCGTTGAGCAATTTATTCTTGCAGAGTAAAAGCCTCATCAAGCCCTTTCTAAAGCCTCACCCCCGCCCCCTCTCCGAATGTTAAAACCTCCCCCAACCCCTCCCAAGGAGGGGAGTGCCTAACGGAAGTTAGTTAGGAAAGGCTCTCTTGGATATGAAGAGAGGCTCTCTTGGATACGAAGGAACGCCCTCCTTGATTCAAGAAGGGCGTTTCCTTGTTTTCGCTCTGACTGTTTCTGTTAACGAGACACTGTCTCATTACACCCCGACCAAGCCATCTCCTAACTAGCTCCCGTTAGGCACTCCTCCCCTTGGGGGAGGTTGGGAGGGGTTTCGAGGGTACTCTTCTTTCCTCTTTCTCCAGTATTCCCTTCAATAAAAACGTGGCATTCTGATTGCGCGCCACATCCTTACTTATCTTGTAAGAGTAGGTGATCTGCTCCCCTAACTCAATCTCAAAGCAATAGTTATGGAAGCGTTCTGGCTCCTCATCTTCCATCTTTGACAACTCTAAGTCATGTGTGGCAATCACGCCCGTGACGTTTCGTGAGGCGATGTGTTGTAGGAATAGGCGTGAACCATTTAGCTTATCCAAGGAGTTAGTGCCCTTTAGTATCTCGTCAAGGATGATGAGGTTCGGTGTAGACTCACGTAGAGAACCTAACAGTTGATCGAGCCGTAAGAGCTCAGCATTGAAGTAGGAGATGCCATGAGTGAGGTCATCTGTGGTGCGCATACTCGTGAATAAGTGAAAGACAGAGACCTTTAGTTGCTTGGCAAACACGGGTAATCCGTTCATTGCCAACAGATAATTCACACCCAACGAACGCAGGAACGTACTCTTACCTGCCATGTTTGCACCTGTTACTATATAATATTCACGATCTTGAATGTCGAAGTCGTTTGCCACAGCATGCGCTCCTAAGAAAGGATGATAGAGTGCTTTTGCATTAAAGACAACCTGATTCTCTGCCACAACTTCAGCCTGCACCGCCTTGTTCTCATTGAGTTTGTAATTACCCATAGATACCAGTGTATCGAAGAGATTCAGTGTTTCTATCCATTCATTTGTACGCTCTTCATACGCTCGTTGCCACTGCTGAAAGAGTCGGACAATGGTTATATCAATCAAAGCAAAGCAATTAAAGATGAATATACCAATCTCATTACTGCGATTATCTATCTTCTGTAAGATGAGTGCTAACCGCTCTAATGACTCTTCCGCACCTGCTAATCGCCCTTTCAATGCCTGCAATTCTGATGCTTGAAAGTCGGTTTGATTGATGAGCCTCAGCACTTGTAAATAGCCGTCAACCGCTGTTTGCACCTTTGCTATCAATTCGGATATAACACGGATGTGCTTATGCGAACACAAGAAAGCTAACAGGAAGTTGAAGATTCCCCACCATATTGGCAACAAGGAGGGCACGATGTCCATGAATGAAAGTACGATACTGGCATAGAAACCCAGCAAGTTTGCAGAACAGAAAAGGCGGAAAAGTGGATGAGAGAAGTATTTGGGTAGCTGCTTCTGATGCACATCTGTCAGTGCCGTCAGCACATCCTTCGTTTGAATCTGCCCCTTTACACCAAACGACTTGAACCGAGTTAGGAACGCTTCTGCCTGTCCTAACTCTTGAATGGATGCCATTCTCTGATGGATTTGCTCAACATGTTCCCTCTGATGCGCACTTCCCCACTCCATTGATAAACACTCTGCCAACTGGTCGCTACCACCTGTTGAAATGGTGCGGTTGATGCGTTGGAACAGAGAACCAGCTCCGAACACATCTAAATCGTATGTGTATGGATGTTGCGGATTAACATACTGCGTACCAGCATTAAGTTTACTGAAGTCGCCATGATGGTAGTTTATCTCATTCTCATAGGTCATCACCATTGCTTCTCCTTCCTTTATACGGCGGTCGTTACGCACATCTAACTTGCGAATGTATAGATATAAGAAGAGAGCTAACAGCCCACAAAGTAGCGTCCAGGCTGCATTAGCAAGCAAAGTATAGAGTACTACGAAGCCAATCGCAAGTAAGAAAGAGCTTACTTCAGCCAGAATAAAAGCCCGACTACGGTTGCGAAGCCTTGAGAGAAGGCTATTCTCTTCTTCAACTTTCCGTTGATAACGAGCTGTTAGTTCCTTATTCATGTTAAGAAATATACTATATTGAAAGCATTTATTGCGTTATAACCTCTTTACGAACACGTCCATCGCTATACTTCACAATGTTGATTCCCTTTTGTGGAGCCGTAATTCGCCGACCATCCAATGTATAACGTGCGGTCTCAATAGCGGTTTCCTTTCTATCAGAAACAGATGAGATAGAATTCGGGATAGCATCAGCAATACTGCACTTAGCCGCATTCTCTATTCTACCTGTTTGTGTGTTTATCAGCAAAACACATACTTTCAGCTTTGCTTTATCACGTATGATTGGCTTGCTCGAAACATTCTTGAATAAGTAAGAATGGCTCTGTGTCTGGTCGGCTTTGATAGGAGCTTTGATATGCCCCATCAAAGGTTTCCCCACACCTTCGGCTGCAATAGCAACAAAGTTGTTTACGAGATTACTGACATTAAAAGGTGCTTTTATAAACTCATCAAGCTCCTTTGATATACCAAGCTCATTCGTATCTTGTGAGAAATTATTGCTTTGTACCCAAGAAGGATCAGACATTCCATCTTCTGTCAATACATAAGTAAAGCCATAAGGGGCCTCTTCCTTATTCACACAGAAGGTCACACTGGGAGTCACTGTGATATTATTCTTCTGTTCATCCCATACCGCAGTGACATCAACATCCATGTCTGCTCCAGCTGATCTTTCGCTTTCGAATTCCTCTCTTGCTATATAATAAGCCAGCTTCCGGTTCCTATTCATCCATAGAGATGGGCGACTTCTATCTTCATAGGCTTTAGCATCATAGTCTTGACAACGCAACGGATCGCTTGAATGAATGACTATTCCTATGAAGTCATCGGCGTAGGTGTTGGCAAGATTCTCTACCAATGCAATGCCACGCGGACAGTATCCACACCACATAGCAGTGTAATCCTCTACCACTACTCTTCGCTTAGGAACCTTGTTAACTGTCACTCTTGGCAATGTAGCATAGTTGAAGGTGGCATTGTTCCTATCCCCATTTACCTTTGTAATCGTAAAGATTAAGTTAGTTTCTGATAGCTCGGTATGGGGTGGAACATCAATTTCTATCGTTGCACCATCACTGTGATTCAAGTCTTCAGGTAAGGTGTAATGCTTTGAGTCCAGTATATTCTCATTAAAAGAAAGCGTATAGTCAAAGTCGTGAATAGCATTTCTACCATAATTAGAAATCATCAACTTTGCCTTTACACTCGTTGCTGTGATGGGCACATACACCTTCTGACCAGTAGAAGGGATAAGTGTATTGTCATCGGCTTTGATGTCAGTTGCATAACAACTAACCATAACCAATACAAGAAGCTGTATATAAAACTTATGTAACATACAAGATTTGAATGATTAAAGAATGGTATTTAACGGACAACGAACTTCTTAATTGCCTCCTTTGAGCCTGTCTGCTTCACGATGTAAAGACCCTTAGGAAGATTCGACAAGGATGTAAGCTGCCTATATAATAATGTGCCTTGAGTATTGAAAACATCGTAAGAACCTGCGTAGGATGACGTCACAGAAGCAACACCTGTTGGGTCTGTATCGAACTTAATTGTTAGTGTTGATCCCTGCTTTTCAGCGTCTGCTCCTTCTTCTTTTGTTGTTAGGTGCAAGGTTATCTCACATTTCTCATTTTGCTTAAAATTGTGTTCTACATCAATAACTTCCTTTTTTGTACTACTAAACAACGTCGGGGAACCTACCACGTATGAGCCTGGCTGATCACTAATACTACATTCTTTCAACGCACAAACCTTTACTTCGCCCTCCTCTATCTTCTTAATTGTACAGTGAAGGGTCACTATCTGACTCTTTCCAGACCTATTCTGAACAAACAACTCCCTACCTATTTTCTTCCATCCAGGATTGAATATGTCATAATCCACATTGTTCAATACAATCGTTGTATTGTTGTTTATCACGTTGCCTTGCTCATCTACAAAGGCAACATCATTAGTACTTGTTTGCGCATGGGCACTAGTAAAGAAACAAGTAACTAATCCTACCAGTGCGAGTAAACGTAATTTCATATTGAATCTTTAATATTTATGGTTTTAATTTATAGTCATTTTATGAGAGAGAAACCCTTTGTTGCACTACTTGCAACACACCACTTTCATTATAAAAGAAGCCTATAACCCAAGCTCTATTGGGTTTCATACCCTCTGGAAGCGTATATAAGAACTTCTCTTTCATCGTATTAGAAAGCATTAACTCTGTGCCCCATTTACCATTAATTGCTGCTCGGAACACATGACGATGCACATATTCCTTCTCCAATTTATTATTGGGGAAAAGCTGAGGAGCGACCACATTATCCTCCACCAACCATAGTTGTAGCTTCCCATTTACATTTCCTTTCAAGCTCTTCAAGTCTGTTTCAATATTCACTTGACGCTTATTAGCATTATACTGACATCTTAGGTCTATGCTAACAGTTGTTGTTTGAGCAAGTTCATCATAAACACGTCCTGCCCAAGCATCCTTAGATAGCAAACCTCCATGACGATTGATAAGTGCCTTCGGAACGTTCGGAACAGCCCAATGCTTATAATACATATCACCCATATCTGTGCGCAAGCCTACTACACTTGACGTATTCTTTAGGGCGAGAGGACCTGCATGAAAGGCTACAGCAATCAATTTATCTGCTCCGTAAGAGTTCTGTAACTGTACAATCGCAGTAGCTGCTTCGGGACAGAAGATGCAACGTTGACCTGTAAACTCTTCTATCAAGACATTGTGCTGAACTGTAACTGCTGGGATTTCTACCAATCGTTCGTCACGACTGACAGGGTCACAACTAACCAAAAAGATTAATGAACTTAGGAGGAATAGATATATATTCTTCATCTCGTTTAGAAGTTATAATTATAAGAGAGGGTCAATCCCTTGGTCGCAGGGATATATCGGCATACACCGCCAGAGCAGTTGAATCCAGCACGAGTACGACCATATCCCAGTTGTAACCGGTGTGCCCCACCACTATAGGTCACGTAGCCTTGATAGTAATGTACATGCGTGTTGCCCGCATTATAAAGGTCGCTTACAGTAAACATCCAATGTGGTGCAAGCGACAACTCGCCTAATCCAAATACCCAATCACGATCTCCATCCTTTGAAGTAAGGTATTGCGCCTCTACACGCAAGGTCGTTTTAGGTGACAATTTCTGCTTGACATCAGCTATAAAGATATGTGAGTTCAACATTCCCCCATGCCCTTCGAGTAGCAATTGATTGTAACGTTGAATCATATACATCATATTTAGCTTCGTTCCTCGATATAGTCGTCTCTCCAACTGGACGTCTATGTCTTGATAATAAGTTGATGTCCCCCAAGCCCAGAAAGGGCTTCCGTAACCATCTGTCCCTATTTCATTTGTTCCTTTTCTACGTATTGAATGAACGTGTGAGAGGTTCATTTTGATGGTTGTACCATACTTTCCACCTAACACAGAGCCCTTTGGTATTGTATAGGCAGCCGTTGCTTGGTAAGCCCACTCCCCCTCTGGTCGTGTGGCATAGGGGTAGAGTGCAGCCAAAGTATAGGTATGCTCTATCGTAAAAGGCGGTAGATGATTGATAAAAGAGGAACTCCCTTCCATTGTTCTACGACTACGGAAGCCCATATTCGTACTGCGTTTTGCTTGCAGAAGCAGGCTTATTCCGCGCTTTGAATAGGAGCCAGAGAGCATTGCCACATAGCCATTACGATAAATATAACCATTATCATGCGATGGATCTTGCGACTTCATTGCCATTTCTGCCAGCACATTAAAGCCGTGATGCTGCACTCGCAAGCGTAAATCGAACGCATTGACATAACGAGGAAGGCGCAGCCGATGAGTGGGATCAACCATTATTACTTCGTCTTTCTCATACTTATTGAGGTAAGAAGCACCAAGGGTTATAAAGGTGTTATGCTGTTGGAGGGACTTAAACAACTCTTCAATGTTCCACTCAACATCTGCTCCTGTCATCCAACTCTTGTTATGTCCCCAGTATCTCCGCTGTCTTCCTGACAACAACTTCACTGCAACTCCAGCCCAAGGGCGCATATTTAGGCGTACACCCTGTAATGAATTATCAATTCCAAGACTGCGATCTTCATAGGAACGAAGGATGAATCCCGACCCAAACTGCTCATAGAAACTACCTAAAGTAAGCTCGGCATTCTTATAATTAGCCTTTAAATACGCATAAGGAACGCCCCACCCTTTAAAGTCCTGTTCGTATCCCGGAAGCGGATGCTTGAGATATTCCAGTCGAGCACCAGCCTCAATATAACGATTCGAGAGCTTTAAATCAACGTAAGTATTAGTCAGAAAGCGTCTACCAGTAGCCTCCGCACCTATCACGCTATCCTTCTCTGCCAATAAAATATCGCTTTGAATGCTTCCGGAAAGGTGCAACTTATCAGAAACTTCCTGCGCATATAGGCAGGTACTACTCATCCCAACGAGTAGAACCATTAGTATTCTTCGTCTCATAAGATTATTTGCCAGCCACTTCTTTTACCTTCTTATACAGCTCAAACTCAGCTCCGTCAGTATAGCCATTATGCTTATAAACGATCTTTCCGTTGCCATCAAGCAAGATAGTATAAGGTACGGACTGGATGCCTAAGGCTCTGCGAAGCTCCCCATTCGGGTCGAGTAGCACCTCATACCGCCAGCCATTTTGATCTACTAAAGGCTTCACCTTGTTAATATTCTGCGCTTGATCAATGGAAACAGCAACGATGCGAACACCTGTTTCGCGCTGCCAATCATCATAAACCTCATCTATACTCTTGAGTTCGCGATCGCAAGGTTTGCACCAAGTTGCAAAGAATGCAACGATAAGAGGATTGCAGTTGTTAGCAATAGTGTCGGTTTGTACGGTCTTCCCTTCTATGTCTTTAAGAGTAACTTTGGGCAATCGCTCTTGTGCAGAAGCTACCCAACTTATCAACAACAAACAAAGGGACAAAAATAATTTATTCATCTCTTTTAGTTATAATTGGCTGCAAAAATACGAAAAAAAAGCGATACTACAAAGAGGAGGATTAGCTAACTCTAATAAGAGAGATGATTTGGAAGGAGTTTTTTAATACTACTCTCTATCATACCCAACAGCTATTAAGCTCCGATTCTATCCTCAAAAAGGTTCTTCATAATGATCGATTCTTGGTTTGAACTTGTTCCTTTTGCATATTCTTCCGCATCTATATCATTCAAAGAGACTTTGATGTTTGTAATAAAATACTACCGATTTCAGGGCTTATAACTGCGTTTTTCTGAAGAAGATGCGTACTTGTTCTCAAATAACGCAATTAGAGAGTAAAAAAGCTAAGTGTTTATAACAATTTGATTAGCAGCATATTACATAAAACAAGGCATCGTTCTGAGCATAAATAAGCAACAAAATACATGAAAGGAAGGCTGTTTTTACTAAAAACGGAGGTACATTTTACCAAAAATGGAGGTACGTTTTACCAAAAACGGAGGTACATTTCACTAAAAACGGAGGTACGTTTTACCAAAAACGGAGGTACGTTTTACTAAAAACGGAGGTACGTTTTGCAAAAAAGCTAATATTGACTTCGATTTAAAGCTATAATGATTCTATTTGAAGCATAGCACAAGTACTCATAATGTAAAATACTTTCTTAGTATCTAATCGTTTGTTCTGAATTATCAAAAAGAAGGATACGCTAATTTAAGCGTACCCTCCTTTCTTATCTTACATTTAGTTTTGCTCGTTAAAAGTTAGCGTTCACCAAGATTCTACCAACAGACTAACTTTCGCTAATGCACATTATAAAAAAGTATATATCTGACGTGAGTTTTACTTACTCGTAATGCGCTTTTTCTTAGCACCTTTCAGCCACATATAGCCCAACAATAGGATGAATGCACCCAAGATAAATAACAATGGGATGCGATATTCTTGTGGATGAACCCAGAACTCTTTGAAGAAATTGATGCGACCGAGTATCTCTACTGGCGTCCAAAAGACGATTACTGTCGCCACAGCCATTCGAATGTTTGCACCCCAAGCGGCGATATGGAGCTGTCGACGGAACATAAAGAGTGAACCAATGAAACAGCTTATTCCGATGAGATAAGTTACTGGATGGTGGTCGCCAAGGAAGTTTTTATCATAACAGAACATCAACAACAGATAGAAAGCCCATAGTATCATGTTCAGTTCCATGAACGTGATTATAGACGTGTGGTGGGTCATTGGCTGCACAACGATCTTATTCTTATGCTTCCCGAAGAGCTTCTCTTGTATCCATGTGATGAAGTCGCAACCATTACGGGTACTAAAGATATACATCGTCATGACCATCATCCACAATCCAAAGGAAGCTGGCATAATAAGATATTCAGGCTTGGTAACGACTTTACCATGCTCTATCTCGGGTGGAACTCCATAACGGCGTGCATAATAGAGGAATAGGAACTCGACCCATCCCGTCCAAAACAATAAACCGCCAATAAGCCCCCATAAGGTTTGACGAGTATCTCCTTTGACAAAGACACCGACGATAACCATAATCAAGCCAACGAACCCCATTGTGAAACCAGCATAATGTACTGCCACGGGATCCATGAACTTCTCCATCAGTATCATTAGTGCATGACCTAACGGCATTGTGAATAGTACGAGGACAAAGGAGGCTATCGTGCGCCACCAATAAGTTTTCTTTTTCTCCATTATTATATATTAGAACTTAAATAGTTTATCCACATCAACAGACAAGCCAACCTGCAGGTTCATGCCATCTGTCAATGGGCAATTCAAATAGTAATACTCTGGTTTATAATTGAAGAGATTATCCAAGGCAACACTCAACTTCACACTCTTGCTGAATCGCTGTACAACAGCGAGCTTAAAGAGCGCGTATGCAGGGTAATGAATGGTGCGGATTCCCTTCGAGATGTCGTAATAATCAACGAACTCTTGGTTGTCTACTGATGATAAGAAGCGACCATCGAGTCCTATATTCAGCCCATAGTTCTTCACAAACTGATGGTCCCAATCAATATGCCCCGTCATTGCGTGCTTGCGAGCAGGGATGTATTGGTTATTCACCGAGTTATTGTTCTTATCCTTTGGTAGGTGCTCATTGGTATAAGCATAAGACAGACGTGCGGTGATACCATTCGACCATCTCGCTTGCGCCGTAGCCTCTCCTCCACTCACAGAGTAGTTTCCGAGGTTAAGATAAGGTAGATGAGGAATAAGGTCAGCAGCACTCTTATAGAAAGGAGCACCAGTAGCGAGTTTATCCTTAATCCTATTGTAGTAAGCCGTAAGAGTGTAGTTGTAATGCCCGTGTGTATAGTCAGTAGACAGGGAGAAGTTATGACTTACCTCTGGTTTCAAGGCTGGATTCCCTTCCACAATCCATATTCCAGCCATGTCAAAGTTATAGTATTTCTCCTTTAACGTTGGTGATCTGAAGCCCATACCATAGCTAAGACGGAGATTAAGATTGTGTATTGGCTGGTAACGAAGGCTTATCTTTGGTGTCACGCGAGAGATATGTCCATCCGAGAAGTAGTCGTAACGCAATGCACCAACAGCCTCCCATTGCTCGTTAATGTTCCAGTCATATTGCGTAAAAGCATCAAAGGAATCTTGCTTGCGGGTGCGTCCTTCAAGGTTCACATTCAATAAGTAGTCGTGCATATAATCGGCACCCACGGATAGAACATCGCCTCCTTTGAGGTTGTGATTATAGAGTAATCGGAAGCTATTCTGCACGTTGGAGTAGTCGCGCACATCGATCTTTGCGATTCGTTGATAGTCCGACTTGTCATATTGATCGAATGCGTATGTAAGTTCAAAGTTATCCGATTCGGTCGGAGTCCATACTCCTCTAAGTCCGCCAGAGAAGTCTCTATAGCGTTCTGGTGTCTCTGTTGTACGTACAAGCTGGCGATAGAAGTAACCCGCCCTACCTGTTATTGAGAACTTATCAGTAGGTGTATAAGACAGTTGCTCCTTAATGTTCCAAGTTGCATCTCCATATATCGTGGACACAACACGAGTAATAGGATGGTCGCCATTCTGCACATTGTAGTTATCCGACTTGTTCCTATTTACGGTCAAGAGGTTGCTCCACTTCCCTTGTTTCAACTGCCAAGACAAGCCGTAACGTTGCTCGTTATGCTTGCCAAAGCGCATATTCAGATTGAGAGAACACGGCTGCATCTTCTTCTTAGTGATAATATTGATAACTCCACCAGCCGCATTCGAGCCATAGAGAGCAGATGATGCTCCAACAATCTCAATGTGATCTACGTTGTCCATCAGTAGTCTCGTGAAGTCAACATCATCCATCGTCTCACCTGCAAGACGTTCACCATCAACAAGAATCAATACACTTTGTCCACCAAATCCCGACACGTTCATGTGTACTTGTTGGTTCATTGCATAGGAAAACTCAACACCTGGCATTACCTGTTGCAATAGGTCGCGAAGATTGGTGGCATCGCTCTTTGCGATGTCATCTGATGTAATGATTTTCGTCAAGACAGGTGTGTTGGCAAGTAGCTTTGGTGTACGCGTACCCGTGACAACAACCTGTTCTAACTCATAAGACTTATAGATGGAGTCGTTCACCTCATCTGCCCATGACACCGAAGGAAGTGTAACGAGCAGAACTGATAATAGAATGGTTTTTCGTTTCATAACCTATTATATAAGGTCTCATTGCCCTTCCTATTCCCATACAATAGTATGAGAAAGGGCGGATGTATTGCTTAATAAGGATATTTGTAATTGATGGTCAACCAACATTTAGTTCCTCCCGTATTCATATAGTTCACCAACTGTAGGGCTGCATACTTCCCATTCTTCAATCGCAGGATGTACACATTGCTCTTCATTGTAAAGGCTGGTGGCATAGGGGGGATATCGAGTCGAAGCCATGAAGATAACACCTTATTAATAGTTATCCCTTGGCATCCTATCAAACTCAGGAGCATTTGCGACTGATCGAACCAGACCTCATTTTCGCTCCATTCATCCGTTTGGAAGTTTGCACCGAGGAAGTCTATGCTGCTCTTCGGAAGCTCACTCATCGACTTATAGTTGGTTTCCAACACTGCACCCCCATTTGTTCTCACATTGTTACGATGGAAAGCAAGACTCCATGAAGGCGGCTCTGGTTGTGCATCAGTAGCTTTAAACGAACGCTTCTCATTAACGGCTATCCCCTTTCCGAATACATCGAACCAATAAGTATAGATTCCTGTCTGCCCGTTTGAGGTGCCAGTAGACAAGGAGGAAGGAATATGATAAGGTGTAAAATAGCTCTGTGCCTTCAGCAATCCGACGGTATCTTTTTTCTCAATATACGCCTGTAACGAGTCAAAATCAACGTAATACCAGTCCTTCCAACTTGTGGCATCAACTAATAACTGCCCTTCCGTAATCGTTGGAGAAGCTGGCGCATCATCGTATATACCATCAAAAAGACCATTGCAGGCGGTCGCCGTCAACATGACGGCAACACCTGCAACCACATTATATATATGTCTACGGAGATTCATTGTGTCCCGTTTAAACTTACTGCTTAGCCCCAACAAAAGTGCCATAGATAGGCATTGGCATTGCTCCCATCTTATAGTTATTGCTGATCTTCAGCTTTCCATCAGCTTCTTTAGTAATTGTAACCTTGCAAATATCCTTATCAAAGGTGTACTCCTGATCCTTTGTAACCTTGCCAGATCCATCGGCTATTTTAAAACGGAACTTGATTTTGTCTTCCTTATAAGCTTTCACAAAAGCCTTTTGAGTCGCATCATAAGGGATATTAGGGATGGTGTAAGAACCTAAAATGAGGTTTCCCATCACCGTTCCATTATACTTCACTTCAGGAACTATCAAGTTGATGGTGCCATCTCCATTGTCTTTAACCTCATAGGTAACCTCTTCTGCAGAACTATATGAGATCATTCCACCAACGTTTACATTGTCTGTTCCTTTGTAACTACCTACGAACTGGTCAGCTACTGACGCTGATGCAAACTGTACACTCTGTATCTCATCAGCTCTAAAAGTTACCTTTGAGCCATCTGTCTTATTGATTACTACCTTCTGTGCCTGTACTGCCACAGCACTTAAAAGTGATACGATTACTAAAGTAAAGAACTTCTTCATTGATTGATAAATTTAAATGTCTTGGTTAATGATTTTACTATAAACACACCCTTCTGACCATCGAAAGGAACCTCGGCAACGCCATTTTGATTCACAACAGCACTACCGACAAGCTGCCCATTAATGGTATAAACGCTCACACGAGTGCCCGCTTTCAGCCCCTCTCCTCGTACCGAGAAGTTGGTAAAAGAGAACACCGCATTAGACTGTTCAGCCCCGACTGTGTTAATGCCAGTAGACTGATCGATGAAAGTAAAGCTAAGGAAATCCGTTAAAGGATACTCTACGGTTTTGCTATCAGTCGTCAGAACAAGATGATCTGCCGTGAAGGTAACCGTTGGTTTGTCTCTGAGGGCAAAGGTCGTAGCCTTTCCCTCTTTGTCAATTACTTTCACATAATCAGCCGCGGAAGCAGAGACTGCTCCCCACGTAGCCAACAATGCGATAGCAAGTGACCTGCATAAAGTTTTAATTCTCATGTTATTGACATTGTTAATATTAGTTTCTAACTGGTTGCAAAGTTAGCTTATATATGTCAACAACACAATACCAACATATTATGATTTTTGTTTGTTCGCTTTAAGTTAGCACCTGCCTTTGTTTCATCTCCAAGTACTTATTAATAACATCTACGCTGAGACGCTCTGGAGTCGTTAGTATGCTATAGATGCCATGTTGGTGCAGTGTAGACACAATTAGGCGTTTCTCGTATGTAAACTTCTCTGCAATGACATGTTGATAATACTCTTCTATGGAGCGCTTAGGCGTTTGGATGTAATCATTCATCTCACTATCTTCAAAGAAGACTACGAGCACACGATGCCAACGACTTAGTAGTTTCAGATAAGAGAGTTGCCTGTTAAGAGCTGTCATACTTGAGAAGTTCGTATAGATAATGAACAGACTTCGCTTGCTAACTTGCTTTCGCACGTTGACACAAAGGTTACTGAAGTCGCTCTCTCCAAAGTCGGTTTCTTGCATATAAAGCGCATCCAACAATCGTTGCATTTGTCCCGTGCGGCGCGAGGGGGCTACGAATGTATCCATCTTATCGGTGAATGTAATCAGACCAGCCTTATCGTCACGGTGCATAACGACGTAAGAAAGCACCAAGGCGGCATTTATGCTATAATCTAATAAGGTCATTCCACAGAACGACTGCTGCATGACTCGCCCCTTATCAATGACAGAAAACACTTGTTGCGAACGTTCGTCACGATAGACATTCACCATGAGTTCATGCTTCCGAGCACTTGCTTTCCAGTTGATAGCACGATACTCATCGCCTTGCACATAATCTTTTATCTGTTCAAACTCGGTATTATTTCCGATACGTCGAATCCGCTTGATGCCCATCTCGGTAAGGTTATTGCTCATCGCAAGCAATTCGTATCGGTTCAACATCAGATAGGAAGGATAGACCTTCACGTCCTTTGCATTGCCCAAGCTATATCTGCGCTCCACAAGTCCGATGATGGTGCGTGCAAAACAACGAATCCGCCCAAAGGAATAAACGCCACGTTTCACTGGAGTGAGCGTGTAACGAATTTCGTCCTCGCCCTTTGCAGCAAGCTGGAGAGCGTATTGTATGTCTCGACGTTGGAACACTTTAGGAGCCTCATCAATGACAGTGAGCCATACAGGGAAGGTGTATTCGCTTGCTAAACGGAGTTTTATCACATTCTCATCGCCGTTAGAAAACCTATCCGCACAGCTCCGTTCCGCTGTTATCGCACGCCGATGATAGAGCATGAAAGCATCTATAAGGAGGGTTAAGACGAAGACGAACAACAGAATCTTAGCCGCCGTGAAGAGGAAGGGATAGACATATCCCAACCCACAAAGCAGTGTCAAGCACGCAAAGATGATATAAAATCGCTTGGTAAGGAACATTTATTCTATCTATAAGAGGGTTATTTTGCTAAGGTGCGAAGCCTCCGCACCAATAGTGCGAGGTTGTGTAACCATTTGTGCGAAGCATTCGCACACATATAAGTCATTATATTTACTCATACGTATCAGCGTTCTGACCCGTATGGGTCAGCATTGTGACCCGTATAGGTCAGCATCGTGACCCGTATGGGTCAGCACTACGAATCGTATGGGTGATTAGCCTTACACATAAAACAAGGCTCTCTCTATGTTGGAATCACTTAGGGACTTCCACCTTATCTATCAACTTCTGCGCTACTTTCAACGCTGTGTAGCCCTCCATTTCAGCCTCAGCTGTAAGGAGAAGGCGGTGTTGAAGGATGTTAGGAGTAACGAATTTGATGTCTTCCGGCGTCACAAAGTCACGTCCGGAGAGCATGGCGTATGCCTTAGAAGCATTGAGCATCGCAACAGCAGCACGTGGACTGGCTCCGAGATAGACTGCCTTTGACATGCGTGTCTGCTGTACGATGGAGGCAATATAGCGTAGGAGGCTATCTTCAATGTACACTTTTTGCAACTGCTGACGCATGTTTAGAAGCTCACGAACGCTTAACAAGGGTTGAATATCATCCAGTTTGACAAGCTTTCTATTCTCTTGATGATGCTGCAAGATGCTTACCTCTTCTTCAAGCGTGGGATAACTCATGCGAATCTTAAATAGGAAACGATCTAATTGAGCCTCTGGTAGACGGTAAGTTCCCTCTTGCTCCACCGGATTCTGCGTCGCTATGATCGTGTAAAGGTCGTTCATACGATGCGAAACACCATCGATTGTGACCTGTCTCTCCTCCATTACCTCGAAAAGAGCAGCCTGTGTCTTAGCTGGGGCACGGTTAATTTCGTCAACAAGTACCATCTCTGCGAACACAGGTCCTTGATGGAAGTCGAACTCGGAGGTCTTCATATTGAACACCGTCGTGCCTAATACATCACTAGGCATTAGGTCTGGCGTAAACTGAATACGGCTGAAACGCACGTCAATGAGGCGTGAGACTAATCGAGCTAACAAGGTTTTTGCCACTCCGGGGACGCCTTCAATCAGCACATGACCGTCTGCAAGGATGGCTGTTAATAGCAAGTCGACAGCCTCCTGTTGCCCAACAATCACATTGCCGATAGCCTTCTTTAATTGTGTAATCTTCTCACTGAAGTCCTGAAGATCAGTTCTCTCTGCTTTATTCTCTTCCATCTTGTTGGTGTATTGTTCGTTAGTTTTATTATTAATTGATCCTTCCATAAAGATTAAAGATTATTGATGATGGTGTCTAACCCATCTATCGTCTCTTGCAATCGTCTATCGGGTAAGGTCGTATCTGCCTTTATATAGCGTTTTACCTTATCCAGTATCATGCGCACTTCGGCTTCCGGCAGACCTGTTCGGAGAGCTAATTGGGTTATATTCTCTCGTCTCGACTCTTCATCATCAACATCTATTAGCAGCTGCCGACGCACTATCTCTGCAAAATAACTATACTTCTTCTGTAACAAGTCACGGTTCTCATGCTTCTGATAATAGAGTGTTCCGATGAGTTTCACAAACTCCAACGACTTGTTTTCGGGCTGTTTTACCACTGGGATCACCCTTTGGCGACGTCGAGCATAGAACACGCAGAACAACAGCAAACCTAACAATGTGAGATAGACACACCATCTGAGTGGCGCATTTTGCAGCCAGTAACGGAGCGGACTCTCCTTGTTTATCTCGTTCTTAGGCGCATACGCATCTGTACGTGTTACTGGTAAGCCACGGAATTGGGACATCGCACGGAATAAGAGTCCGTTGATCTCGGGGTCAAGTACGCCATAGTTGGTCCATAGGAGTGGGTCACATGAGAGGAACAACTCGCCCTTCCCCCACTTAATTCGTATGAGTCGTGCCTGCCAATAACCGCCTATCTTGTCAGCATACTCATCATCATCTACGTCGCAAGAAACGTCTGTTGTATCTACATCCCCATCAATAGAACGTTGGAAAGCACATAACAATGTATCACATTGGACACCCTCATTTACCTCAATCCCATAGCCTGACATTGATGTATAGACCAGATAAGTATGAGGCGTATAAGGCTTCACTGCATTCCAATAGAGCGTATCCATTGGGATTTGATAGTCTAATAACGACTTCTTTACCCACTGGGGAAGGAAGGAATCTCTGCCTGATACCGTCACACCAAAGTTTATTTTCGAGGAGTCACAAGCGAAGTCTGAGGTGACAATAAGCACTTTGTTTCCTGCTTTTAACAACCTACTCAACGCCCTCCTATCGGTTTCTGTTGGGTTAAATGCCAACGTTTGCACTAAAATAGCATGTGGTTTCTTTCCATATCCATCACGTTCTAACTGCGCAAAAGTCTTATTCGTCACATGGTAACCAGCAGGGATTGACTTCTCCATAAGCGTGTCGAAGACTGCACAACCAAAGGGTTGACTGTCGTAATGACCGAAGGTTGGTCTCCAAACAAACTTTGCCGGGGCATTAAACTCCATCACTAAGACAAAGAGGAGGAAAACTACTATACCTAATAAGAACTTCTTATTCATGCAAGCTGTCTCCTTTCTCAATCTCAACTTCTATATTGAGTAGCTCGTTGACAAGCTCTTCTGACGCCTCATAATTACCATATCTCACACGCATGAAAGCATTGGTCATACGCTGGAAGTCGGTCGACAAGAACTCACGTGTGTATTGCGTTGGTGTCTTATAAAGCTGCCAATTAATCTTATGATGGTCTGCTAACCAACGAAGTGTGCGCAGATACACCATTCGTATAGCCTTATAATAATCCTTTTGAGCCATCGCCTTGGTGTATTCTGCATCAAAGTTGACACCATATATATTATCTTCTTCAGTATCAACACTGCTCACCTTACCTGTACGATGGAATAGCTTCGCACGGTAACGGTACATTAGAAAGGCGATGAAAGCCGCCACTGCAATGGCTAAACCTATATAGATATAGAATCGGACATCGCCTTTCCCATTCGGAGAGAACAACTCCGAAACCCACATGATAAGCTTATTCATCAGCCAGTCCCATAGATCTAACTCTGGAGTTTGTAGCTCCTTCGCATAGTTATACGCCTCATCAACGCGGTATTGATGTAGTAAAGCTGTATCGCAAGAGAGCGTGTCGGACAAGGCTTGTAACATATCAGAAGGATTTAACTAACCGTATTATAGCTTATCAAAGTCGTCTATATCGGAATCTTTCTCTGCCAGTTGTTCAAAGTTCTGGATGCCTTCTTCAACTGAAGCTCCATCTACTTCTTCTGCAACACTACCATAGTGGAAGGCAAGCACAACGACAGTTAATGACATTGCTAAATATGTTCCAAAGTTCATGATAACCGAGAAGATGTATTCGATGAAGTTGTAGATTGGAGAATTAACAACCGATGTTGCTCCTTCATTCGTTGCAGAGATAAAGACCTTAGCAAGGTACATGAAGTACCAAGGGAGCGTCGTCACCATCTGGAGGAAATTCCCCACAATACCCATAAGAAGCAGCAATCCAATCAAAGACCAGAAGGAATGAACACCTAATCTCCACCCACGACGAATGGAGCTAAAGACGTTCTCATCATCTTCGAATATATATACTGGCCATGAGAGATAGGCTGGGACAAAGGCAACTAACAGTCCGATAATTACCAAAAAGAATAGTCCAATACCAATAAGGACATTAGGGAATTGGTCATTCGAGGTCACTTCAAAGAAGATAAAAGCAAAGAGTCCAAGGATAATGGTGATGACCACCCATGCAACCGCAAACACTAAGCCTAAGAGGAAGGAGCGTTTCATACTCTGAATGATGAGTGGCTTGAGGTCACGCAAGGTCACCCCTTGCAAGCGAGTGGGGCTTCCATTATAATACCTTATCAATGAGAAGCAGATTGAAGAGAGTAAGATAGAACCGAGAACAAGGCAGACTATCAATATAAGATAGGACAGCCCCGTATTCACTAATAGGTTTCCTAAAGCTCCATCTGAATCTGCATTATCAACAGCAACAGCCAAATTGTTATCTACAACAACAGAGATTAACCACTCTAAAGCGAATGCCTGAAGCAGACAAAGGGGTAAGACAAGATAAAAACAAGCCTTTAACCATAGCTTATAGTTCTCTTTTAAGAAATCGAAAGTTGCTGTGAACTTCTGTCCAAAGGTACGTACTCTATACAAGTCAACCTTGGGTCTCTCTACTTGAATGCGCATGTTTATTACGTTTATAAGGTAAGTATATAAAATAAAAGATTACGAATACTAATGAAAGGAGGATGATGCTCAACCGCACATAGTTATTGATTTCGGTGTGCCGAGTGATGAAGCTCTCTATAAAACCAGCCACAATGAAGAGCGGAACAGTACCTACAATGATCTTCATACCACGCTTTGCACCTCGTTGGAAGCTCACTAAGCGTGAGTAAGTGCCAGGGAATAGCCATCCATTACCCATTGCCAAGCCTGCAGCACCAGCCACCACGATGGATGAAAGTTCTAAGGTTCCATGCAACATAGTGGTTAGTAAGCATTCAGATAACAATCCGTGCTGATAGAAGAAGGTATCGAAACAACCCACCATAACGCCATTTTGAAACAAGGAATAGCCTGGCATGAAGCTCGTCAGTACGCCCATAGCAAATATATAGAACGATACCATGATGTTATTAAGCGTTATTCCGATGAACATACCCCCCTCTTCTTCACTTCCATAAATGCCCATCGGCTTTCCTTGTGCTATATTCTCGAGCGTCTGATCCATGTATCCATCACCAAGAATGAGCCTTGGGAAAGATTCATCACCCAGTGTTGAGACGACTCCAATGAGCACACTTATCATGAAGATAGCGAATGACAGGAATAATAATCGGCGTTCTTTCCACATCACATCAGGTACCTCTTGCGTCCAAAAGGTGATCATTCGTTTCCATTTCTCACGCTTATTGCGATAGATCTCATTATGAAGTGCAGAGGAAAGGTTGTTTAGATAGATTGTAATTCGTGATGTTGGATAATGTGTTTGAGCAAAGGCAAGATCGGTTGTAAGGTCTGTGTAAGCATCTGCCAAGCGGTCAGGCATTACCGAGTTGATGTTATCCACCAACGCTTCTATTGCTTTCCACTTCTCGATGTTATTACGTATGAAAAGGATTTCCTTCATTATCTCTTTTATAGGTAATGGTGATTAATTCTACCAACTGCCCACAAAAGTAGAGTTTTTTTCCTATATTTGCAACTGAAATAACCAATTTGTTACGAAGAGAATGTCGGAATCCAACATCGTTACAGGGCAATATGTGCAAATCAACCAATCGCCAGCAAGCATTGGCGAACGCATGCTTGCACAGATGATTGACGCTTTTATCCTATTCGTTTACGCCTTTGGTATGGGGCTACTAATATATAATACAGACGACTATCTGAATGATAAACTACAACTATACTCGGCGTTCTTTGTTTTCTTGTCAGTGCTCTTCTATTCCTTTTATATGGAACTCTTCAACCATGGACAGAGCCTCGGAAAGATGATTACGCACATCCGTGTGGTGAAGAAAGACGGTACGACGCCTGGTATTGGCGACTTCTTCATGCGCTGGTTATTGCAGTTTATTGACATAGGGTTCTCCTTCTTAGGTGTAGCTGTTATCCTTTTGACTAAGAACTCACAGCGTTTAGGCGACTTAGCAGCCCACACTATGGTAATAAAAATCAATGATTACCATAAGATCCAAGTCTCTCTTGACGAGTTCTCGTACCTTGATCGCAACTATAAACCCGTCTATCCACAGGCAGAAGACCTATCGCTCAATCAGATAGAGGTTATTCAACGCACACTCGATGCCGACTATGGACCTGATAGAGAGCGTCGAATAGCCACCTTAGCACCTAAAGTTCGGGAACACTTAGGCATCTCTGACACCAGAACGGGTAATGAGAAATTCCTTTATACCATTATCCGTGACTATCAACACTATAGTCTTGAGATGGTTTAAACACCTATTATAATAAGGTAAGGAACCGAATGATTCTTATATAGAATAGCGTTGGCTCTTAGAGACGAATAGAGAAGAATGCACCCATGAGAGCATCTATCAAAAGCAAGTTAATGGCTATCAGCACTGCAATAGCTTATCCGCCCATCCGTTTAAAACGCCAAGTAGTGGCAAAGGAAATGCGTGGGAAGTGGGCAATCGTTACGGGTGCATCCCACGGGATAGGGCGTGCTCTGACAGAGGAATTAATCTCTTTGGGAGCAAACATCTTTCTTCTTGCACGCAGTGAAGCGGAGTTACAAATGCTCTGTGCGAAAGCTAAGGAGCAAGGGTGCCATGCCGATTATTGTGCGATAGACCTCCGTGATAGGGAGCAACTCAACCGTCTCTGTCAAAAGCTACGCAAGGATATGCCGCAAGTGGACTATCTTTTCTGCAATGCAGGCAAATCCATTTATCGCAATATCGCACTGGCAATAGACCGATTGCACGATTATGACCGCACAATGGACCTCAATTATCGATCGTTAGTGGCGTTATCACTCGCAGTATTACCTGCCTTGCAAACAAATAAAGGGCATATCGTTTACTCATCCTCCGTAAGTTCTCTCTATCCAATGGCACCGGGTTGGTCGGCTTATCACGCTTCCAAAGTTGCTGCCAACGCATGGCTTGACACAGCAAGGATAGAGTTAAAGAAGTTAGGGGTGCGTGTTCATGTGGCTTACCTGCCCTTGGTTCACACACAGATGTCGGATGTTAACGGGCAATATCGTAATCTTCCAGCTTACAATCCAGCTGATGCTGCTAAGATTCTCTTGCGCCTCTGCTTAGGAAAGAAGTATTGTTACCACCCCTGGTGGGCTATTCTCTCTGTTCCCATTGCGCATGTCATTGCTCCTGTTATCCGTCTTTTCTATCAGAAACTATGAAGAGCAAAACATTAAAAAACCTCTTTCTCATTCTTTATCGACTACATATTCTTTCGCCAAAAGGATTATTCTACTGGGCAAAATACTTGCTTTCAGAAGGAATGAGTTTGATGGCTCTGCTCCGTTTCTCCGCTCACTTCTATCCAAATCGCTGTGCGGTAAAAGACGAGGAACAATCTCTAACGTATCAAGAAACATACGAGAAGGCAAAAACACTGGCTCAACTGCTCTATACACAATACCAACTACGCCCCAAGATGAACGTTGCTCTCTTAGGACGTAACAGCCTCATCCTGTCCTTACTGCTCCCTGCTCTCTCCCGAATAGGCGTTCATATCACTTTGTTGAACACTGACATGCCACAAGATCAGCTTTTAGAATATCTGAGAAAACATCATTATCAACTCTTCATATATGATAAAGAACTGATAGAAGAGCCTCAACTATTAGCATGCAAAGCCATAATAACAGAGGAACTCCACCACCTTATTATATATAGAGACCATCACGAAGAAAAACAAAAGCTCCCTCGTATGCGCCGCGGAAGGAACATTATCATTCATACGGGCGGTTCGAGTGGTAATTACAAGGCTGTGGCTCGGCGTCCAGCGATCACCTCTTTCCTACCACCCCTCATCGCTCTGCTCCACAAAATAGGGATTGATCAATATGACAGTGTGCTCATCTCTTTACCTTTCTATCATGGTTTCGGTCTTGCCACACTCATTGTTTCACTCTTAATGGGTAAGAAGATCTGTCTACAAAGGCGTTTCCTCGTGCAAGAAACACTATCCATTATTCAGAACGAACGCATTGAAGTAATGCCCATCGTACCTGCTATGCTTTCAAGACTATGGCAGAAAGAAGGAGCAAAAAGCCAAATGAGAAGCCTAAAATGCCTCATCTGTGGGGGAGACAGACTTCCAAAGCAGCTCATCGAAACTACTCATCAACAACTGGGGGATGTTCTTTACAATCTCTATGGCACTTCTGAAGCGGGCTTCTTCTTACTTGCTACTCCGCAAGACCTTGCTGCTTTCGACGAAACAACGCTTGGGAAAGCAATATGGGGAGTAAGATGTAAGATTAAGGAAGCAAACGAGGAGCATGTGGGTGAACTATGGGTGCGTTCGAGTTGGGCTATGGCTGGACGTAAGAACCAATGGCAAAGCACTGGAGACTTGGTCTTTCAGAATCTCGATGGGTACTATTTTCATCGAGGCAGAGCCGACCGAATGATAGTATGTGGGGGCGAGAACGTCCACCCAGAACACATAGAACAGGTGCTACTTGCCCACCCTTCCATCATTGCTGTGCGTGTCTTTGCTGTCTCACATCCACTCTTTGGCAATGTGATACAGGCTGAAGCTGAATGTTCCTCACCCTCATCCATGACAGAGAAAGAGCTTCTCACATGGCTCAAACCCCAACTTTCACGTGCTGAAATGCCACATGGTATAACCTTCCAAACCATAGGAATGCTATCAACTGGTAAACAGAAAAGACGGAAAATATAATATTGTAATAATAAGAAAACAAAGACAAGATGATGAAACTAAAAGACTTTGATATAGTACAAGACGAGTTGTTGGGTAAAAAAGGTACTCCCGAACGAGATAAATTTGAGAAAGATGTAGCTGAAGCTGTGCAGGCTTATAGGCATGAAAAGGCTATCAAGATGGCAAAGAAGATATAGTCTCAAATGTAAGAAGTGCTCTTCTCATATCAAAGAGGGCGTTTCCTTGATGTGAAGAGAGCCTTTCCTCACATCAAGGAAACGCCCTCTTTAAATGGAGAAGAGCATTATCTATCTAACTTCCGTTAGGCACTCCTCCCCTTAGGGGAGGCTGGGTGGGGTTTCAGGAAGCACCACCACACCCTCTTGTCGTTTACCATCCATCATGATCTTAAGCGGTTTTGGGAAACGAACATGGCGCACCCATTGCGTTTCCTCAACAGCTGGAAGAGCATCAAGAACGCTCCGTTGATAGAAACCATCAGCCTTATAAGGATTGATAGTGAAATAACCTACACCAAAGGAAGTAAGGTTTTGGAAGAAATGAGTGCCTTGGCTCGGGTCAACGCGATAATGTTCTAATCCTTCTTCAACGATGATTCGAGCTGCAGAAATATGCGACCACTTCACTGGAATACCCAACCATGGATCACTCGAACCCCATCGACCGGGACCAATAAGGATGTAGTTAAGGTGCTGATCAAGGAACTTCTGGTTGATTCGCTCAATATCATTAGCGATTAAAGGATTATCTTTCGCCGTGAAAGAAGCCCCCGTCTTGACATAAACAACATCCTTCACGTCATCCGATATACCATGTCCAAGGGAGTTATTACTACGTAAGAGACACTGTTCATCAGGTATAGAAGAGAGGTTCTCATCTAATCGTTGCTTTGAATCTACAATAGGTCTGATCTGAAGAAGATACAATTCTCCTGTCTTATCAGCATTTAGATTGACTGCAAACTCTATCTCTACAGGGCGTCGCATGGCATCAGCTCCATAATGCATAGCCATCTGTAACAACTCTGGTAATGGGAAAACTCCCTGTTGAAGAACGCCACAGCAGGATATAATCTTCCGTCCTTCATAAAGCCCCTCATAGATGGTTTCATCATCAACCGAATAAGTAGAAGCAATATAAAGGAGACTTCCGTCAGCTTCAGCATCTTTGAGATTGAGTTTGAGGATATTAAACCCATCATCCACTTTAAAGTCTTCCCCCACATGATGCATATCGAGTGCATAGAATTGAGTTTGGGTCTCTCGGAGGGCTAACTTCAGTTCACTTAGCTGTAACACTTGGTGTGGATGATACGGACAAACACGTAAGGTTTGACCGCCATCAACGATATATTTGCCTAAACCTAAGGCTAAAGAGGCGATTCCCTCTTCGGCTTTCTCATCACCAATAGGATAATAGTTTAGGGAACGGAGAACGCCCGAAAGATTAGGATAGAATCGATTGTCATATTGTTTCCCTACCACTTGCTGCAAGATAACCGCCATCTTCTCTTGGTCGATGACATTACTTGTTGCGGTCATATAGGCTTTAGAGTCTCGATAATAAACAGAGGCATATACCGCCTTAATAGCGCATGCCAACATGCGTAACATTTCGTATTTATCCTCTAAATAAGGTATCATATAAGTGGAATAAATACCTGCGAATGGTTGGTAATGGCTATCTTCCAACAACGAACTGGATCGAACGGCAATAGGCGAACGAGTCGCTTCGAAGAAGGCGAAGAAGTCGCCTATAAACTCATCAGGGAGTTGTGCCTGAAGGAAAGCATGGAGTATTTCGTCATCGTTGGCATCGCTTAGTGCAATTTGATAAAGGTTGTTTCTCTCCATAAAACTATCGAAGACATCCGTACAGAGAACGACCGTCTTAGGGATTTGAACCTTTGCATTCGGAAACTGGTTGAAGTCGGGATGACGCTTGATAACATTATCCAAGAAAGCTAAACCGCGCCCCTTGCCTCCTAACGAGCCATCACCTATACGTGCAAAGTGAGCATATTGGTCGAATTTATGCCGATCGAAGAGGGCGACAACACCTTCATTTCGCATGCGCCGATAGGCTACTATGGCGTCAAAGATAATCTTTCGGTGCATATCAACATCTTGCAACTTATGCCAAGTGATGTCTTTTAAGAAGGAGGAAACGGGGAATATGGCACGAGCAGACAGCCAACGACTCACATGATTGCGTGAGATATGATAAAGCATGGAGTCTTTTGGTATCTTAAAGATGTTGTCTTGTAAGTCTTTTAGGTTACGGATGCGCATGACCTCAGCACGTGTTTCGGGATTACGGAAGATGAAGTCACCAAAACCCATGTGCTCTTCAAGAAGATGACGGAGGTCAACACTCATCTTCTTAGAGTTCTTATCAACAAAGCGGAAGCCTTCGTTTTCTGCTTTCTCACGGTTATCACTCTCCGAACTCTCTATGATTAAGGGTAGATACTCATCCTCTTGATGAATGGCACGGAGCAACTTTAGTCCGGCTTCAGAGTCTTTGATGGTATGAATTGGCTGTCCCATGGTTGATTGTATGCCCTCTTCTCCATCACTAAGAGGGAATCGCATGTCGGAAATAACACCTAAGCAATTATCCTTATAACGCTGATAAACACCCCAGGCTTCCTTATAATTGCGGGCAAGAACAACCTTCGGGCGACCACGTTGACGCAAGGAAGCATCGTGCCGAGTCAATGCTTCGGTTGCAAAGTTTTGACTTTGAGTAAGGATATAACTATATAAGTTAGGTAGAATAGACGAATAGAAACGGATGGAATCTTCGACAAGTAAAATCATCTGAACGCCTACTTCACGAATATCATGCTCTATGTTCATCTTGTCCTCCATTAACTTAATGATGGAAAGAATTAGGTTTGTATTGCCTAACCAACAGAACACATAATCAAAGATACTTAGGTCTTCATGTTCTATTCGCTTCGTTATGCCATGAGAGAAAGGCGTGAGAACAACGCAATGAATATCTGAAAACTCTACTTTCACAGCTCTTGCCACATCAAAAGCATCGTTATCAGCATTGCCAGGCATACATATTACAAGGTCAATATCTACTGTATTCAATACTCGAGAAGCCTCTTCAATAGTCGAAACTTGCGTAAACGTAGGCGGATAACGCAACCCCAGCTCCATATACTCATTATAGATCTTCTCTTCAACACGCCCATCATCCTCTAACATAAACGCATCGTAGGGGTTAGCCACAATCAGAACGTTGTAGATACGACGCATCATTAGGTTGACGAAACTTACATCTTTTAGGTAAAAGTTGCTCCACTGCACTGGTAGTTGCTCTTTCATCGACTGGAAACTTAATTTTCTACAAAAATACGAAATAAACACAAGCCATCCTATCTTTTAGTTACTTAATTGATATATTTTATATTACTTTGCACGCTCGACATGCCTTTGACTTCCCCACGGGGATGTCAAAAAGAAAGGAGCAAACAAAAGTTTTTCGATTTTCATTTGGTCGTTTGATAGAATTTGGATATATTTGCTGCACCATTCTAACCGAATGATACTAACTAACATAAACAAATAAAGTCAATTTACTATGGAAGTCGAAAAAATCATGCAAGCACTGGAACAGAAGCATCCAGGCGAGTCAGAGTATCTACAGGCAGTACGTGAAGTGCTCGTCTCAGTACAGGATGTTTACAACCAGCACCCAGAGTTTGAACGTGCAAGCATCATTGAGCGTATCGTTGAGCCTGAGCGTATCATCACATTCCGCGTACCTTGGGTAGATGATCAAGGTAAAGTGCAAGTGAACTTGGGTTATCGTGTTCAATTCAATGGTGCTATTGGGCCTTATAAGGGTGGTCTACGTTTCCACGCATCAGTAAACCTTAGCATCTTGAAGTTCCTCGGTTTCGAGCAAACATTTAAGAATGCGCTCACCACATTACCTATGGGTGGTGGCAAAGGAGGTTCTGACTTCTCTCCACGAGGAAAGAGTGATGCCGAAATCATGCGCTTCTGCCAAGCTTTCATGAATGAGTTATATCGTCACATCGGCCCTGATGAGGATGTACCAGCTGGTGACATCGGTGTTGGTGGACGTGAGATTGGTTATCTCTTTGGGCAGTATCGTAAGTTAACCCATCAATTCCAAGGAATGCTCACAGGTAAGGGCAGAGAATGGGGTGGCTCTATCTTACGTCCAGAAGCAACTGGTTATGGTGCGCTCTATTTTGTTCATCAAATGATGGAGACACACGGACTTGACATCAAGGGTAAGACCGTTGCTCTTTCTGGATTTGGTAATGTGGCTTGGGGTGCCGCTAAGAAGGCAACAGAACTCGGTGCAAAGGTTATCACATTGAGTGGTCCTGATGGTTACGTCTACGATCCAGATGGCATTAGTGGTGATAAGATTGAATACATGCTCGAGCTTCGCAACAGCGGTAACGATGTTTGTGAGCCATACGCAGAGAAGTATCCTGGAGCACAATTCTTCAAAGGTCGCAAGCCTTGGGAACAGAAGGCAGACATCTATTTGCCATGTGCTACACAGAACGAATTGAATGGTGAAGACGCTGATAAGATCTTAGCTTATAAGCCATTGTGTGTTGCTGAGGTCTCAAATATGGGCTGTACTGCTGAAGCTGCAGATAAGTTCACAGAAGCTAAACAGCTCTTTGCTCCTGGCAAAGCTGTTAATGCAGGTGGTGTGGCTACATCAGGTCTTGAAATGTCACAGAACTCTCTCCGCCTCTCATGGAGTCCAGAAGAGGTTGATCAGAAGCTCCACTATATCATGAGCTCTATCCATGAGCAGTGCGTGAAGTATGGTAAGCAAGCTGATGGTCACATTGACTATATTAAGGGCGCCAATATTGCAGGCTTTATGAAAGTAGCGAAAGCTATGCTTGCACAGGGCGTCGTATAAATAAAACCAGTTATTCCTCCCCCTCTATTTCATCTTTATAGATGAGAGAGGGAAACAAACTACTAAGAGAAGGCTGGTTTATTAATTGATTATTTATGAATAGATTCAGACTTTTCTTAGTAGTTCTTTTATCACTACTAAGTAGTACTAAACTGACAGCACAATCTTCGCTGCCAGATGGCAAAGCATCTTATTATAGTAACGGACTACATGGTCGCAGGATGAGTAATGGTGAACGCTATGATAAGAATGCCTTTACTTGTGCACACCGAACCCTTCCTTTTGGAACAAGATTAAAGGTTACAAACCCAAGGAATGGTAAGTCTGTGATTGTAAGAGTTACCGACCGCGGTCCTTTCGTGCGTGGTCGAATTGTAGACTTATCCTATGCTGCAGCTCGTGAACTAGGTACTTTGGCTATGGGCGTGGCTTATGTTAAGGTAGAAGTTGTACCCAAAGAAACAGAAATACCATTCATGAAAGAGTCTAAAGGTATTGAGATGCCAGAAATAGAATATGGTACTGCGGGCGTTTGTTACGAGTTTATACCCGAATGGGAAAAGCAAGAAGAGGATAAGCCAAAGGATATTGAACGTAAAGTTGATACGCGAATGGATCGTAAACACATTACACAACAGGTGAAAAACGAAAAGGCGCAGAGTGCAGAAGCACGTAAGAACATTCAAACTTCAACGAATCGTTCTTCGACACAAGAAGCAAAGCCAAAAGGAGGGAATCCTGCCACTCGCACGACACAATCATCAAATAATCAACAGCAGACGATACAACAGAGGAAACCTAATGCACAACAAAATAAGCAGAACACGCAAAACCAGAATACAAAGAATGGCTCTAGCAGTAGCTGGACAAACTTCTTTAAACGTATCAAAGATGGGGTAACAGGATTGTTTGAGTAAGCATTAGATTCTAAAAGAATTGATTTTTCTTATTCCAAAGAGGCAAATACCATAAAACAATAGAGCCAGACACCTTTAACCATCCGCTTCATATTGATAGAGGATTGATAAAAATCAACTGGGATAGACACCATCGCGCCTACCCCAGTACCTGTCGTTTCAAAGCTAATTATCAGGTGTTAGTCAAATATCACAATATATATATTCAATCAACCGTATGATCTATTTACTTGTCTTAATGTTAAATTCCGTCACTTTGCTTATACTCTTCTGACCTTGTAAGACCGTTACTGCAAAAGTTGCCATACCAGCCTTAATCCGCTTATCGGCTTTCACAATCGCAGTGTAACGAACGCCCTTGCCTGGAGCAATACTTTCTATATGAACTGAAGGACTAATGTAAATATGTCGATTACCGCTTGTCTCCAACACTGATGGCTGTACATCCGTGATAGGCTTATCACTGCGATTCATCACCTCAAAGATAATCTTACCAACTTCATTGCGTGATAAAACTCCATCCTGATTATCATCAACAAAACGAGCATTTACAACTTCAATGTTTGGAGCATATTGATAATTGCCAGCCAACCGCTCTACACTCGATTCTGAAGGAGCCTTGCTCTTTGGTTGAGCCGCACTATAATCTCCCGTGTAATCACTTCCTTGAAAATCATAGAGACGATCATCGCCAGAGTTAGAAGCATCAAACCCACTACCATCTACACGATTTGGAACAGCATAATCGTCCGTCTGGTTATAGTTCCCAGAAGTAGAACGCGCCTGTTTCTCACGTGCCTTACGCTGCTGAACCTTCTCATAATGATCATGAACATCATCTTTAGCACGCTGATCAGCCTTCTGCCCCATCGCAGCACCTATCACTGCTCCACCAGCCATACCAACGATTGTTCCTATATCTGAACCTCGACCGCCACCAGCAATTCCACCGATAGCACTTCCCAAAATACTACCTAACGAACCACCAGACATCGCTCCAGAACCAGCGTATGTTCCACAACTACTCAACAAGATGGCTGCAGAGATTGGGAGGATAAATAACTTCTTCATACTTGCCTGTTATTTTATGTTTGCAAAAGTAAGAATTACATTATAGTTCAGCAAAGACATTTCCCTACTTGATGAGGGGAAAACCCTAAAAATTCTAAATAGTTTATCCATCCTTCTGATTGTCAAAACATAAGAGATACATTTTTATTATGATTCTATTGGAAGATATAGCATCAGATGATCAAACGCAATATAACGTTTACCAGCCCAAGTGATAATACCTATAGCATCGTTCAACGTACAGTTTCTCAACTCTTCATGCTCAGAAACAGAGACTTTATACGACTTCCCGTTCTCATCTTTTACGTAAATAAAATCTGGTGTAATAGCTTCCAAACCAAGATAGAACGTATAGGAATAGTCCTCAAAATCATTTACCACCTCCATTCCCTTTTCTGTTGGAGGCATCCAATCATCTTTTGCACGTGTCAATTGCATCGGACGAAACCACGACACATCCATCATAAACGACTCAAAAGCTATCTTCGTTGGTTTTTCTCCTCCCCAAAAAACAAAGTGTGGATAAGTGATATCATCCTTTGACAGCTTTTCATTGTTCAACCATTGCAACACTGAACGGGGGTGCTGCACACTGGCATAATCCTCACCATTACTATAGAAACTTACAGTAAACTCTTGCTGATGCAGTTTATCAACCTCACCTTCCTTCTGAAAATAATAACAGAACAGGTAGCTTGTTGCTAATTCTTCCACTTGCCAATAGTCTGGACATTGCTCACTATGCTGCTCACTCAACCAATAACCATCAAGATCAGGATACAACTGGTCCCACTGAACATGCCGTCCATTCTCTGCAACTTGCTCTGCGCTGGCAAGAATTGACAGATTGCAAAGTACATCAGCCGTAAACTTAACCAATCGAATACGTGTCAGTTTCTCTTCCGACTCCTTTAAAGCTTTATGAAAGAGGGTCATCCTTGGTGTCTGTACGAAAAGTATATTCCGATGACATACACGTAGAAAGAAGTTATAGACAGACTCATATTGTACTTTCATCTGCTTCGCATCGCCCTGCCGTGTTTCAACAGACGAGGGCAGTACACCGAGTAACATCAATAGAAAAACTGCAAGACAATAAGCATCTTCTTCCTGCAATCGTAGTAGTAGTTCTCGCTTCTTTGTTGCCTCACAATCTGCTATCTCATCATCAAAAATACAGACATTGACAATTTGCTCACAACAGTCTATCCTCACATTCCTATCTTCTACATCTTCCTTCAAAGGCTTATACCTTTCCATCAGTCTTTCCGCTAACCCATAAGCGTCTATCAACCTATCAAGAGAAATACCCATTTCATCATTCCATTCACGCTCCAACTCGTGATAAACAGCCTTACGCAAAAAGGCATCTTTCCCACCAACACGACCAAAGGAATTGTTTCCACTGCCCGATTTTCCTATATGTTTCCATAGCTCTTCACCACTATTATATAATAGTCTAAGCCGATACACAGCATTCAGCTTCTCCTTTATTGCCTCGTCTTCAGTATCAGTCTCGACAGACTTTCCGCACGTCTTAACCTCCTCAGTACTTAAGTTGATTGTCTTATCGTCTATATTCATATCTTTCATTCTTAGCTTTGTCATCTTCTATCTGCTTACACATACTATAGAGATACAAGTCCTGCCAAACGTTTTCTATTATTAACACCACTTTTCACCCTCAATCTGTAAAGAAGATTCCGAAGTTCTTTCCTACAATTTTGAGTTCCCCTTTCTTCATATATTACTAATCGCAGCACTTAAGCTACTCTTCCGCAAAAATACAAATTAATTCCTTTGTCCCTCTCACAATTAAATGTTTATTTTGCAAACAGAAACAAAAACCTAATAAATTATGAACAAAACAACATTTATCTTAACGATTGGTATTACATTACTCTGTAGCACTACCTTACTCACAACTACCAGTTGCACACCTAAAACTCCCGAAGAAATGCGACAAGATAGTATTGAAGCATTCTATGCTACGCCTGAGGGTGAGGCTGCAGCTACTGTTGAGAAATATTACGAAACATTAAAAGTAGAAGGACTTTCTGAAGCTGCGTCAAAGTTCTGTACTGGAAAGATAGCAAAACAATTAAATTCAATGGCAACACTTGTCAATATGGTGAAAGGTGGTAGTGGATATGACAAAATGGATATGGGCTTCGAGTCCGTAAAAACTGCTACGCTAACCAACTATCAAGATGTAGCAATGGTCGTAATTAAGAATAGAAAGGGAATCTTTACAGCAATGCTAATCCTGCAGGAAGATGGCTGGCGAATTTTCGCCATAGAGCCTAACGACACAACAGGTTTCAAAAATATGATTTTTCAAGACAAAATATCAGATAGCTATGATGTCTATCCTACTGACGGAGAAGACCCCGATGGCGGTGCTTCTGCTACTCGACAGTTAGAAGAGGAAATGAACCAAGACTTCGAAACGTCGTACGATAATGCCGACTCATATTCAGAATAAAAACTTCTAAACATACAAAGATTATGACAAAAGAAAACATCATCAAAGCAATTAAAGATTATGAGTACCATGCACTTCCAGTAAGTAAGAACGTTTTTACTGGTGACAACATTACTGCAGAACTCATCGAGAAACATTGCAACCGCTATGATATTAACTGTCAAGGAGAACAACCGCTACTCATTGTCAATGACTCTATCGTGGGTTCATTTGGCGGATATGGTTGGACGGGACTGATGATTACCGACAAGACACTCTATTATAAGTGTACAAAGGATTCCTTCCTCAGTGGTTTGATTGCATTCAGTTCAAAAGGTATACTTCCTTTAGATCAAGTGCAGACCATTGCTATCGAAAATCACGATGCCTGCTTCGGCACAGCCTACGTAGGTCATCAACTCGTTATCAACAATGAAGTGATGGGCTTACTGCGTATGGGTGGGAGTGTTGAGTTTGACGACAAGGCTATCAGCCAACTGAATCATATCTTTAAAGCTGCCAGATAAGCCTGTTCAACTATGTCTTTCGGTATTAGAAAGTTGGGGAATAAACCTCCTTAGCAAATATGTTATATTTGGTTTTGGCAAGTTATACTCTCTCTTAAGCAATAAGTTGCTGACATTCTAACATCGTATAATAATGTGTTAGATGCAATGACTGCAACAACTCTTTCCGTGCATTAGATATTGAGTATGGGGCAACTGCTATGTCAGTTCCAATGCCCTGTCCAAACTGTAACAGCCGCCACACTTATCCACCTAACTGGCATATTCTCGGCTTTTATCCTTTGGGCAACAATCGTGAGGTTTATAAAATAATCTGGGAAAGGATGGACAAAGAGGACAGCAAGTGTGATAGCTAATAGGCTAAAATGTGATAGCTTCCATTAGCTAAAACAGTTAACAAGCCTTCTACTGAACATATTTCACCAAGCAAATATATCGTAATTATATTCTTTAGAGTAGTATCAATATATACTTTTCATTGTGTTTTATTTACTTTATTTCATTATTATTTTGCTATTTCCAATAAATTCCCTACATTTGTGCCATGTTTGGTGGGTACTTTACAAACCACTCGCCATTCATTGCACAAAACTTGCAAACGAGGTTATTCGACCCGGTTAAATCTGGAAAATTCAACTAAGGAGTCGTCAGTAATCGAGTTTAGGCAGGTTCTGTGCCCCTATCCCATATGGGGGCATGGACTGTCTTTACTTTATTTTGACTCCAAGGTGTTTTCCAGAACCGAACCGGATAAATAAAGATAAAGCGGGCCGTGTCCCCTTTCTTCTTTTATCCTCGTCTAATACAAACATAACTAAAAACAATATTATTATGGCACTTTTCAAAATTACCGTGAAGATGTCAAAGCATTGTGATGGCATGGTTATAGAACCAGGCATGAGCATCCAGTATGCTGCATTCTTCTCAAACGTTCTGTCAAACGACAAAGAACGAGACAAAATCAACACTCTCTTCTTCAACCACTTCGGTGTAGACCTAAAGAAGATGAATGCTTTAAACCCTGCGTATTTAAAAGTAGAAAAACTGTAAATTACAAATTATGGATACAACTTCATTAACAAAAAGATTAAAGATAGAAATTGATGGGTAGCCATCATTGGGAGGGATAGAAATATCAAAAGAGGATATAAGGAACACAAAAGAAAGATTGGGTCCAAAAGAAGAGATTATTAAAGCCTTTGTCCTGAATCTATTTTCTTTCTCTGTTTCTCTTTTATTTACTAACTATGCTATCTACATAAAATATATACAAAATAAAACGGAAGATATTATAAGATGGTGGGAAATCACAAAGGTTAGTTATGAAAATGAACATTTCATGTTTTTCAATTCAGAAGGAAAGAATTTTAAAAACATAAATGTTAGAACTTTCTTTCCCAAAGAAATATCTATATCTACTGGTGTTGACTTTTCAAAGGGCTTAACATCTGTAGCATCTATAGCTCCTAATCCTTTACAATTAGCTCAAGAAAACAAATATTCAGAAGCTATTGAGGCTGTGAACTATTACATAACAATAGATTCAAGCATAGAACTTTACGTAATTCGTGCTTTTATATGCTACGATAGAGCTATAAAATCGAATGATAACGAAAACTTATTACAAGAAGCATTAATAGAAATAGAAAAAACTATTGACCATTGTAAAGACCACAAAGAGTGTTGGGAACTACATAAATATAAAGGACATATTTTAGAACTCATGGGTAAAACAACTAATTCAAGGAATACCTATATGAAATCTTTAGCAGAAGCTCCCGAAGAACAAAAATATAAACTTCAAAATATGATAAGAGAGTTAGAAGAAGCAAACGTAGACCTTTGGGACAACTATATATTGAGGGTGCCCTATAAGGAACGTAAATACATAATGCTTGTCGAAGATTCTAAAATCAAAAAGTGTGCTGTTTCAGGAATCACAATATTCAATTCTTCTAATGTTCCTAACTGTATCAATTTCTATGATAATATGCCTCTGAATAATGAACTATACGTTGGTCATCCCTACAACCCATCTGTATATATTCCATATAACCAAGCAGAGGATATCCTATTTCAAGATAAAATCCAGGAATTTTGCTATATCTTACAATAACTTGGCGCAGAGGAAATTACAATCACCAGTCTTAAGGGGCAAAAAATCAATGAGACAAATAATAAGAAAGAAGAAGTTGAAGTGGCTGCTAATGCTGGAAGATTTGGTAATGCAAGTCTAAATATTGATTCAAGTACCTCTAATTTAATGGATCGCACATCACACGAACAATACGATGTAAAATATGTTTACGATCCTATAGATATGCCCAAGATGCCATCAGAAACTATTTGGTATCAGAATCAACCTAAATGGCAACGACTTGTTCAAAGTAGAATTGATGGCAACACTTTGGAATACACAGAATGTATTTCAAGCAAATTAACATTCTTTACTTCCAGTTCTGAAAAAGAGGATATAAAAGCAAAACTTAAAGTACTTATGGCTAACATAGAAGGTAGAAGCTATGAGGAAGAAGAAAAACAACTGAGGGAAGAAACCGAGACAATATGGAGGGTGTCTGTTAAGTTCCGTTCTAAAAAATTACTTCAAAAAAATACACTTCCACAACCTAACAGTGTTACAGCTCTTACTAACAATGAAGATGAATTCCTTAACGAAGTTAGATTCTGTCTTGATGATGATGGCATCATTGATTCTGAAGAACAAGGCTATCTTGATAAAGTAAGCCAAAAACTCGGTCTACCACAGACAAAGGCCAAAGAATTACAAAACTCCTTGATTTCTCCACAAATAACTGACAATGAAAGAAAATATATTGAAGCCATTTCAGAACTAACTATAGATGGTAAAATCCCATCATCCTCCCTACGTATTGTCGAAAGATACAGAAAACTGTATAAAGTTAGCTCTCAACGTGCAGAAGAATTAGAATTATATATCAATTTAAAATAATCCTAAATCTCTAAGTTTGCAATATAAATTGTAAACTTAGAGATTAGGGATAAATATATCTTATGAATACTTCATTAACATTCTACGATTTTATTAACAATGTAATTATTGGCTTTTTACTAATAATAGCATGTCTACCTATGGACAATATATCCATCAATATTCCATGGGAAATTGTTATAATACCTTTATACATCATAGGTCTCATTTACACTAAAATAAATGAATTTACCTTAGGCAGTTTGTTAAGAAACTACCCTATTCTTATAGAAGGATGTTATAATAAAATACATGAAGAATATAATAAAAGAAACGAAACCGAGGATATATATTACGGGACCTATTATAAGGGATGGAAAAAATATTGCGAAAGAAACATTGAAATATTAGAGGCTCAATTAGCATTTATAAGAAATATCTGGCCAATACTCGTAGTCTATTTTATTAGAATTATAACAACTACTAACCATCTAATGTCATCCATATTCGAATATAGAATCAATCTGTTACCAATAATAGGTTTATTATCTTTAATGTGCTTTATTAAATGGCTAATATGCATTGAAAAAATTGAGAAAATAAATATTTTAGAATGTGACATCCTACCATATATCTTTTCTGGCACAATTATTGGTCTCTGGATAATAAACATGTGCAATAATCACTACTCCCCTTTTAGAATACACAATATAGATATAGACACAAACTTAACATTATCCACAATTGCAATATTTATAATTATCCTCCCTAAAATAGGATATTATGTTCAGAAAAAGATATATAAGCTTGTTTTTGAATATGACATATACGTACAAAAAGAAGAGGAGTAATCTCATTGCACATTCTGAAATTACAGACAAATTATATAAAGCTCTTTCAAAATACTGGGAAGACCTTATATATTACTATAATAACCCACAATTAAAAGCACGTGACGAAAAGATGGAAGCTCTCATCTTTAATCGTCGAATGCTCCTTAACCAACTATTCAAGCCAACAGTTGAAAACTATCAGCTGCTAAAGGAATTCAACGAAACACTTAAAGAAGTAGTAATTAAAAACTATCAACAAAGCAGAGAGTTGTATTACAATACAAAGAAAATGTTGGCAGATAGTGGAAGTAGTTTGCAGTTTGGGGGTGTAGAGTGTAAAATCTTCTTAGGAAAAGACAGACAATACTCGAAAAGTAATCCTTTTCAAGGAGAAGAATCAGAAATGATATGGGAGATTCTCAATGATGAAGGTTATAACGACATCTATTGCAAATATGGTTGCTGTATGAGTTTTGACGGATATCATGGAGAGGAAGACGACAAGAGTGAAATGGAACTCATGGGAATGCAAGATGCTGATGATTGTTGGAATGAAGGATTAGACCGAGAATGGAGTTACGACCTACACCTTCATCAGCACTTTCACAATCTATACGATCATACAAGCTTCAGCATCTTCGATTTCATTTATGTTAGGGACTTCTACACAGAGTTTGAACTAAAATTTAATCAGAATACTTAAACAAGAATAAATGGAAACAAAAGAGTTATGCATAATCTCCGACTCAGACATCCCATCAGGTTCTGGTGGTATC
>ERZ772807.163-NODE-163-length-44030-cov-6.713633_pt1 | contig 44030 bp, 35 predicted proteins | sample MGYA00511472_ERZ772807 | MGnify/ENA primary metagenome ERZ772807 (study PRJEB29015, sample SAMEA2737947) | human oral metagenome | biome: human oral; feature: human-associated habitat; material: dental | place: China | collected 2039 ... | reverse complement strand
CCCGCCCGGCCGCGTGCCGGGCGGTTTTGCGTCGAAGCCCCTGACACCGACACCTCCCCCGCATCGCGACAGGACCCCGTTGCGCCTCGTGCGGACCGGGCAGGGGCGCTCCCGGTGTCAACGACCGCCCCAAAAACAAGCGTGAGCGCGGCGCCCGCCGGGCGCCGCGCTCACGTCGGGAGGACAGGTCAGCGCAGCCGCTGCGCGACAACCTCGGCGACCTGGACCGCGTTCAGGGCGGCACCCTTGCGCAGGTTATCGCCGGACACGACGAGGACGAGGCCGCGCTTAGCGTCGACCGCCTGATCCTGGCGGATACGCCCGACGAGAACCTCGTCACGACCGGCGGCCTCGAGCGGCGTCGGCACATCCACGACGCGAACACCGGGGGCTCCCGCCAGGATCTGGCGCGCCTCGTCGGGCGTGATATCACCGGCAAACTCCGCGTGAATGGTCAGCGTGTGGCCCGTGTAGACCGGGACCCGCACGCACGTGCCCGACACCGCAAGGTCGGGCACGTGAAGGATGCGGCGAGACTCGTTGCGCAGCTTCTGTTCCTCGTCGGTCTCCTCGCTGCCGTCCTCGACGATCGAGCCAGCCAGGGGCACCACGTCGAAAGCGATGGGGGCGACGTAGACGCCCGGGGCGGGCAGGGTCACCGCGCGACCGTCCAGCGCCAGGCCAGCCAGATCCTGCTTGACGCCGGCCTCGATCTGCCCGGTCAACTCGGCAACGCCGGCGCGACCCGAACCCGAGACGGCCTGATAGGAGGACACGAACAGGCGCTTCAGGCCGCCCGCCGCCTCCGCGAGGGGCCCCAGCACGGGCATGGCCGCCATGGTCGTACAGTTGGGATTGGCGATGATGCCCTTGGGGCGATCCTCGACGTCTCCGGGGTTGACCTCCGAGACGACCAGGGGAACCTCGGGATCCTTGCGCCACGCCGAGGAGTTATCGACGACGACCGCGCCGGCTGCCGCGAACTTCGGCGCATACTCGCGCGAGGCCGTGGCGCCGGCGGAGAACACGGCGATGTCGATGCCCGCATAGTCGGCCGTCGCAACGTCCTCGACGACGACCTCCTCGCCCTTCCACGTCAGGGTCGTTCCGGCGCTGCGCGCGGACGAGAAGAAGCGAATCGTCTCGACCGGGAAGTCACGTTCCTCCAGCAGGGTGCGCATGACGCGCCCGACCTGGCCGGTCGCGCCGACAACGGCGACATTGAATCCACTCATGGTGCTCTCCTTGTTGTTGTGCGCGCGCCCATACGACGGGGCGAACGCGGGGTGAAATCTATGGCGACAAGGCCCGCGACCGGGGTGACCGGGCGCAGCGGCGGTCCCAACGTGCGGGGCGCGGCACACCCGCGCGGGGGCCACAACGACGCCCGCCCGATCCCGTCGCCTCGTCAGCGTCCGGTGCCCCCGTAGACGACGGCCTCGGTCTCGGAGGCGTCCAGGCCGAAGGCGGTGTGGACGGCCTTCACGGCTCGGTCCAGGTCATCCAGGCGCGTCACCACCGAAATGCGAATCTCCGAGGTGGAGATCAGGTCGATGTTGATGCCGGCCTCGGAGAGGGCGCCGAAGAGGCGGGCCGAGACGCCCGGGTTCGTGCGCATGCCGACGCCGACGAGGCTCAACTTGCCGATGTTGGGGTTGTAGCGCAGCTCGTTGAAACCAAGCTCGTCGCGGTGAGCCTCAAGAGCGTCGAGAGCCTTTTGGGCATCCCCCTCGGGCAGCGTAAAGGTGATGTTCGCCTTGGTCGGGTCCGAGATCGGCAGGTTCTGAACAATCATGTCGATGTTCGCCCCCACCTCGGCGACGACGGCAAACACTCGCGCCGCGACACCGGGGCTGTTGGGAACGTCAGTGACGGTGATCTTGTCCTGCGAGCGGTCGTGGGCGATGCCGGAGATGACGGGCTTTTCCATGGCGTTCTCCTCTGGGGACTTCAGGGCGGCGTCGGGCACGAGGCCCTTGAGTTCGGGGTTTGCGGGAGCATCCGAGATCCACGTCCCGTTCTTCTCCGAGAACGAGGAACGCACGTGCAGGGGCACCCCGTAGCGGCGGGCGAACTCGACCGCCCGCAGGTGGAGGATCTTAGCTCCGTGCGCGGCCATCTCCAGGGTCTCCTCCTGGGTCAGGGTGCGCAGGCGGTGCGCCTTGGGAACAATACGCGGGTCAGCGGAGAAGAGGCCGTCGACGTCGGTGTAGATCTCGCACACGTCGGCGTGGAGCGCGGCCGCCAGGGCGACGGCCGTCGTGTCGGAGCCTCCCCGGCCCAGGGTCGTCACGTCGTCGTCCTTGGAGATGCCCTGGAACCCGGCGACGATCGCCACCTGGCCGTCCTTAATGGCTCGGGCGACGCGCTCGGGAACCATGCCGATGATCTGCGCGGCGCCGAAGCGGCTATCGGTCTGGATGCCCGCCTGCGCACCCGTGTAGGCGCGAGCCTCAACGCCCAGCTCGTTGACGGCCATCGCCAGCAGCGCCATCGAGATGCGTTCGCCCGCGGACAGGAGGATGTCCATCTCGCGCTTGGGCGGCTTCGAGGTCAGGGATGCCGCAGCGTCAAGCAGGTCGTCGGTCGTGTCGCCCATGGCCGATACGACGACGACGACGCGGTGCCCCGCGTTGTGCGTGTCCACGATGCGCTGGGCGACGCGCTTCATGGCCTCGGCGTCGGCGACGGAGGAGCCGCCGTACTTCTGCACAATCAGTGCCACTGAACCCTCATTTCTGTCGGTGCGCGCCAATCCACGCACGGTCGGGTGGGCTGCGCCACCACGACAATCTTATGGCTGCGCGCCGATCACGCCCAAGAAAACCGCATTGTGGGCGGTGAGATAAGACGCGCCAGGATCGGCATCCGCACACTCGCCTCGCCGGGCGCGCCGAGCCCTTGCCGAGCCACGGTCCGCCCCGAGGGAAGGCACATCCCGCCGTCAGGCGGAAGGCAGCGTCACGTCGATGACGGTGCCGGACTCGGAGTCGACGAGGCACACGCGCCCGCCCATGGCGCGCGCCAGGGAATCGACAATCGACATGCCCAGGCCCGAGGAGCCGTGACCGTCGCGCGTGCGGGAGGAATCCCCGCGCACGAAGCGATCGAAGACACGCTCGCGGATCGCCTCGGGGATGCCGGGACCGTCGTCGGCCACTCGGATCGTGATCGTGGACGAGGCCGGGGCTCGCGTTCCGGGCGCGCCGCTCGTTTCGTCGACCCCGGGAGAGGAGCGAAGCCTCGGCGAGTCCTCCCCGAGGACAGAGACCACAACCCGGGTGCCTGCGGGCGTGTGGACCCGAGCATTCGTGAGCAGGTTCGTGAGGATCTGACGCACCGCAGCCTCGTCTCCCAGGACCGGCTTCTCGGCGGCCGATCCCAGCTCCCATGTGTGATCGGGGCACAGGACGTGCGCGTCGGAGAGGGCATCCAGGACCAGGGGGATCACCTCGACCCGGTCGCGTGCCAGGGAACGGTCGTCATCGAGGCGGGCCAGCGTCAGGAGCTCCTCGACCAGCGTGGCCATGCGCGCCCCCTCGGAGGAGATCCTCTCAAGCGCCTGGCTCCGGGATGCCTCGTCAATGTCGCGACAGGCCAGCTGCGCGTATCCCTGCACGGACGCCAGCGGGGTCCGCAGCTCGTGGGAGGCATCGGCGACGAACTGGCGGAGCTTCGCCTCGCTGCGTGCCCTGCGCTCCATGCCGTCTTCGACGGCGTCAATCATCGCGTTGAAGGCGCCTGCCACCTCGGCGACCTCGACGGGACCGGACACCGCCGCGTCGCCCACACGCGTCAGCGCCTGCGCGTCATCGGCCAGATCTCGCCGCGCAATGTCGGCGGCGGCCTCGCGCACGACTGAGAGGGGACGCAGCTCGCGGCGCACCCACGCGCGCCCGATCAGGCCGGCGCCGAGCGCCACGCACAGGGACAGGACGAGCTCAACCGCGACGAGCATCCACACCACGTTGTCCACGCTGTCGGTCTGGCGACCCACGAGGATCGTTCGCGTGTCGAAGACCTGGGAGACGACGCGGAAGGTCCCCCACCCCGGCAGGTGCACGGTGTGAGGGAGCCCGTCCGCGGGCACTGATTCCAGGACCTCCAGGGCCTCGTCGTCGAGGTAGCGCAGCGCGAAGTTCGTGACGATCGCTCCGGCCGCCTCCCCGTCCTCGCTGACGTACTGCAGGGTCCCGTCCGCGACGCCGGATCCGCCGAAGCCAGGCCCGCCGGGATCCCCGGGGCCGCGGCGGCCGGGCCCCGCGGGAAGAATCGCGCCGTCGGCCCCGCCGTGTTCGCCGGACTGCGCGTCACTCGCTTCGCTCTCGTCCTCCTCGGAGTCGGCGTCGTCGATATCCAGGTGCTCGTCGGCGCGCTGCGAGAGCCGGTGCAACTCGGAGTCCACGCCGGCGAGCATCCACGAGCGCATGACCAGCGTGGAGCTGAGCGCCATGACCGCCAGTGCCAGGGCGACGCAGGCCGTGAGCGCGCGGGAGAGCCGCCCGGCCAGGGACACACGCCTCGTCACTGGGGTTCCCTCATGATGTAGCCGGCGCCTCGCACCGTTCGGATCAGGGCGGGTCGACCCGAGTCGATCTTCTTGCGCAGGTAGGAGATGTACAGTTCAACGACGTTGACCTGGCCGCCGAAATCGTAGCTCCACACGGCGTCGAGGATCTTCTGCTTGGACAGGACGATCCCCACGTTTTCCATCAGAAAGCGGAGCAATTCGAACTCGGTGTTCGTTAACGTGATGTTCTCGCCGCCGCGACTGACATCGTGCGACTCCACGTTGAGGGTCAGATCGGCCACCGTGAGCACGGTGGAACGAGCCTGCTGGGCGCGCCCGGAGCGACGCAGCAGCGCCTGCACGCGGGCCGCGACCTCGTCAAGGTCGAAGGGCTTGGTGACGTAGTCGTCGGCGCCGGCTCGCAGGCCGGACACCCGGTCGGCGACCGCGTCGCGGGCGGTGAGAAACAGGACGGGCATGTGCGGGTCATGGGCGCGCAGACGTTCCAGGGTCTCCAAGCCGTCCATGCGCGGCATCTGCACGTCGAGGATCACGACGTCGGGATGAAAGCTCGCCGCCTTTGCCAGCGCGTCGAGGCCGTCCGAGGCCGTCGCCGTCTCCCACCCCTCGTGGCGAAGCGCCTGTGAGAGCAGGTCCGCCAGCATCGCCTCGTCGTCGACAACCAGCACGCGGGGCGTGCAGTTCCTCTCGTGCGTCACCTTCGCAACCTCCTCATCCGTCGGACGGTTTCACTGACGATTGTGTCAGACCGGGCACCGCCCTCCCTGCGGACGCGGCGCGAGTGCTTCAACGCGGGCGGCTACAGTCTCCGGCGTCCCTCCAGGGCGCGGCCCAGGGTGACCGAGTCGGCGTACTCCAGGTCTCCGCCCATCGGTAGCCCCATCGCCAGGCGCGAGGTTTCGACGCCCATCGTGGAGAGCATGCGCGCCAGGTAGGCGGCCGTAGCCTCGCCCTCGACGTTGGGGTTGGTTGCCAGGATCACCTCGGTGACCGTGCCGTCCGCGAGGCGGCTCATGAGGGAGGCAATGTTGAGCTGGTCGGGGCCGATTCCGTGAATCGGGTCGATCACCCCACCCAGCACGTGGTAGCGTCCGCGGAAGACGCGAGCACCCTCGATGGCCTGGATGTCCTTCGGTTCCTGAACGACGCAGATCTGGCTGGGGTCGCGGCGAACGTCCCTGCAGATCGAGCACTGGTCGTCCTCGGTGAGATTCGCGCACACGTCGCAGTGACGGACCCGGCCGCGCACCGCATTGATGGCCTCCACCAGGCGCGCGACCTCTTCCGGGTCGGCGTCCAGGACGTGCATCGCCATGCGTTGGGCCGACTTCGGGCCTATTCCGGGTAGCTGACCGAACTGGTCGATCAGGTCCGCCAAGGCTCCGTCATACATGTCAGTATCCTCCCTCGGTCATCTTCTCTTCGATGACGCGTCCGCCCAGGATCTCCAGGACGGCTGCCAGGCCGATCGTCTGCGAGTTCTCAATGTTCTCGTCGTCGATGCTGGCGCTGTCGTCATCTGCCGCATGGGTACGCACGCTGGCGTCCTCGCCGTCGCTACGTTCCCTCTCGCGCAGGGCGGCCTCTGCGGCGGCGCGTCCCCGCAGCGGCGCGTCGAGAGCGTCGGCCCGCTCCGTCGCGCCATCGGGCTGCCCGCCCGTCACCGGGCCGGGGGGCGCCGGGTGTACGGGGGCCGAGGCGAGCCAGGCGGGCGCACTCGTCGCGGCGTCACCCGGCGTTGCCTCACCCGCGCCGACGGTGGCCGCCTCGGCCGAGAAAGGCCCGCCTCTGGGATCGTCGAAGGAGACGGAGGCACCTCCCGGGATGACGACCGGATCGTCCCAGCCCGTCGGGGTGATGGGCGCGCGAGGGGCCGTCTCGATGGGGGTGTCGTCAAAGGCGGGAGGCCGGTTCGAGGCATCCTCGACGCTGAGCGGCGCGGAAGCCTCACCCTCCTCCGGGTCGCCCGGGTAGCGAAAGACCGTGAAAGAGTGCTTGCGCTCGGAGGAAGGGGCGGGTGCGGGGTGCGCGTCGCCTGCGGGAGCGTCCGCGAGCGCACGGATGGCCCTGTCGGGCAGGGCGCCAGACTCTCGGCGTTCTTCTCGCGACGAGGCCGCTTCCGGTTCCGCGTCTGCGGTCACCCGTTGGATGGGTTGGACCGCCGCTGGCTGCGGCCATCCGGTGTCCCGGGGTTCTTCGGTCGCCGGGGGCGTCTGCTCGCCTCCGGGCGCACGCGTGGGCTGCGGCCACGGCTGCGCATGGGGCGCGTGCGGTTCCTCGTGAGCCGCCTCGGCGGCGGCGCGATCAAAAGGGGGCGGCTCCGACACCCACGCATCGGCCTGGGGCGGGCGGGACTGGTTGCCCGCGCGAGAGGCCTGAGCCGACGGCCCCGTCGTGGCCGTCCCGCCCGACGCTTGCCCCACCTGAGCGGTGACTGTGAGCGACAGTCCCGTGACTTCGCGGATGGCTTCCTCGACCTCGGTCGCACGCGGGCCGCGCGCGAAGGCGGCGACCATGGCGTCAACCGGGAAGAGGAGGACCACGGTGGATCCGTCGACGGCCCCCAGCTGCGCATTGACCCCGACCAGCGACCAGGCGACTCGGCTGATGGACTTCAGGTGCTCCAGGACCTCGTTCCAGCGGCCGCGCAGCATGTCCGCATCGCGCCCGGCGCTGCGCGCTGCGGGCACGCCCGTTTCGCCGCCCTGCTCGGCGGGTGGCTCCGGGCCGCGTGGCGCGGGCGCTCCGCCGCTCTCGGGCGGGGATTGTCGAACCGGATCTGCGGACTGCGCCGTAGCCTGCGGGCGTACGGGCTCGGATGCCGTGCCGCCTCGCTCTGGCGCGCGCCCGTCCGGTCCGGCCGAGGCCTCCTCGGGGGCGGTGGGGGTTGGCGCCGGGGATGACCAGTCGGGGCCGCCGCCCCAGGCGGGCCGGCTGTGAGCGGGGGCGACGGGCGTGGAGGAGACAGCGGCAGGCGCCGCGGCGGCCTCGGCGCGCTCCTGCTTCTTGCGAGCCAGCGCCTCGCGGGCCTCGCGCGCGCCAAAACGTCCCCCAGAGGACTGCGGGGAGGGCGAGGACTGCTCGTCGCGGGGGGCTCCGCCTCCCGCCATTCCGACCGTTCCCTGGACGGGCGCGTGGCCGACCTCGGGCGTGGGCACGAGAATGCGCCCCATCAGGAGCTCCAGTTGCAGGCGGGGCGAGGTGGCCCCCGTCATGGCGCGCAGGGCTTCGTCGGTCAGGTCGGCGGCGCGCGACAGCCCGTGGGGACCCCAGTTCTGTGCCTGGCGCTGCATGCGTTCGAATTGGTCCGAGGGCGTGTCTGCGAGGACGTCGCGCGCGCCGTCCCCGGCGACCGCGATGATGATCAGGTCCCTGAGGCGCTGCAGGAGGTCTTCGACGAAGCGACGCGGGTCGTGCCCGGACTCCACCATTCGCTCGACGACGCGGAACGCGGCTGCACCGTCCCCGCCGGCCAGGGCATCGACGGATTGGTCCAGCAGGGCCGAGTCGGTGTATCCGAGCAGCGCGACCGCCGTCTGGTAGGTGACCTCGCCGCGAATCGCACCGGCCATCAGCTGGTCCAGGACCGATAGGGTGTCACGAACCGACCCGCCGCCCGCGCGCATCACGAGCGATAGGACGCCTTCTGCGACCCGCACGCCCTCCTCCCGGCACAGGCCGCCCAGGTAGGGACCCAGCACGTCGGGTGGGACCAGGCGGAAGGGGTAGTGGTGGGTGCGCGAACGAATCGTGCCGATCACGCGCTCCGGTTCCGTCGTGGCGAACACGAACTTGACGTGCTCGGGGGGCTCCTCCACCAGCTTCAGCAGGGCGTTGAAGCCCTGGTTCGTGACCATGTGGGCCTCGTCGATGATGAAGATCTTGTAGCGGTCCCTCACGGGCGCAAACGTCGCCCTCTCGCGAAGGTCACGCGCGTCGTCAACGCCGCCGTGGGAGGCCGCGTCGATTTCCACGACGTCCAGGGAGCCCGGACCGCCGGTGGCGAGTTCCCGGCAGGACGCGCACTGTCCACAGGGCTTGTCGGTGGGCCCCTGCGCGCAGTTGAGGCAGCGCGCCAGGATGCGCGCCGACGTGGTCTTGCCGCACCCGCGCGGACCCGAAAACAGGTAGGCGTGTGTCACGCGATTGGCGCGCAGCGCCGCCTTCAGCGGCTCCGTCACGTGTTCCTGGCCGATCACCTGGTCGAAGGTGTCGGGGCGATACCGGCGGTACAGAGCAGTGGTCACACCTCCAGGGTAGTGGGTGACGTCGGCGTTTGCGTGTCGCCGCAGATGGACGCCGACGCAGCGCGATGCGCGTGGCTCCGATCGGGCACCGCCTATGCGAGGTGGCCTTCCTCCATCGACAGGCTGCGATCCGCAAACCTGTCGGCCTCGGGCTCGTGCGTGACGATTAGGACCGCCGCCCCACGGTCGGCGGCTTCACGCAGGAGGCGAAGAACGACCCCCGTGTTTGCCGAGTCGAGGCCCGCCGTGGGTTCGTCGGCGAGAACGATGCTCGGCTCCATGAGGAGGCCGCGGGCGATGGCCATGCGGCGTAGCTCGCCGCCGGATAGCTCCTGCGGCTTGGCTTCGGCCAGGTCCGACAGGCCAACCGTCTCGAGTAGTTCCTCGGCACGGCTGCGGGGCAGGTCCGCTCCGCCGTAGAGAACGGAGGGCAGGAGCACATTCTCGACGACGCTGAGGCTACGCAGGGCCGTGTGCCCCTGGGGGATGAAGCCGATCCTCTCGTTGCGCAGGCGGGAGAGTTCCCGGTCCGCCAGGCGATAGAGGTCCGTCCCTTCGACTGCGACGGTTCCCGCAGTTGGGGCGAGCATGCCGGCCAGCATGTTGAGGAGCGTGCTCTTGCCGCTGCCGGAGTGCCCGGTGATCACCGTCAGCTCCGCGGCGTCGAGTCCGAGGTCCGCCGGGTGAACCGCGACGAAAGACCTGTTGCCTCTGCGTGCGCGCGCAAACTCCTTGGTCACGCCCGTTGCTTCGATCAGCACGTCACTCCCCTTCCTTCAGCAGCGATCCGGCGTCCATCACTCTGATGCTTCGCACCGATATCCACGAGGCCACGAGAGCCACCACTGCGATCGCGGCCAGCGAGGCCAACGCCAGGAGAGCCATCGTGGAGATCGGCGGGACGAGGAATCCCGTGCCGATCGTCTGGCGAACCAGGCCCGAGAAGGAGGCGATGAGGACCCCGGAGATCACGATGCCGGCGACGCCTCCGATCGCGTTGACGGTCAGGGACTCGGCGAGGATGATCCGTGAGACGAGGCCTCGGTGCGCCCCGGCGATGATCAGGGACGCGAATTCTCGTTTCCTCTCGATGATCATCATGACGAAGATCAGGGTGATCATGAGCAGTCCGACGCCCCAGACGAGGGCGATGAGGGTCACGACCGTGCGTGACGTCGCGTCGAGGCTCTGCGCGATCCCGCTCACCATGCGCGTCGAGGTTGTCACGCTCACCCCCGGAACGCTCCGTTCGATGTCGGCTGCCACGGCGTCAATGTCGCGGCCGGGAGCCACCTTGACCATGACGGAGGAGATGATGTCGTCGGTGTCCAGGCTCGTGTACTTGTTGAGTCCCTTGCGCAGCGAGGAGTCAATGAGGACCTTCGCGGTGTCGAAGTTCGCGTAGACGGCGTTGTCGAGGGTCGATCCGGTCGGGTCGAACTTTCCGACGACGTGGAGCCGCTGGCCGAAGAGCGCGAAGTTGTCCGTGTCGTAGACGCTGACGTTGGCGCCCACGATCACGTCCATGTGTCCGAGCTGCGCCTGGCCGACCGAGTCGGCGATCCAGGGCTGGACGGTGAAGTCACTGCCCGGATCGAAGGCGATCACCTGGTATCTGCCCGAGCAGCAGCTCGCGCGCGCGGAGGCAAGGAAGAGCTGGGGTGAGGATGATTGGACCCCGTCGACGGCGGCGACGGCCTCGCTCGTGGACGCCGGCATGTAGAAGTAGGAGGCCTCAGCGTGCACGAGGAATGACTGCGCATCGAAGTCGTTGTCCGCGTCTGCGGGGGTCACCATGATGTCGGCGCCCAGGCGCGACTGGACCGTCGCAAGGCCCTGTTCGATCCCCCGAACGAGCATCGTTCCGCCGAAAATCGTCATCGTCATGAGCGCGGAGAACAGCACGAGGGTCCCGGTGCGCACCGGGTAGCCGCGCAGGTTCATCCACGGAAGTCGCCTCAACGACAGCATGTTCGTTCCTCCTCGATCCGCGGCGCCTAGGCCGGCACCAACTTCTGGCCCTGGGGGATGGCGCTCACCCTCCTCAGGGCGAGACGGGTTCCCACGACGCCGGCAGCAACCACGACAACGATAGCGACGCAGGCGAAGGGAAGCGCTCGAGCGACGCTCGACGCGCCGCCGACGGGCGCACCGGCAACGAGCGGGAGCAAGGCGGCGGCGACCAGGACCCCGCCGCACGCTCCCACCAGGTGGATCAGCGCGGACTCGCCCGTCATGACCCGCGTGATCGCCGCGCGCGAGGCTCCGACGGAGCGCCACACGTACACTTCTGCCTCGCGCTCGTTCATGAGCGTGAACTGGGCGACGATCAGGGCGATCAGCAGGAGGAGCCAGGAGGCTCCAAGTACGCCGAGGGTGACCCCGCGTTGAGAACCGATGCTTGAGGCCGTGTCCACGAGGGCCGCGTCGCTTCTGACGGCGGTCACCTTACGCACGTAGAGGTTGATCCAGTTCGTCACGCTTTGGATGCTCTCCGCGTCGCTCACTCTCACGAGGGCAGCCGAGTAGTCCCTACCCGGCTGGACGGAGGCGTACTCCCCCGCTCCCGCCTCGAGAGCGTCGCCGATGACGCTCTCCAGGGTGTCCATGGTCACGAAGACGGCGTTATCCAGCTCGGTGCCGGTTTCCGCGAGGCGCGAGCTCACCGCCCGGGGCGTGCCGAAGAGCGGGACAGTCCCATCCTCGCCTTGGGCGACCTTGGCTCCGGCGGCGATCGTCCCCGGGGCGAGTTCGCGCGAGGCGCCGCGCTCCATCCACGGGGAGAGTACGAAGTCCGTTGCCGGGTCGAATCCGACGATCCACAGGGTCTCGCCGGTGGGCAGGGTGTCGGCGACGTAGAGCTGGTAGGTGATCTGCTTGATGTCCGGGTTGTAGCGTGTCCGATCCAGGGCGCTTCTCCCCTGGTGGCACCGCACGGGGGTGCCGAGCATCACCAGGCGCTTTTGTTCGACCTGATTGAGGCACGCGGTCGGATAGATGACGAGGTCCGCTCCGAGGCGCTGCTCGGCGAGCGCGAGCTCGCTCCTCATGCCGTCGGCCATGACGAGGCCCGCCAGTAAACAGGCTGCCTGCGCGAGGGCGAGGAACAGCAGGATCGCCGCCCGGACGGGGTGCGCGCCGATGTTCTTGAGCGGGATGCGGCGCAGCGAGAGTGCGTCGCTCATCGCAAAGTCCCGTCGGCCTTGGCGATGCTGATCCACAGGGCGGGGCGCGCCCCGTACTGCGCGTCAACGTTCGCTCCGCTGATCATCGGCTTGCCCGAGGCGTCGACGAATTGGGCGGCGAATCCGTAGGTGCCGGGGGAACGCAGCCACCAGTCGACCGTTCCGTCCTCGGTGACGGGCAGTGCCCCGGAGGCGGCGTACTCGGTTGCGGCGGCGGCGCTCACGTCACTTCGGCTCGCTCCGCTGGCCAGGTAGATGAGCGCCTCGGTCTCGCTGAGCGCGAAGACGCGGTCGTCGGTGTCGGCGCCCCCCGGCGCCCCCGTGACTGATTGGTCGCTGTTCTCGTTGTGCACGGTTCGTACGATGGCCTGCTGGGCGGGGGTAAAGGCTTGCGCGTAGAAGAGCCCGTTCATCCACTCGCGAAGATCGCTGTTCTCCCACGTGACTTCTTCGAAGGGCACGTGGTGGTATTGGCGCCCCTCCAGGCAGTCGGCGCTGAGCAGGAGGACCTGGTCGTCGATTCGATCGAGGACAATCCACCGTATCGCTTCGGGGCCGTTGGCCGTGTTGTTGTCCTGCTCGTAGGAGCCGAAGGTGACCGTATCCCCCGGGATGACCGAGCGGTACGGGAGGGCGGGGTCCTCCTCGACGAGGCCGCGGGCGCGCTCGGCGGCGTCGGAGTATCCTCCCAGCGCGGTGAAGATCTCGTAGGCGCCCTGAGTGTCGCCGGCCTCGGCCAGGCGCCGCGCCTCCTCGTAGCGCGACCACCTGTGGTGGGTGAAGACGGCCGCGGCGAGGGCGCACACGAGGAGGACCGCCGTGATGACGACGGTCTTGGAACGGACAGGGGTCATGGCTGCGCCACCGATTCCCGCGTGCGGGGGTTCCTCGGGTTCAGGCGGCCTTGCCTTTCCTCAGCGACTTCACGAGCGCGACGATTCCGGAGCCGGAGATGAGGACGGACATGATCCTCACGAAGGGCTGGAAGACCGTGTGGCAGCGCATGGTCTCCATCATGCACAGGGGACAGATGATGCCGGGAATGAAGAAGACGACGACGCTGATGACGATTGCGAGGGCCTGCAGGGCAACCCTGACCGCCCTGTTCCGAACAAAACCGGCCGCACCAAATACGACAACGAGGCCCGCCGCGCTCGCGACGACGGTGTTTTGGCAGCGGTGGCACTGCATCCAGGTGCCGTCGGGACGCTGGTGACAGGCGGAGAACACGGTCATCCCTCCGACCACGAGTAGCGCGCTCAGGGCTGCGGGCACGAGGGGGACGACGACATCCTTCTTCGCCACGGCGATCATTCCTCACATGGGACCAAGCATCGACATACTTTACAAATGTAATATAACCCTAATCACGTTACTGCGTCAATGTGCCCGCTCGCGCATCCGCGACCAATGACTCCGCTCAAACGTCTTCCTCTCACGCCTCCCGACGCATACCATGGAAGCACCACACGTGAATGAGGTGCAATCATGAGAAGCATCGGTATCCGCGTTCTGCGATGCATCGGCGCATCGGCAACCGCGATGATGTGCGTCGGCCTGTTCCCTCTGGCCGCTGCGGCCTCGGACGCGGAGAGTACGCCGCCGGTCGGCGCCCCCTCGCCCTCCGCCGCGTCCAGTCCGGCCGCCGATCCCGAGGCACCCAGGTCAGGCGACCGGGACGCCTCGTCGGCCGCCGCCAAGGCCCCCGGACAGTCCTCGGACCACCAGGACCCCTCCCCCGCCGAAGCATCCATCGACTCGGGGGCAACCCCCTCCGCCTCGCCTGAGGAGTCCGCCTCGGCCGAGAGAGAAGGGGAACCCGCGGACCCGGGGGATCCCACCGGCCACTGGGTTCGCCACGAGGACGGCTGGCGCTACGAACTGACCGACGGCACGTGGCTGAAGGACGGCATCTTCGACGTGGAGGGCGGCCGCTACGCCTTCGACGCTCGCGGCTACGTCCCCCTCGGTTGGTACAGGGACCCCAGCGGCGTGTGGTACGCGTCGACCGAGAACGGCGTGCGCACCGGCTGGTACCGCGAGGGCGGATCCTGGTACCACCTCGGTGAGGGTGGTGCGATGACGACCGGCTGGCTCTCCTCGGGCGGTTCCTGGTACTACCTGGCCGCGACAGGCCAGATGGTCACCGGATGGTCGCGCATCGACGGGTCGTGGTACTACTTCGATGCCTCCGGGGCGATGGTAGCCTCGACGTGGGTGCGCTTGGGATCCTGGTACTACCTGGGCGGCAGCGGAGCGATGGCAACCGGCTGGTTCGTCGCAGGCGGCACGTGGTACTACGCCGATGCGAGCGGAGCGATGATGACGGGGTGGGTTCTCACCGACGGCTCCTGGTACCACCTGGATTCCTCCGGCGCGCTCTCCACAGGTTGGCTGCGCGACAGGGGCGGCAGCTGGTACTACCTGGATGCCGCCCGAGGCGCAGCGATGGCCACGGGGTGGGCCCAGGTCGGCGGCACGTGGAACTACTTCGACCGCTGGAAGGGCTTCTGGGTGAGCGATCGGGCGGGGTTCGAGGCCGACTGGAACTACGCCAAGACCCTCTACAGCCCCACGAACTACCTGGTGGTGGTGGATACCAGCGCCCCGCACTGCATGACGTTCTACTGGGCTGATGGCTCGTGGCAGCCGCTCACCGACATGCCGTGCTCGGTGGGCAAGCCCTCAACGCCGACGATCACGGGGACGTTCACGATCAAGAACCGAGGTCGCTCCTTCGGGCACGGCTACACGGCCTACTGGTGGACGCAATTCTCGGGGGACTATCTCTTCCACTCGATCCTCTACTACGAGGGCACCTACACCGTCATGGACGGGACCCTGGGCGGGCACGTGTCGCACGGGTGCGTGCGCCTGCGCTACGAGGATGCCAAGTGGCTTCATGACACGATCCCGTCGGGAACCTACGTGACGATCTACTGACCACCCGCCGGGTATCGCCGGGCGATCCGCCTCGTCGCTGACGCATAACAAACCCCCGGGATTCCGATGGAATCCCGGGGGTGGGAGCGGAGACGGCGGGATTTGAACCCGCGAGGGGCTATGCACCCCTACCTCCTTAGCAGGGAGGCGCACTCGACCGGACTATGCGACGTCTCCAGTGCTGACCACTCTAGGGCATTTTTGCCGCGAACGCGAGCGTACGTCCGCCTCGCCAGCGCCCACGGGTCGGCTCGGCGGAGGGCGAGGGATTCGAACCCCCGGTGCCATTGCTGACACAACGGTTTTCAAGACCGTCTCTTTCGGCCACTCAGACAGCCCTCCAGACCCGAGTCATCCTATCAGGCCGCGGGCGGTGGGCGCGACCCTCGCGCCCGCCGCCCCGCAGCGCCGTCATCGTTTCGTCGGCGCTCAGCCTCGCAACCCGAAGAAGTTCCAGGACTTCTTATCCGGCGCCGGCTCCTCCGGGTGATCCAGGAGCCCGCGGAAGAGAGCGGGGGCCGTGGGCGGCCACAGCGGCACGCGAATCGCCAGCGTCGCCTGGATCGCGTGGTACACGTCCCAGCGGGAGGACTTCGCCGGCTGGACGCTCTCGTTGTTGGGTCCGAGGCGGCGCACCCAGCGACCCGGCTGACCGATCAGGTAGTCGTGAATGTAGTCGAGGAACGAGCGGTAGCAGTGCTCGAAGTGCTCGACGTCGGAGACCCGCGAGCCGTCGTCGAGCATGGCGCGCCGGACCGCGACCGTTGCGCACACGCCCTCGCAGACGACCCACTGCTGATGCTCGTCCTCGCCGGGGATCGGGTCCCCGTTGCCGTCAACGCCGGTGGAGAAGCCCGGGGCGCCGCCCGTGCGCCGCCAGCCGTCGACGCGGGCGCGCTCGAAGAGCTCCGTACCCATCTCGAGGAGGTAGTCGGGCACCGTCCACCCCATCGAGCGCAGCCCGGAGCGGACCTGGAGGGCGAAGCGAGCCAGCTGCATGGAGTGGCCGGTGACGTACCCCTCGTAGTAGCGACGTCCGTCGTTGAGGAGCTTGCCGGCCTCGGGGCTGGGTTCCCAGCTGTCGTCGTAGTATTCGTGGATGCGCCAGTCGTTGCGAGACGCGATCTTGTGGGCGAACGCCGTCATCTTCTCCGCGCGGTCCAGCCATTCCGGTTCGGTCGTCGCCTCGGCAGCGGCCATGTACGCCTCGATCGTGTGGATGAGCGTGCCCAGCGTGTGGACGGGGACGGGCTCAGTGAAGGCCTCGTCGTACTGATCCCACACGAGGCCATAGTCGTCGGCCCAGTACTCCTTTTGCTCGGCCAGCATCGCCTCGAGGAGTTCGTGCGCTCCGGGACGGTTGGCGACGGCCGCGGCCGCGGCGCCCAGCAGCGCGTACACGGTGTGGTACTGGGATTTCACGCGCCCGGCCTCGTCCCAGGGAACGCCGTGGCCATCCTCGCCGGGTTCGGGCTTGATGGACACCCACATCCCGCCGTTGACGGGATCGACGAAGTAGGTCGACAGCGCCTTGATCGCGTGGTCCGCGTAGCGGCGCATTCCCGGCAGTCCCATCAGGACACCCAGGGAGAACACGTAGGCCATGCGCCCGGTGACAGCCAGGTCAATGGACCTTGTCGGGTCCGGTTTTCCTTCGGCGTCCAGGTGAGCGAAGCCGGTTGGTACGATCGCTCCCTCAGCCTCGGCGAGCAGCGCCTGCATGTTCGCGCTGAGCCAGCGATTATGTTCGATGGAATCAAACCATCCCACGGTGTTCCTCCTGACGACGATGTCACGGTCTGCGGTGACCGACGTCTCATAGAATAGTCGCTTCTCACACATTTGGAAATACGGACCGTTTCACGCCGTGGGACGGTCCTACCCAGCCGAGGGCGAGACGTGCAACACTGGGCGTATGCATGATCGAGCTGGCACACGTGCCCTACCTGAAGACCTCATCAACGTCGACGATGTCATCTCCGCCTACTACGACATCACGCCCGACCCGACCGACGTCGGTCAACGCGTCGCCTTCGGCACCTCGGGTCACCGCGGATCCTCGCTGGACGGCAAGTTCAACGAGGCCCACATCATCGCCATCACCGCCGCGATCGTCGAGTACCGCGCTTCCCAGGGAATCAACGGCCCCCTGTTCATCGGTCGCGACACGCACGCCCTGAGCGAACCCGCGTGGCGCACCGCCCTGGAGGTCCTTGCAGCGGCGGGCATCGACACGCGCGTCGACTCGCGCGGCTCCTACACGCCGACCCCCGCGGTCTCGGTCGCCATCCTGGGTGCTAACGGCGCGCCCTCCGCTCTGCGCACCTCCGGGGATGGCCTGGCCGACGGCATCGTCGTCACCCCGAGCCACAACCCTCCGCGCGACGGCGGCTTCAAGTACAATCCGCCTCACGGCGGGCCGGCCGACACCGACGCGACCGGCTGGATCGCGGCGCGCGCCAACGAGTTCCTCGACTCCGGGCAGTGGAAGGACGTTCCCCGCGTCACCGGCTCCGATCTGCTCCACGATCCGAACATCACCCCCTTCGACTACCTGGATTACTACGTGTCGCAGCTGGACCAGATCATCGACATTGATGCGATCCGGGCGGCCGGCGTGCGCATCGGCGCCGATCCGCTGGGCGGCGCGTCCATCGACTACTGGGCGGCCATCGGTGAGCGCTACGGCCTGGACCTCACCGTCGTCAACCCCGAGGTCGATCCGGCGTGGCCGTTCATGACGCTGGACTGGGACGGCAAGATCCGCATGGATTGTTCCTCCCCGTACGCGATGGCGTCCTTGCGCGAGGCGATGACCCCGGACGCGCAGGGCAACACTCCCTACGACATCGCGACCGGCAACGACGCGGACTCGGATCGGCACGGCATCGTCACGCCCGACGGTCTGATGAACCCGAATCACTTCCTGGCCGTCGCCATCGAGTATCTGTTCACGCACCGCCCGGGCTGGGGTTCCGAGGCAGCCGTTGGTAAGACCCTGGTCTCCTCCGCGCTCATCGACCGCGTCGTGGCCGCCATGGGACGCGACCTGATCGAGGTGCCGGTGGGCTTCAAGTACTTCGTCCCCGGCCTGCTCTCCGGCACCGTCGGCTTCGGCGGCGAGGAGAGCGCGGGGGCCTCGTTCCTGCGCAAGGACGGCACGGTGTGGTCGACCGACAAGGACGGCATTATCCTGGCGCTGCTCGCCTCGGAGATCCTCGCGGTGACCGGCAAGACGCCGTCGCAGCTGCACGCCGAGCAGGTGGAGCGCTTCGGCGCCTCCGCCTACGCCCGCATCGACGCGGCTGCCTCCCGCGAGGAGAAGGCGAAGCTCGCCGCCCTGTCCGCCAACGACGTGACGGCGACCGAGCTGGCGGGGGATCCTATCGTCGCGAAGCTGGTGCGCGCTCCCGGTAACGACGCGCCCATCGGTGGCCTGAAGGTGACGACGGACTGCGCGTGGTTCGCCGCGCGCCCGTCGGGCACGGAGGACGTGTACAAGATCTACGCCGAGTCCTTCAAGGGAGCCGAGCACCTGGCCGAGGTCCAGGAGGCCGCCAAGCAGCTCGTCTCCGACGCCCTGAACGGCTGACGCGCTCACGTCCGCCCGCTCGCGCGGGTTGCAACCGGGGGGCGGTGCTCGATGGAGCACCGCCCCCCGGGCGTGTCAGCCTCCGTCATGACGGGGACCCATGACTCGGCTCAGCTGCCCTCGGTCCCCGATTCCACCTCGGCGAACCAGTCGGGCAACCGGCCGGGGATATCCGCCAACGCTTTGGGGTCTGTGGACGAGCCATCGCTGCGCAGGTAGCCCGTGTAGTAGTAGAAAGCGGTGAGCCAGGCCCCCGCAACCACGATGTGAACGGTGACGCCGTAGCGCTCGCTCGTCCAGACCAGGGTCGTGTCGGTCGTGCCGCCCTGCCCTTCACGTTCCTCCTGCCAGAAATCGAAGCCGAGGGGCAGTAGCGCGGCGTCGAAGACAGCGCGCACCCGAGCCGGGTCATGCTCGTCAAAGTCATACGCGCGCGAGAGCATTCGATACAGCGTCTGGTCTCCCACATCATACTGGGAAATATGATCGTTCATTCTGCTGGTCCTGTAGTTCTCACGCGTCAGCAGCTCATTACGTGCGTGAATAATCGTCGGCTCCACGTCACGCCCAAACACCTCGATAGACTCAAGGGAGCGTGCCCGCGCCAAATCTGCTTTCTGCTCCGGATTCAATCCGCTTCCTCCTCCGAAAGGTGCGCACGACGCGCAAAACAATACAACTATGGCCACGAGCGCCACGGAAAGCGGGCGTCTCATCGTCGTCCCTCACCCGCGATCACGCGCGAGATATCGTTGAGGGCATGGCTGCCCCTATTGAAGTATCCATTGTGCTTGCTGAAGGGGTAGAAAGACCCGTCGCCCTCGCCGACGTCGCCGGAGAGGTGGTTGTAGCCTTCCATTGTGTCGGGGTTCTTTCCGAAACGACCGTCGTCGCCCATCCCCTGGACCATGTCCTGCTTGTAGTCCGTGGCGCTGACCCAGGCGTGTCCCCTCGGGAGGTTGAACTCCGAGACGTCCTGGACGCCGGATCCGGGGGAGCCAAACTGGATGAGATCGTCGACGACGCCATCGTTGACCTTCGTGAGCGCAATGCCGGCGGTTGTCGACCCGTAGGAGTGACCCGCGACCGTGATGTGCGCGTCACCCGCTCCGCGCTCGCGCGAGGCGTCCAGGCCGTTGAGGAATCCGGCCAGCTTGTCCGCCCCCTTCTGCGCGTAGCCGATGTCCGTGACCTGAGCGATGTCCTGGGGAGCCTCGTACCCGAGGTAGCTGATCATCGCGACGCTCCCACCGTTCGTGTATCTCTGAGCATTCTCACCCATAGCGGTCGCATCATCGTCATACTTCTGCAGGTTGTTCGCAACGTTGGAGTACAGGCCGGGGACGACCACGCCGATGTGATCGGCCGTATCGACGTTGCCCTGCGCAACGGCAGCGAGAACGCGCTGACCCGAGGTTTCCAAGCTCAGGAGCTGGCGGGGAATGTGGTCGTCGCCTGCCTTCTTGAGCGTCTCATCAACCTTCTCGAGCGCCTTGATGCGCTCCTCAACCCGCTCGATCTGCTGGCGCTCGCGCCGCGACGGGTGTGCGCCGTAACGCTGCTTGAGCTTCTCGAGCTTCTTCTTTTCGGACGCAAGCGCCTGAGGCAGGACGATGCGATTGGCCTTATCCCGCGACGTGCCATCCACGCCGTTCAGGTTCCCGATTTCCTTCGGGTGATCCTTGATCATCTGCTCCTTCTCGGCGTCACTGAGCGACGACCACCACTTGGCGACCTCCTTCTCACTTGCCCCCTTGGGGGGTAGCTTCAGGTTCTTACGCGGAGCGCGCGCCGCACTCGCCGTGCCGTTGGCATGTGCCTGCCCGCCGGAGCTCAAGGCGGAGATCTTGCTCTGTGTCGCCTGGACGAGTTCGTCTGCACTCTTCATGATCGACGACACCCTGTCGGCCACGGCCTTCATGTTCTTCTTGATCGTGGCCGCCTCCGTTGGCGAAACTCGCCGCGGACCGACATAGTGAACAGACCCGTCCGCTTCGATATGCAGCGAGTGGTTGGCGGCGGTGCCGTCAAGGCTCCTGGCCGACTCGCCGATCTGGTTGGTTCCCCCGGCTGCTTCGCCAACGATCGATGCGAGCGCCTTCAGGTTGCTTGCCTGTTTCCTCATCGCAGCAACGTTTCGACGCAGCGCCTGCTGGGCGGCGGTCACGGTCTTGCCGGAACCCGACAGGCCGTTGGCCTGCGCCTCAAGCTGCTCGCTCGCGCTCGTCAGGGACTTCGCGTCGCGCTCGTAGTTCTGGGACTGCTCGGAGAGCGCAGAACCCTCCCACTGAAGAAGGTCAGACCACCTCATCGCTTCGCCACCCCTCCCAACTCGGAGCTAAATGGCTTGGGCACCGCCTTGATTCCCTTGCCTTCCACCGGGGGGAAGGTTGGGGTGAGCGTGAGCGGTCGAGGAACCCACGGCTTGTCAGGCTCGGGCTCGGAGAGCGGCGGATGCTGAACGGGATCCGAATCTCTCAGCCCCCGTCCGTCTCCGCGTTCTCTCAGGCGGAAGGGACCGATGTACTCCCAGCCGCCGTCGGCAACCCCGCCGCGGCTGTGGCCGACAGCCACCCGGTTGGCGCGGCCATAGCGCCCCGCCATGATGGACCCAATGAGCTGGCCGTTCTCGTCCTCGGCGGCAACGAAGTCACGCTCGGCTGCCTCCAGGGAGTCGGCTGCTTCCTCAAGGCCTCTCGCGTTGTGCATGGCCTCGTCGGCGATCTTCTCCTCGGCGCCCTGCATGACGGACGACAGCGGCGTGCCAGGCATGGCGGACGCAAAAGCGTTGGCTCCCCCCTCCGGGCGCGCCGAGCGGACGGCCTCGGCCGCCTCTCGGGAAGTCGCTGCGAGGCGAGGGAACTCGCCCGCAACGAATGACAGGTCGCTCATCATCGACTCCATTGGTTGATGTGAATACTTGCCGGGACAGACACAATGTTACCGGATGGACACGTTCGGGGCGGCCACTAGATCGACACCATACCTCCCCCGTCATCGCGGCCTCACGACACTGGCTCCACCTCTACCATGACCGCCACGGACCTCCCAACGACGTCCCCTCACGACGCCCACGACCCCACACCTACCGGATGCCTCGCCTCCTCGACACGGCGATCATCCGCTGCGGCGTCAGCGCCCCCTCAAGCCGGTTGCACGAGGGGGGTGGTGCTCGATCGAGCATCACCCCCCTGGGCATGTCGGCCCCGCTTGTCACGGGGCCCCGCGAGCCTCCGGCTTAGCTGCTGCCGGCACTCGAGCGCACCGCGGCGAACCAGGCGGGCACGCGGTCCGGCAGGTCCGCCAGCACCGTCGGATCCGCGCCGGATCCGTCGCTGCGCAGCTCACCCGTGTAGTAGTTGAAGGACGTGAGCCAGGACTGCGACACCAGGATGTGGACGGTGACGCCGTAGCGCTCGCTCGTCCACGCCAGGACCGTGTCCGTGGTTCCGCCCTCACCCTCGTAGGCATCCTGTCGGCACTCGAAGCCGAGGGGTGCCAGGGCCGCGTCGAAGACAGCGCGCACACGGGCAGGGTCGCGCTCGTCGAAGCGGTAGGTGCGCGAGACCATGGTGTACAGGCACTCCTGTCCCAGGGTCATGCGACTAATCGAGTCGTTCATGCTGTACGCACGGTAGTTGTCGCGCGTCAGCAGCTGGTCGCGCGCGCGAACGATCACGGGCTCCACATCCCGCTGGAAGACCTCGATCGACTCCAACGAAGCGGCCAGCTCCAGCCTTTCCTTCTCTTCCGGGTTCATACTTCTTTCTCCTTCTGAGGGCACGCAGAATGCTGCCATCATCGCGGCGACGGCCGCAGGGACGGCGGCCGTCGGGTGGCCTACTTCGGTTCCTTGCCCGCGATGACGCTCGAGATGTCGTCAAGGGCCTTGCTGTCCTTGTTGAAGTACCCCGAGTGCTTGCTAAAGACGTAGCTTTCATCGGGGTCAGCCGCACCAACATCGCCGGAAAGGTGCTTGTATCCCTTCATCTTGGCAGGGTCCTTTCCGAAGTCCCAATCGGGCCCCATCCCCTGAACGATATCCCGGCGGTAATCCGTGGCACTCACCCAGGCATGTCCCTTCGGAACATTGAACTCCGACACATCCTGGACGCCCGATCCGGGGGAACCGAATTGGACAAGGTCATCAACGACTCCGTCGTTGACCTTCGCAGCTGCCATTCCGGCAGTCGTCGAGCCATAGGAATGTCCAGCAAGAGTGATGTGCGCGTCGCCGGCGCCGTGCTCCCGGGAGGCGTCCACGCCGTTAAGGAATCCGGCCAGCCTGTCCGACCCATGCCGCGCGTAGTTGATCTCGGTAACTTCGCCTACGCTCTGGGGTGCCGTGTAATCCATGTAGGTGACCATCGCGACGCTTTGCCCGTTGGAGTGCTTCTCGGCGTTCTCACGCATAATCGTCGCCTTCGTGTCGTAGTCATCGAGGTTATCGGCGACGTTGGAGTACATGCCCGGGACGGTTACGCCGATGTGATCGGCCGTATCGAGGTTTCCTTGCGCGACGGCGGCGAGAACACCGTCACCAGCTGGATCGTAGGATACCAGCTGACGCTGGACACCGTCTTTACCTTGCCTGTCAAGCGTCGCCTTGATGTTGTTCATCGCATCAAGGCGCTTCTTCGTTTTGTCGAGCTCCTCCTTATCCGCATCCGACAGGTTTCCGGACTGGCGTGCTTGCTCAAGCTTGTTGTACTTGTTTTGCTCATTTTTGATGTCCTCTTCGAGGCTCTTGCGGTTTGCCTTGTCCCGCCAGGTTGCCTCCACGCCGTTCAGGTTCCCGATCTCCCTCGGGTGGCGTTTGACCATCTCCGCCTTCTCGGCGTCGGTGAGCGAGGACCACCACTTGGCGACCTCGTCCGGACTGGCGCCCTTGGGGGGCAGCTTCATGCGATTGAGCCTCGAACCTGCGTCACCCCCCGCCTGGGGCTGCCCGCCCGATTCCACCGCGGCGATGTTCTTCTGCGTGTCCTCGACAAGCTCGTTAGCCACGACCTGGATCGCGGAGACTCGGTCGCTCACGGCCCCCATGTCCGATGCTATCTTGATAGCGTCGGTGATCGAGCTTCCCTTCTTCCCCACGTAGTCAAGGGAACCGTCGGCTCCGATCTTGATCGACTTGTCCGCCGCTTCACGGTCGAGCGTCCTGGCGGCCTCGCCGATCTCGTGGGCACCCTTGGCGGCGCTTTCAGAAAGGGAGGCGAGCGAATGCAGGCTCTCCGCCTGCTTTCTCATCTCCTCGACGTTCTTGCGCAGCGCCTGCTGGGCGGCGGTCACCGTCTGACCTGAACCCGACAGGCCGTTTGCCCGGTCGCTCAGGTCTTCGCTCGCGTTTGTCACGGCCCGCGCCTGCTGCTCATACACTTGGGCCTGCTGGGACAGGGGGTTGCCCTCCCATTGGAGAAGATCTGACCAGTTCATAGGTTGACCACCCCGCCGAGTTCTTCGCTAAAGGGCTTCGCCTCAACCTTTGCTCCCCCGGTATAGGGCTTTGCTTCGACGCCGCCGCGTCCGCCGTAGGGGCCCACCCAGAAGTCGTTGGGGTCCTCCAGGGTCTCGCGTCCGGCGGGCACGCCCGGTCGCAGGATACGGCCATCGCTCGTCCCGGGAGCATCGTAGAGGCGGCTACCATCGGCGGAGTCACCCTTGCCGTAGCTGTGTCCCACTCCGGGACTCCCAAAGCTCACATCATCGCCCGCGGAGCCACCCTTGCCGTAGCTGTATCCCACTCCGGGACTCCCAAAGCTCACATCATCGCCGCCGGAGCCGACCGTCGCCCTGCCGTAGCTGTGTCCCGTCGCAGTGCTGGCACCGCCCTGCTCGGACATGATGGAGCCTATGAGCTGCCCGTTCTCCTCCTCGGCCGCGATGAAGTCACGCTCGGAAGACTCCAGGGAGTCGGCCGCCTGATCGAGATCATTCGCATTGTCCATGCTCCGGTCGGCGATCTTCTCCTCGGCCCCCTGCATGTCGGACGACAGCGGTGTGCCGGGCATCGCGGAGGCGAATGCGCTACCTCCCCCCTCTGGGCGCGCCGAGCGGACGGCCTCGGCCGCCTCTCGGGAAGTCGAGGCAAGGCCTGGGAACTCGCCCGCGACGAATGACAGGTCGCTCATCATTCACTCCAATTGTTCGAAACTCTCGACTGACGACTCGCGTAATGTTACCGGATGGACATGTTTTGAGCATCCAGACGTCCGACCAGCGACGCCCCCCCTGACAACGCAACCCGCAACACAATTTCACTGAACCCACCCCTAGAAAAGTCCCGCCCGGGCAGATACCGTGGCACTATTCCCCGGGTGGACCCCACACCGGCAGCCCGCCAACCCCAGGAGACCCGACATGAGCGAGTCGACTCGGCCCCCCAACAAGGCCACGCGCCCCGACGAAACCCCCGCGACCCGCACGGCACAGGCGTCGCGCGCGACGCCCGCGATTCCGCCCCTGCCCGCCGGACACCTGGCCTTCCTCGCCCTGGCCGGAGCAGCCCTGCTCGCCGGCCTGGACGCCTCCCTCGTGCGCCTGGGCGCCCTGGCGCCGGTCCCCTCGACCTCTCTCGGCTCGATCCACGGGCTCCTCATGATCTACGGCTTCCTGGGCACTGCGATATGCCTGGAGCGCGCGGTTGCGCTGCAGTCGGACGGGCGACGCATCTGGGCGTACGCGGCCCCCCTGCTGACGGGAGCCGGCGGTGTGAGCGCGATCGTCATCGCGCTGAACCCAGCGGTCAGGAATGCCCTGTCGGACCTTCCAATCCCGCGCCTCGCAGCCGCACACCTGGCCGGATTCGCACCGGAACGAATGATGCCCGGATTCCTCATGACGGCGGGGATGACGACCCTGGCGAGCATCTACTGCTACGTGTGGTCGCGCAGGCAGGCGAGCCACGCCGTGCTCATCCAGCTGCTGGGGGCGCTCATCGGTCTGGGGGGCATACTGCTGTGGTGGCGCGGCCTCGACACTCCTCGGGTGGTCACGTGGTGGCTCGCGTTCCTGGTCGTCACCATCGTCGGCGAACGCGTCGAGTTGGCGCGCCTCGCATTCGCCACGGGTTCGACGCAGCGTCGCATCACGGTCGAGTGCGCGGCGCTCATGGTCGGCCTTGCGCTCGCCCTCTTCGCGCCCTTTCTGGGCTACCCGGTGATTGGCGCATCCCTGGGCGTCCTCGTCGCGGACACCGCGTGGCACGACGTGGCCAGGGGGACCGTGCGCACATCGGGGCTCCCCCGACTGGCGGGGGTGTGCATGCTCAGCGGCTACGGGTGGGCGCTCGTCCCATCCATCCTGTGGGTGGTCGCACCGCCCGCCTTCGACGGCTACGGCTACGACGCCTCGGTCCACGCGATCACGATCGGCTTCGTGGTCTCCATGCTTCTGGCTCACGCTCCCGTGATCATCCCCGCGGTTGCACGCCGCGAGGTCCCCTACCACTGGGCGATGTGGGTACCCTTCGCGTTCCTGCAGCTATCGCTGGCCCTGCGGCTGCTGGCGGGCGCACGCAAGGCGGAGTACCCGTGGCGCCTGGGCGGCACCCTCGCGGTGACGGGAATGCTGCTCTTCGTGGGGACCACGCTCGCGCTCACCATTCGTCGCGCCCGGGCGGCGGCGCGGGAGCACCGCCTCGCCCGCGAAGCCCTCTCCTCCGCTCCCCACTCCGCCCCCGCTCCCGGGGAGGAAGCGTGAGGAAACCTCGTGTTGCCCGCACGGATCGCCTGACCACGGTGTGGCTGTGCCTCGCGGCCGGCGCTGCGGCGGTGACGATCGTCGCGCGCGGCCTCATTCCTCAGAACCTGTGGACCATGATTCACCTCGTGACGCTGGGGGTGCTCTCCAACGGGATCTTCCAGTGGTCCTGGTACTTCGTGCGGGCCCTGGCTCACCTGGGCCCGACGGATCGCAGGGCGGGGCGCGATAACACCGTGCGCATCGCGGTCTTCAACGCCTCTCTCGTTGCCCTGATCACCGGGATGTGGGCGGGAGCATGGGTGGTAACGGTCACCGGAGCGAGCGCGGTGGGCATCGTTGCGTCCTGGCACGGATACGCGCTGCTGAGCGCATCGCGCGAGCGCCTGGCCTCCCGCTTTGCGGTGATCATCCGCTACTACATTGCGGCCGCGTTCTTCCTCGTTGTCGGAGCCATCCTGGCGGGCCTCGTCACGGCGGCGATGTTCGACCCCGGGGCACCCGACTGGCTCACGTCGGCGCGCGACCGATTGACGGTTGCGCACGCGATGGCGGGGGTCGCGGGGTGGGTTGGCCTGACAATGGGCGGAACCATGGTCACGCTCGGCCCCACCGCCATGCGCACGCGCATGGACCCGGCGGCGGTCTCCTTCGCGACAACCGCACTGCCCCTGTGGGTCGCGGGCCTGGTTGCCTCGGGGGTGGGAGCCCTCATCGGATCCATGAGGATTGCCTCCCTGGGTCTGCTGATCGTGATCGGTGCGGCAGCGCTCGGCGTGGGCGTTCCGCTGGGACGCGCCGCCTGGGCCAAGGGCCCCTCGGAGTATGGGGCGTGGTCTCTCGTCCTGGGCGGCGCGTGGATCCTCGTCGCGGGAGCGGGCGCCTGCCTGCACGCCTTCGAGGCGGGGGACGCTTCCGCGTTGCGCGCCGCATTCCTGCCGTGGCTGCCGATCCTGGGTGCGGCGGGCCTCGGCCAGGTGTTCGTGGGCGCGCTGGCCTACATGATGCCCGTCGTCATCGGCGGTGGCCCATCCGCGGTTCGGGTCGGCATCGCGATTCTCGAGGCCGGGGCACCCATCCGCGAGGCAAGCCGCAACATCGCAGCAGTCTTCGCGCTATCCGTCGCATCCCTGGCCGGCACGCAGGCGCTGCGCCTGACAATAGCCGCGTGGGTTGTCCTGCTCTCCACCTACGTCATCGATATCGTTCTCATGGCCCGCTGCGGCGTGGCCCAGGCGCGCGTCAAGCGGGCCGCCTCATCCCCCTCACAGCAAGGAGTCCGCCGTGGCTGACCTCACCCTCTCCTCGTCTCCGTCGCCCCGCGGCGAGGCCCCGAAGGAGTCTTCCGCACAACCGACCCTCAAGGCGCGCGTCAGCCCTGCGGGCGACCATGCGCCCGTGAACAGGACAGCCGGGGCGATCGTCGGCGTCGTCTCCGTCGTTGCTCTCGCCCTGGCGGTCTTCCTGTCGTCCCCCTCGACCCCCGCCACTCAGCAGGGAGTGACGGTACCGGGTGCCTCGTCAGTGACCGCGACCGGGCACACAACGCGCGTCGCGGTGGGCGTTGAGGGAATGTCCTTCACTCCGAACCACATCGAGGTCCCAGTCGGGGATCGCCTGATCGTCGACTTCACGAACTCCGGGGACCAGCGTCACGACCTCGTGTTCGAGTCGGGCGTCGCCTCCGGTTCGCTCGCCGCCGGGGAAACGAAGGAACTGGACCTGGGGATCGTGTCGGGGGACATGGAGGGTTGGTGCTCGTTGCCCGGCCACCGCCAGGCGGGCATGACGATCCACGTGCAGGCCGTCGGCGCCTCATCGCCGGGATCGTCCTCCACGCCCGCGCCGTCCACTCACTCCCACGATCACGGCCACGGCGCCCCGTCGGGTCCCGCGAGCCCAACCGAGCTGACCGACTACGCCGCGACGATCGACGCACGCGACCCGGTCCTGCCGCCAGCCACAAACGAGACCGAGCGCCACTACACGTTCACCGTCACCGAGCAGACCGTCAACGTCACCAGCTCCCTCACCCGCGAGACGTGGACCTTCAACGGCGATGCGCCGGGGCCGATCCTGCACGGCCACATCGGAGACACCTTCCACATCACTCTTGTCAACAACGGCACGATGAGCCATTCTCTGGACTTCCACGCGGGCCTGGTCGCCCCCGACAACGTCATGCGCTCGATCGAGCCGGGGCAGAGCCTGGACTACACCTTTGTCGCGAAGAACGCCGGGATCTGGCTCTACCACTGCTCGACCGCCCCCATGTCGATGCACATCGCCAACGGCATGTTCGGCGCCGTCATCATCGACCCGACCGACCTGGATCAGGTCGACCGCGAGTACGTCATGATCGCCTCCGAGCTCTACCTGGGCGCGGACGGGCAGAGCGCCGACGCCTCGCTCCTGTCCGCGCTGCAGCCCAATGCGATGGCGTTCAACGGCGTGCCCTTCCAGTACAAGGCGCACCCCATCCGCGTCAAGACCGGTGAGCGCGTGCGCGTGTGGGTCATGGACGCCGGCCCGAACCTGGCGACCACCTTCCACGTGGTGGGCACCCAGTTTGACACCGTGTGGCGCGAGGGCGCCTACGTGATCCGGGGCGGCGGCAGCGGCGGCGGTTGGGGTCAGGTGCTCACGCTGGGCGCGGCCGAGGGCGGCTTCGTGGAGTTCACCCCCGTCGAGGCCGGGCACTACTCCTTCGTCAACCACGCGCTGTCTCTGGCCGAGAAGGGGCAGGTTGGGGTCTTCGAGGTGAGCGACTGACGACAGCCCGCTGCGCGGCGGTGTGCGAACGCCACATTCCCAGCCCGCACCCGCCGATGCGCCAGCGGTAGAATGAGCGGATGCTCGGCACCTATCTCGACATCCTGCGCTACCGGAACGCCTGGAAATTTTCCGCGGCTGGACTTGTGCTGCGTCTGCCCATGTCGATGGTCGGATTGTCAACCATCCTGATGGTGCGCGCCGAGTACGGCAACTACACCCTCGCGGGCGCCGTCTCCGCCGTCAACATCATCGTCATGGCGATCTGCGCACCGCTCCTGGCGCGCCTCGTCGACCGCCACGGACAGCTGCGCGTCATGGGCCCCGCGTGGATCGTCTCCACCCTGTCGATGTGTGCGCTCGTCACCGCCGTCATCATGCACGCACCCGAGTGGCTACTCTTCATCCCGGCAGCCCTCGCCGGCGCCACGTGGGGAGCACCCGGCGCGCTCGTGCGCTCGCGCTGGTCAACGATCCTACGCAAGCCCGGCCAACTCACGACGGCCTACGCCCTCGAGTCCGCCGTCGACGAGTTCGTCTACATCGTCGGCCCGGTGCTCTCCACCGTTCTCGGCACGGCCGTGCATCCCGCCAGCGGACTCGTCATTTCGATCACCAGCCTCGCGGTCGGGGGCGCCCTCTTCCTGTCGCGTCGGTCCTCCGAACCCGCGATCATTCCCCACGACCCGGATGCCCCCCGCGAGTCCGTCATCCGCAAACCCATCGTCCTTGTCATGGCCGCGACCTACATCGGCATGGGCATGACGTTTGGCGCGATGGAAGTGTCGATGGTCAGCTTCACCGAGGAGCGAGGCGCGCCCGCGCTCGGCGGGATCCTCCTGGCGATCTTCTCGATCGGATCGCTGGCGGCCGCACTCGTGTACGGGGCTCGCACGTGGCGGCGTCCCACCTGGCAGCTCTTCGCGATGGGTGTCGTCGCAATGGCGCTGGGAATGAGTGCCTTCCCCTTCGCCCTCAATCTGTGGGCGATGACGGTCGTCATCCTCATCACGGGTGTCACCTGCGCGCCCACGATGACGAACGTCAACGTCATCATCCAGAAGTCAGTCCCGGCCGGAAAACTCACCGAGGGATTGACCTGGATGTCGACCTCGATCAACCTGGGCACCTCGCTGGGAACCGCCGTCGCCGGTCCGGCAATCGACGCGGTGGGCGCGCGCGGCGGCCTCTACACCATGGCCGGAGCCGGATGGGCGATGGTCCTCCTCATGCTCATCGGACTGCGTACCCTGCGCAAGACCGATGCCGCCCCCACCCCCAGGCTTCCGCTCGACTGACTTCCCTGCCCTCCGACGGTTCTTGCGCCGCAGGGGGTGGGAAGCCCTATGATTGGCCTAATGCTTTTGCGACCACCACTCATCGACGACGAATCTCCCTCGCTCGCACTGGCCCTCACGGCCGGGGCGGGTGAGCTGGCGTCGACCCTGCTCGTCGCGGCCATGTCGAAGGGTTGGTACTATCCGGGAGTCGTCGAATTCGGTGGGATCGGTTCCCAGCGCAGCGCCCGAATCCTCGGCCGGGTTCTCATGGCGCGCGGCGACGACGGACGCTCCTGGTTGCAAACACGGCGAGGCTGGCGCCAGTTTTTCAACGCGCAGGTTCCCCGCCAGCCCGTTCTCGTCACGGTTGGTCGGGCCCGCAGGCTCGCGTTTGCGGACCGCGGCGGCTTCGTCGACATGACGATCCTGGGCCACGGCCTGACACCCGGCTGGCACGACGCGACGATTCAGGTTCTGCATGCCGGTGACGTTCGCGCCCTGGGCATGTCAGAGGACACCGCCGCCAAGCTGGCGGCCACCCTACGCACCGCTACCCCCCTGCCCGCCCCCGCCTCGGCGATGCACGAGCGCCCCCGCAAGGGACGCATCCGCGCCGGGCGTCCGGCCTGCGTGCGCGTGCGCATCGTCTCCGACCAGGAGCGCTTCGGCGTCGTCTCCGACATTGACGACACCGTCATGGTCTCGATGCTGCCGCGCCTTGTGACGGCAGCCAAGCACGCGTTCGTCGACCGCGTCTCCTCCCGTGAAGCGGTCCCCGGCATGGCCCACCTGCTGACGACGCTGACCACCGCCTCCGCCTCCTCCGAGGACGTCCCCCCGGGCGTTCACTCGCCCATCATGTACCTGTCGACCGGGGCGTGGAACGTCGTGCCCACCGTTCGTTCGTTCCTGGAGCGCAGCGGCTACCCGGCGGGCGGATTCCTCATGACGGACTTCGGTCCCTCCAACACGGGATGGTTCCGTTCCGGCCCCGAGCACAAGCGCCGGGAGCTGCGCCGCCTGGCGCGCATGTTCCCGCAGATGCGCTGGCTCCTCGTGGGCGATGACGGGCAGCGCGACCCCGAGATCTACGCCGAGTTTGCGCGAGACTTCCCGCGTAACGTCGCCGGAATCGCGATTCGTTCACTGTCCGAAATCGAGCAGTTCATGGCCCACGGCAGCTTCGAGGCGATGGTCCCGGACGCCCTGTGGACCGTTCCCGAGGGCGTGCCCGTCTGGTACGGATCCGACGGGGAGGCGCTGCTTCACAATATCCGAGGCCGCGGCACGGTGGGGCCTCTCACGCCACACTAACACGCCCGATCTGCCGGGCGCTGGCCGCGTGGACTACTTGTCCTGCGTGCCCGACATCGGCAGGCACTTGGGGGGCTGTTCAACGGAATCGGAGGACTTCAAGACGCGCTGAACGTCCTCGGCGCTCATCGCCCCGTCGTAGAAGGTGCCGAGTTCGACCTTGACTGACGAGTCCGTCGCGTCGCTGAGACGCACGCGCGCGCCCGGGAAGAAGCGGGCCACCGAGTATGCCGCGTCGACCGCCGAGGCTCCCGCCGTGATGCGCACCTTGCCCGTGTACTCGACCTCCGCGTTGCCGGGTTCTTGCATCTGGAATCCCGCGGTCGCCAGCATGTCCGAGGCCTTGCTGGCCAGACCCGCATGCTGCGTGGTGTTGATGACGGTGACGCTGACCTGCGAGGGGGGCACCGGCTTAGCGCTCTGGATCGGGCACGGCACGTCGCCGACCTCCGCGTACTTGATCTTCTCCGAGAAGCCGTTGCCGAAAGGAATGGGCAGGAGCCCGGTGAACACCAGAGCCGCCAACACCGCGGCAGCGATCATCGCGACGCCGATGATGGAGAACGTCGTGTTCTGACGCTGCTGCCGCTCGCGCAGGAAACGCTCGCGCGGAGTCAGGGCGGGGTGGGGCGCGTTCGGAGTACTCACAACCCCACCCTAGCTAATCGGGGTGCTCCGCGGCCAGGGGGCGCTCCGTCGCACGTGTGACATCTCGCCCACGCACCGAGGTCGGCGTACAGTAAGGGTACCCTCACATGCATCCGATTCCCGTCGGCCACGTCCGAGCCCGCGCACGGGACCGAGGCGTTGCCGCCACGATCAACCCGAAAGAGACAGACATTGAGCTTCCTGACACCCGACCTGCGCTCCCGCATCCACGAGCGCGCCGCCCTCGCCGACGCGACCAACACCTACCCGGCGGAGGACCTCGCGGACCTGCGCGCGGCCGGGTACCTCAGCGCCTTCGTTCCAGCCGAGTTCGGTGGCGCCGGGCTGACGCTCACCGAGATTGCCGCCGAGCAGACCGCACTGGCCAAGGCGGCACCGGGCACCGCCCTGGGCATCAACATGCATCAGATCATCGTCGGCCTCGGCCGCTACCTTGTCGGCCACGGCAACGCGCGAGGCGAGCAGATCCTGCGCGATGCGGCCGCCGGAGAGGTCTTTGGCTTCGGTATCTCCGAGCCCGGCAACGACCTCGTTCTTTTCGGTTCAACCACCCGCGCGACTCCGACAGGTGAGGGGGGATATTCCTTCGAGGGAACCAAGATCTTCACGTCCCTGTCCCCCGTGTGGACCCGCCTGCTCGTCTTCGGGCGGGCCGAGACCGAGGAGGGCCCCAAGTCCGTGTTCGGTATCGTCCACCGGGGCGATCCGGGCTATACGATCCAGGACGACTGGGACACCCTGGGGATGCGCGCCACCCAGTCCATGACGACCCTCCTGCAGGGCGTGGAGGTGCCCGCGGAGCGCATTCTCACGGTGACGGATCCCGGCCCCAGCACCGACCCGGTCATCTTCGGGATCTTCTCCCACTTCGAGATCCTGCTGGCCGCCACCTACCAGGGCGTGGGCGAGCGCGCCGTTGAGGTGGCGGCCGAGCACGTCGCAACGAGGCGCTCGGTCAAGAACCAGACGACGTACTCCAACGACCCGGACATCCGGTGGCGCATCGCGGAGGCAGCCCTGCTGATGAACGCCGTCGGCCCCCAGATTCGCGAGCTCGCGCGCGACATCGACGCGGGCGTGGACCGCGGCCGGTCCTGGATGCCGCAGCTGTCGGCTGCGAAGAACTCGGCGGCCGAGGCCACGCTGCGAGCCGTCGAGCAGGCGATGCGCGCGTGCGGGGGCAGCGCCTACTACAATTCGCACGAACTGTCGCGCCTGTACCGAGACGCACTCGCCGGCCTCTTCCAGCCCTCCGATCAGGAGTCACTCCACGCCGCGTGGGCGAACCTGATCCTGGGCCCCATCGACAAGGCCGAGTAGGCGTCCGGGGACGAGGCACCGGCTGGGTGGGGCCGGGGATCCGACTCCGCACCGGACGAGAGCGGCCGCGCCCGGGCCTCGTCGGGACAGACAGGGAGGCGGGCTCCGAGTCTCCTCGGGGCCCGCCTCGCGTGACTGCCACCTACTGGTTCCAGCGGAACTTATCGGGGCTGATCTCGCCCGTCGAGCCGGTCATCCATCCGCCGCGCGCCAGCGCGAAGGACTGGCCGCTCTTCGTGTTCCAGCAGCTGATCCCGTCCTGGGTGGAATGGCAGGCGTAGTCTCCCTTGGCGGCCGCCGCCCCGTAGGCGAGAGCGTTGCCGCCCGAGGGCGCCCGGTTCGCGCAGGACTGGGCTGCCTTGTCCTTCGTCGCCGACAGGACGCCGACCTGGTTGCTGGGGCACGAGCTGTAGCCGTCATCGGCCCAGTCGGACTCGCTGATACCGCAGCTGACGCCGTCGGCGCTGAAGGAGCAGGTGATGTTACCCGACGGGGAGGAGAAGGAGTCCACGGCTAGCGCGCCGGCCGGGGCCGGATACTTGGCGGGTTCTTCGGAACTGGCGCTCGGCGAGGGCGACGCGTCCGTTGCCGTCGAGGTCGACGACGGGCTCGCATTGGCCCCGGGGGTGGGCCCCTCGTAGCCGCGCGTGAACACGTAGATGACAAATCCGAGGAGGATCACCGCGATCACGCCAAGAATGGTCAGGACGACGGCCATGACGGAGATGCCGCGGCGTCCGCCCGATTCGGCCTCCTCCGATGGCGTTCCCTGTTGCGCCGTGGGCTGGACCTGATAGGAGGCTCCCGCCCCCGGGTACGCCTGCGGCAGGTTCTGGGGGCGCGCGGGACCGGATGCGCTCGGGTAGGCGTTCCCGACGGAGGCGGCCGGGTAGGCCGCGGTTGCCTGGGCATCGTGTGGCGCTTTACTCCCCATGATGGACTGGCGATGCACCTGCGCGACGACCTGTTCGCGGGCGTCCACCTGCGGGACGGGCGCGCTGGAGCCGACGACCGCCGAGTACGGCGTGGTCCTCTCCACCTGAGAGTAGGAGTTGACGCCGCCCTGCCCCAGGACGTACATGCCGGACTCGGAGGTTCGGATCGAGGAGCCCGCGACCGCACCCGACACGTCGCCGTGCATGACGAGGTACCCGTTGGAGTCGATGTAGCCGTCGTAGTCGTCGCGCGCCTCAAGGGCGGCGTTGACGGCCGGGTCGTTGAACTGGTGCAACCAGTCGAGGAGACCGCGATAGGCGTGCGGGTGCGCGGCGACGGCTGGGCGCAACTCGGGGTAGCGATAGGCCAGTTGGCGCAGCGCCTCAGCGTCGGTCGATGGATCCTGGGCTGCCGCCGCAGGGTTGTCGAAATGCAGCTCTTCTGCCATCGCTACTCCAAGATTCAACGGTCATGCAGTTGTTACACCATACCGCGCCCGCACGTCGCAGGCGAAAATTTACCTCGTGTATTTTCCACCATGCGGCGCTGTCACTTGACAAAACACTCATGAATCGCCTCGAAACACGAAGCTGTCAAAACCGAGGTTGTCGATGTCCTCCGCGAGCGCGCGCACCTGGTCGTCCCAGCCGGGCCTGGTGGAGACAAATCCCGCCGGGGTGCCAACCTCGCGCGCCTGCTGAAGGGCGAAACACCGGACACCCAGATCCCGGGCGGCGCGCGCCACGTCGAGGCCGTCACGCGGTCCGTCGGGGTAGACGGTGAGCCTCACCTCGTGGTCCACGTCGGGGTGGGCAAGGAGGATCTCGAGGGAGGACCACGCCTTCTCTCCCGCTCCCACGCGCCCGGCCACCGCCTCGTAGTGGCCGGGCATGGCCTTCAGGTCGATGCCGACCCAGTCGACGAGGCCCTCGTCCAGCAGGTTCGCGAGGCGCCCCGGATAGGGGCCGGCGGTGTGCAGGCCCACCGCGAAGCCGAGTTCGCGCACGCGCGCCATGCCCGAGGCCAAGGCGATCTGCCGGGTGGCCTCGCCGCCGGAGAACACGACCCCGTCGAGGAGGCCCCGCCTGCGCGCGAGAAGTTCTTCGAGGGAGGACCACGCGACCACTCCGGGGATGCGCGGGTCAATGATCGCGCTGTTATGGCAGTACGGACATGCCCAGGGGCAGCCCTGCAGGAACAGGGAGGCGACGAACTTACCGGGCCAGTCGACGGTCGACATGGGCACCAGGCCCGCGATCTGCAGATCCTGCGGCCCCCACGCCTTCCCGGGGGCTGCCCCGCGCGCCTTGCCCGAGGCCTTGGGGGGCGTCGGGCGAGATGCTGGGCGGCCACCCTGGGCAGACGCGCTCACGTCAGCGGCTTCCCACCGGGGGGAATGCGCTGACGAGTTCGCCGTGCGAGTCGGCGGCCTGTTCGGAGAACATCCGACGCTCGTGGTACTCGCCCTTCTTGCCGATGTTGAAGGACTGAACGGGACGGAAGTATCCCATGACTCGTGTCCACACCTCGCAGGCCTGCGGCTCATCACCCGGGTGTGCCGCGGCACACTTATCGCAGGTGAGGTGTTCTCCCGCCAGGTATCCGTGGACCGGGCAGATCGAGAAGGTCGGGGTGATCGTGATGTAGGGGACCTTGAAGGCGGTGAGGGATCGGCGCACCATCTCCTTGCAGGCTTCTCCCGAGGAGACGCGTTCACCCATGTACAGGTGCAGGACCGTTCCGCCCGTGTACTTGCCCTGGAGAATCTCCTGGTCTTCGAGAGCCTGGAAGGGGTCATCCGTGTAGGCGACGGGAAGCTGCGAGGAGTTCGTGTAGTAGGGCTCGACCTCGGTTCCGGCCTGGATGATGTCGGCGAAGCGCTTGCGATCCTCCTTGGCGAAGCGATAGGTGGTGCCCTCGGCGGGCGTTGCCTCGAGGTTGTACATGTGGCCGGTCGCCTCCTGCAGCTCGACCATTCGCTCGCGCACGCGGTCGAGGATTCGCACGCACATGTCGAAGCCCCGCGGGTCCGTCAGGTCGTAGGCATCGTCGCTGAAGTTGCGCACCATCTCGTTCATGCCGTTGACGCCGATGGTGGAGAAGTGGTTGTCCAGCGTCCCCAGGTAGCGCTTGGAGTAGGGGAAGAGGCCGTGGTCCATGTGGAACTGGATGGTCTCACGCTTGATCTCGAGGGACTGGGAGGCCAGGTCGATGAGGTGGTCCATCTGCGCGACGAGGCCTGCCTCGTCACCCTTGTAGAGGTAGCCGAGGCGCGCCATGTTGAGCGTGACGACGCCGATGGATCCGGTCAGCTCGGCTGAACCGAAGAGGCCGTTGCCTCGTTTGAGCAGCTCGCGCAGGTCCAGCTGGAGGCGGCAGCACATGGAGCGGATCATGTGCGGATCCAGGTCGGAGTTGATGAAGTTCTGGAAGTAGGGAAGCCCATACTTGGCGGTCATCTCGAAGAGGGCGTCGACGTTCTCACCCTCCCAATCGAAGTCGGGGGTGATGTTGTAGGTGGGGATGGGGAACGTGAAGACACGCCCGTCGGCGTCTCCACCGGTCATGACCTCGATGAACGCACGGTTGATGAGGTTCATCTCGCGCTGCAGGTCCCCGTAGGTGAAGTCGACGATCTCGTCGCCGATCATGGGGTGCTCGTCGGCGAGGTCATCCGGGCACGTCCAGTCGAACGTGAGGTTGGTGAAGGGGCACTGGCTCCCCCAGCGGGAGGGAACGTTGAGGTTGTAGATGAGTTCCTGCATGCACTGGACGATCTGTTCGTAGGTCATGTCGTCCAGGCGCACGAAGGGGGCCATGTAGGTATCAAAGGAGGAGAAGGCCTGAGCGCCCGCCCACTCGTTTTGGAGCGTGCCCAGGAAGTTGACGATCTGGCCGCACGCCGAGGAGAAGTGGCGGGGAGGGGCGGAGGCGATGGCCCCGCCGACACCGTTGAAGCCCTCCTGGATGAGGCGCTTGAGCGACCAGCCCGCGCAGTATCCGGCGAACATGTCCAGGTCGTGGATGTGGTAGTCGCCGCTGCGGTGCGGCGCCGCGATCTCGGGCGTATAGACGTGCTCGAGCCAGTAGTTGGCGACGATCTTGCCCGCCGAGTTCAGGATCAGCCCCCCGAGCGAGTACCCCTGGTTTGCGTTGGCGTTGACACGCCAATCGGAGCGGTCGAGGTACTCCTCCACGGTTGCGATGGCATCGACGTCATAACGGGGTGCGCTGGTCATGGCCCCTCTCCTGTCTGGCTTCTTCTGTGACTGATGCATACCCCGGCGCGAGGTGTTCCGCGCTCGCTTGCGCGGGCGCGGCACCGGGAGCTGGGGTTGCGCTGCGGCTTGTTCGGCGCGTCGACACGTGGCGGCGTTGCTTCTCGTCGCGCGGCATTCGTGGCATCGTGGGCGGTGGCAGTGCTACCGCCCCATCGGGTCGACGCCTCTCGATGGAGGAAAGGCGCCCGCACGAACACTAGATGTAGTGCTTGGGTCGAACATAAACCACTGTATCTAGTATCAGCCCGGTCGTACATAGGCGACCCGCGCGTCGCGGGTTCCCTTCGCCACGTTGACGCCTTCTCCGCGCTTTCCTAGGACCAACGTCCTGTCGTCGTCGATGGGCGGCATCGCCCCGTAAGGGCGGCGGGCGAGCGCAGACGCCTCGCGCGAGAGGCGACCGGCATCGGGCACGCCGCAACGCACGCGTGAGCGCAATGGCCGTGCCACCGGCGAAGAGTCAGACAAGAGAGTCAGACGAGGAAGGGTAGCTTCTTCACCGCGGAGAGTTTCTTCCAGCGCGCCCCGAGTCCCAGCGTGTCCCCGGCGCTCGTGAGGGGAATGAGCGCCAGGACCATCGCATAGACAAGGTGCTGACTGACCACGGGATTGAGCGAACCCCACACCCAGGGCGCGGTCGCCGCGTACATGAAGCCCATCATGATGACCCCACCGACTGCCGCCAGGCGCGTGCCGATCCCCAGGATGAGGGCCACCCCGATTCCCAGCAGGCTTAGCATGAACACCCAGTCAACCGCCGGAATGGCAAGGGCCTGGAAGAAAGAGGCAAGCGGCTTACCCCCCGTCGCGCCCGTCAGGAAGCTCTGGGCCGGCGTGCCCCCGTTGATCCAGGCGCGCGACGGGCCGGTCGGAAAGTGGAGGCCGAAGGTCTTGTCCAGGAAACCCCACAGGAAGACGAAGCCAATGGCGATGCGCATCAGGCCCAGGAGGATGCGGGCGGGAGCGGAGGTCACAACGGCGGAAGATGGGCGAGGCATGTCGATTCCTTCGTCTCGTGGGCGTTGGTCGTCGGCGAGGCCGGCCGCGGCCCCGTCCGATAGAGCCACGTAGGTCGGTCGCCACGACCCATTATCCACCGTCTGCGGTCCGCAAAACGATCCCACCGGCGTCAATTGCCGCGGGCCGGGCAACGGGAACGCGACCTACTGGCCCGCCAGGCGGTCGACCTCGTGCATGACGAGCCCGCACACGGCGCTCACCCACGCGACGGCGGCGACCCCCAGGACCAGCGACCGCCACGGTCGAATCTGCAGGAAATCCTCGAATCCGTAGCCCGACCCGGGCGAGGCCGCAGACATGCTGAAACCCCACAGGCCGGCCACGGTCGCGACAAGGGCAAGGGCGAGAAGCCCCAGGCTGATCCACACCATGATTCTCTGCACGTGTGCCCCGTGCCGCGGGCGGCGCTCGATGGGAGACAGGGCGAGGGCCCACGCACCCGCGATGAGGACGGCCGTGATGACGTCGGCGGGCCTGTGCCACCCCTCCATCATGACGGACACGCCCATGAGCGCGGTCCACGCCCACCCGAGCCAGGCGGACGGGCTGCGCGAGAGCTTGGGCGCAACGACCACGAGAGCCAGGGAGATCGTGACAGCAACCGTGGTGTGTCCTGACGGGAGCGAGTTCCCGGCGCCGGTTGTGACACCCAGGTTCGGGCGGGTCAGGATGTAGTCCTTGAGGATCTGCGTCGTTATGTTCGCGCCGACGACGGCGCCGAGGGCGCGCCCCGCGAGCGTGGGACGCCGACGAGCCGCGGCGACCAGGGCAACCGCGGCGCCCGCGATCACCATGACGGGCACGGACACCAGCCCGGTGATGAGCATGGAGAAGCCCTCGTAGTGGCGGGCCGAACGCATCGTGCCCTCCATGAGGATCGTGTCGACGACCTGCCCGGGCGCGGTCGCCAGGGCGAGGTGCGCGATGAGCGCCGTCAGAACCAGGCAGGTCACGACGCCTCCGAGGCGCCGGGCGAGCTGGCGACGATACCACGCATCGGAGGTCAGGGAAGGAGAAGCGGGTGCACCCGGCGCGCCTCGGGACGGCTCGGGCTGAGCGGCGCCGGCACTCCCCTCTCCCGCCTCGGCCCCGCCGCGCCCGCGGGCGTTGGCGCCGCCGCTCGACGAGGAGCGGGGGCGCGCGGGCCGAGAACTCTTCGTGTAGGACTCGTCGACGGAGGGGTCGGAGGGCAGGGCGAGATTCGGGTCGTCCACGGTGTCCTCCGTTCGCGTCGATGGGTGTCTTTCACCCACTGTAGTGGAGCGGGAGAGGTGTTCGCGGATTTAACCGGGATGAGCGGGTGATTTCTGCGAGGTCTTCCGCTTGTCACGGACCGCACCGCACGCATCGCGCCCCACCCGGCGCGACCCGGTTCGTCGTCGAAGCAGCCCGCGGCCCACGCCCGCCAGGGCAGCAATGGCGGGGCGACCGAGGTGGGCGCGCGCCGTGCGTGGGGCTCGGTTAGAGTGGGGGTGTCCAGATCTGTACGTTCAACGCGGGAGTTGTCAGTGGCTTCTTCTTCACCTGTCAGCACCGATCGCATCCGAGACTTGCTCAGGTCTCGGGACGTGCGTTTTGGCGACTACAACGAGGGCGAGCTGGCGTATCTGATGCCGAACGCGGCGTTCTTTTGGAATGCAACGAATCCTCAGATCCTTCAGCTGCGCGCACAGTGGCGGGGCATTGCCCGCACGCCCGAGCAGTTCGGCGAGCTCGCTCGCGAGGTCGCGACCTGCAATTCGACGCGCACGGGTCCGAAGGCGTACGTGGCTCCGCTCGAGGACGGCACGCAGTACGGCTTGATCGCCGAGTGCAACATCGTCGTACTGTCGGGCCTCACCCAGGCGCAGTTGGACAACTTCTTCGAGACATCAATGTCGATGATCATGGGGTTCTTTGCGGACCTTGAGGTGGCATTGCCCGATTTCGTGGATTGGGACAGCCAGGATCGGAGGCCCCTGCGATGAACGTTCCCTACCTCGTTCCAAAGGACGAGGAGACTCCCTATCCCGCCGACTTCGAGCGGGTCGTATCGGCCGTGCGCTCGATGGGTTACGCGCTGGACGTGATCGAGTCCGGTCGCGCCGCGGGCGCGATCTTCGATGACATCCCGTTCCTCGTCTCCTTTGACGCGGCCGGGCGTTTCCTGTCGATTCGGGCGGTGTGGGACACGGGCATGGAACCCGCGAGCGCCGAGTCGGCGCTGTTTGCGACGGCGGACAACTGGAACCGTGAGAAGTACTTCCCGACCGTGTACACCGCGGTGTCTCCCGAGGGCAAGCTGGGCGTCTACGCGGACTTCGTCGTGGACACGGAAGCCGGCCTGTCCGACGTGCAGCTGCGCGACGCGATTTCGTCGGGTATTTCGACGGGGATCGCCGCCATCCGGTATGTGAAGGAATCCGCCTCCGAGACGCTGGGGTGGGCGGTCACCGGCTCGGATGAGCACTGATCACGGCCCTTCGGGCCCCTCCCCATCAGACCTGCTGGGCGTCTTGGGGCGCTTGAGCGCCAACGACGATCGCCTCCTGGGCAGCGTGACCCTCCCGGGCCGCTGCGCCCAGTTCGCCTCGTGGCCGTCGTGGGTCTGCCCCGCAGTCGTGGAGGCGTGGCGTCGGCGGGGGGTCGCCAGGCCCTGGACTCACCAGCGTCGCGCCCTCGACGCACTGCGCGGCGGCTCCGACGTGGTGCTGGCGACGGGCACCGGTTCCGGCAAGTCGCTGACCGCGTGGACCCCAATCCTCTCCGACCTCGTCGAGGCCGAGGATTCCTCCCGCATTTCGGCGATCCACCGTCGCCCCACCGCCCTGTACCTGGCCCCGACCAAGGCCCTCGCCGCTGACCAGCTGGCGTCGCTGACGGCGCTGCTCGGCCAGGACGCGGCGCACGCCACCGAGCGTGGCGCGCCGGAACCCGGCGGCGTTGATGAGCGCCTGAGGCGCGTACGCGCCCAGAGCGTGGACGGCGACACGCCGCGCGAGGCCAAGGAGTGGGCGCGCTCGTGCGCGGACCTCGTCCTGTCGAACCCCGATTTCTTGCACCACGTCATGCTGCCCGCCCACCAGCGTTGGTCACGCTTCCTCGCATCGCTGCGCCTCATCGTCATCGACGAGGCGCACCATTGGCGAGGCGTGACCGGCTCGCACGTCGCCCTCCTCGTGCGCAGGCTGCTGCGCGTCGCACACCACCTGGGCGCGGATCCGAGGATCCTCATGCTCAGCGCGACCGTGCGCGACGCGCGTGCGGTGGGACGGGCGCTCACGGGGCGCGACGCGACCGCGGTCACCCGGGACGGTTCTCCCGCCGGCGAGCACGAGCTGGTCCTGTGGCAGGGGGGAGTAGTCGCCGACGCATCCGAGGTGGATATCTCCTCGTTCCTGGATGCCATCGACGCCCCGCCCGGCACCGCGACGCTGAGCGTTCCCGTCGTGCGGCGCAGCGCCGGCGCGGAGGCCGCCGCTCTCGGCTGCGCGTTCGTCGAGGAGGGGGCGCGCCTGTTGGCCTTCGTCCGCTCGCGAGCCGGGGCTGAGGCCGTGGCCGCACAGATCCGCGACCGCCTGTCCTCACATGCCTCGCCCCTGGCGGGCAGGGTGGGCGCCTACCGGGGCGGATACCTGCCCGAGGAGCGGCGCGCCCTCGAAGACGCGATCCGGACGGGGGCTGTGCGGGCGCTGGCGACCACCTCGGCCCTGGAGATGGGGTTGGACATCTCCGGACTGGATGCCACCCTGACGGTGGGGTGGCCGGGGACGAGGGCATCCCTGCGTCAGCAGATCGGTCGCGCGGGGCGCGCCGGCGCCTCGGGAACGTCGGTTCTCATCGCGTCAGACAATCCCCTGGACGCCTATCTCGTGCGCCACCCGGAGGAGATCCTCGGACAGGTCGAAGCCTGCGTCATTGACCCCGCGAATCCGTGGGTGTTGGCCCCGCACGTGGCGGCAGCGGCGGCGGAGTTACCGATCACGGCGTCCGACAACGCCTACTTTGGTGAGCATTTGGAGGCTATCGCCGAACGTCTGAGGGCCGACGGATACCTCAGGCGCAGGCCGACCGGCTACTTCTGGGATGCCACCCGTCCCGAGCGCCCCACCGACTTGACGGACCTGCGCGGCTCCTCCGGGGACGTTCAGATCGTTGAGGCGCGCGACGGAGCGGTCGTCGGCACCATCGACGAGGCATCGGCCGATGCCCACGTGTTCCCCGGGGCGATCTACATCCACCAGGGACGCACCTTTCACGTCCTCAGCTTGTCCTCCCTCACCGAGCCCTGCGCTCCCGCCGCGCGGGGATGGCCGCGTCTTCCGCTCGGGGCGAGCCTCGACCCGAGCGGGCGCGGCGTCGCCGAGCGGGCATGCGGGGCCGAGCGGGCGGAGGCGGTGTCCGAAGGGACTACGCCCCTCATCGTGGCACCCCCACGCGGCCGCGACGCCCGGGTCGCCCTCGTCGAGGAGGTGCGTACCCCCTTGCGCACCCGAGCCTCCACGCACACGAGCGTCGAGGTGTGCGGCGTTGAGGAGTCCTACGCGAGCGGGGATGGGGCCGTCACCTGGCATCACGGCCCGACGAACGTGTCGACGCGGGTGACCGACTATGACCTGCTGCGATTGCCCGGACTCGAGTTCATTCGCAACGTGGAGCTATTCCTCCCCACCCACACGCTTGCCACGAAGTCAACGTGGTTCACGCTCGCCCCGGTCGCGCTGAAAGCGGCGGGGATCGAGGCATGCGACCTTGCGGGAACGCTGCACGCGACCGAGCACGCGATGATCGGGATGCTGCCGGTGGTGACGACGTGCGATCGGTGGGACCTGGGTGGACTATCGACCGAGCAACACGACGACACGGGTTTGCCCACGGTTTTTGTTCACGACGCGTTCCGAGGCGGGGCGGGGCACGCGCTCGCGGGGTACCGCAGCGCGCGCGAGTGGGTGAACGCCACCCTGGAGGCCGTCTCGTGCTGCGACTGCGAGGCGGGTTGCCCGCGCTGCGTCCAGTCCCCCAAGTGTGGCAACGGCAACGAACCCCTGTCGAAGGCGGGTGCCCTGCGCCTGCTCGCCTACCTGCGTGATCGGGCGCCGGGAGCCTAGGCGGGTTCGTCACCCTCGCGCCGGCCCGCGCCGACCCGCACCCTGGCACGCAGGATCGCCGGTATTCCAATGATTCGGACGCTGGAGGAGACCTCCACCAGGCAGTTGACGGTTCCCGATCCCTCCTCGCCCGCGCGCAGGCGCGCCGCCGC